>Ga0326727_10019979_pt1 | contig 13368 bp, 10 predicted proteins | sample MB2enrmetagenome_FD_207643 | JGI IMG/M metagenome (GOLD analysis project Ga0326727, IMG submission 207643) | Lab enriched peat soil microbial communities from McLean, Ithaca, NY, United States - MB29MY | ecosystem: Environmental > Terrestrial > Soil > Wetlands > Peat | place: USA: New York...
CCGATTCTCGGTGGCGAAGCGGTCCTGGAAGTTGAACGTTTCGCCGGCAAACGGCGCCGTATTCGCCGTTCCGCCGACGATCAGCAGGTTCTCATTGACATTCAGGCTCTCATCCAGTCCGAGGGCGCGAAAGCCTAGTATGCCATCCACATAGTAGTCGATGCCGCAGAACTGACCCGCTCCGAGGTTCGAACGCAGGTTCGCTTCGTATCCCCACATCTGGCTGCGGGTCGTAACGCTTACAGTGCCCGCGAGTACATTGGGCCCGGCAACTAGCTCGGCCGACTCTAGACCCGTCGTGGCATCGACAATCGGCCGGGCCAGGATGGGATTGCCCAACGATGTCGCACTGAAGTTTGTTCCTTGTTGTCCCAGGAAGAAGCCGCCGAAGTCGAAGCCGAGCAGATGCTGATCGCCAAACCAGTAGCCAGCCGACAGGCGTCCGCCGGAGAACGGATTGTTTTCCACCGAACCGCCGCCGAAGAGCACTGTCGTACCCGGCAGTCCGAGCGCTCCGGGCACCGGATCGCCGGCGGAGCCGCGCGTCACGAGCGGCGGTGTATTGCTCCCCTTGATCCACCAGAGCAGGTAGTCGCCGCTGATATAGAAGCGATTGCCGAACGTGCATCCGCACACGTCGCAACCGTCGACCGCACAGGTGTTGCTATCGCAGAAGCAACCGTGCAGCATCGACCAGACCGGCCCGGCGATCACCGGAGGCGTCGTAACCGGCTCGGTAGTAGCCCCTGCAGAAGGCGACCCGGCGCTGGCGACGATTGTCGGTGTGCCGGTTGCTGGAGTACCGTCGCCGGTTCCATTCGCGGATTGGGGCGAGCCGGGATAGCGGTGCCAGACGCTCGTGGCCAACGGCGTGTTGGCCGCGTTCGGGTCGGCCGGCCCGGCGGGCATCGGCCGCGGGCTCGTTAGGTCGGGAGCTTGGCCTCGGAAGATCAGCTGTGAATCGTCCGGGCTGGTGCTGTAGCCGGTCGGCCGGATTGACGGATCGAGGACCGGTGGCAGCCCTGTCGGGTCCGTGCTTGAGACCACGACTGGCCGATCCAGCGAGGCAGCGGGCTGCCTCGGGCCGGAGGATGCGATCACGGGCCGATCGAGTTGAGCAGCGGGCACGGGCTCGCCGGCGCGGACGCCGCTGGCTAGGAGCCCCAACGACAGGGCCAGACTGCGCTTCCACCACTTCCTCATCGGGTCGTCCTCCCTGACCTCGACAGCCTGCTCCCGGCGGGGCTGCGTGACCACTCGGATGCGGGGAGAAGGCGGTCGGCGCAGGTGCGTCCTTGCCCGGGGATGCCTATCTTCCCTCCGTTGATGATTCGGCCGCTCGGATGCGCCGTAAGCAGCGATTCCTCACGCGGGTCGAAAGCAGTGCGACCATTATGGCAGGGTGTCCGGCAAAGAGCGCGCAATCGTCAAAGTCGGGGCGGCATTTCCACTTAAACAAGAAGAACTGGTCGAGGAAGGGTCAGAAATGGCCAATCGTCAGGCAGTCCGACGATTCTCGAGCCTGGCGCGCTCTCGCTCCAGTTGGCGAACTGCGAACCCAAGGCTCCAGGTCAATTGCGAAAGAGAGGGGAGGCGTTTCTCGTCTTCGGCGATCTCCTGGCGCATGCGATCCAGTTCGAGAGCTAGCCGCCAGGTGCGATCCGAGTGGCCGGAAGCCCACGAGGCTTCGATTTGCGCGGTCAATAAGTCAGCTGCAGCGCGACGATTGTCCAGGCGGGTCTGGAGAGAAACGCGTTCGGCCTCGGCGACGTCCAAATCGGCGCGTCGCTTGCGAAGCTGAACCTCGTTCCGGTCTAGCGCGTCGTAAAGTGCGGACAGCGGATCCACCGGACAAAACATCCGGCCGAGGCGAAGCAGACGCGATTCGACGCGGTGAACCAGGTCTTCCAAAGACATCGGCCGGCCTCCACTGCGGCCCGAAACAATTGGAGCGTAGACAGGCGCTTCCCTATGTTATTCGCCAGTGCCCCGTCGTTCTTGGCATACTACCGAAAAAACCTGCCGGATGCGACGCTCAACCTGCGAAACAGTTTGCCTCGCAACGGCGAGGCCGTTACCTTCCCTACTGATGCCCGGCGGACTTATCTCAGTTCCAAGAGTCCAATATCTCTTTGAGCTGACGTGCCGCCGCAAGACGCCCGAGCGAGGATCAAATGACGAGGACCAAGGGCGAACAATTCGCCGGAGTCACAGTTGCCCTCATCACACCGTTCCGCGATGGCGAAGTGGATTTCGATGCTCTTGGCCGGCTCGTGGACTGGCACGTCGAGCAGGGGACTGACGGTCTGGCGCCGGTCGGCACCACCGGCGAATCGCCCACACTGGATCACACCGAACACGAGCGCGTGATCGCCTTCGTCGTCGAACGAGCTGCCCGCCGGCTGAAGGTGATGCCGGGCACGGGATCGAACAGCACACGAGAAGCGATTCGCCTTACCAAATTCGCGAAAAGAGCGGGCGCCGACGGCGCACTGATGGTTGGCCCCTACTACAACAAGCCGACGCAAGAAGGATATTACCGCCATTTCGCCGCAGTCGCCGAGGCGGCGGAATTACCCATCGTGCTTTATAACATTCCGGGCCGGACCGCTTCGAATATCTTGCCCGAGACGGTGGCGCGAATGGCGGAAATTCCATCGATCGTGGCTATCAAGGAAGCGACAGGTTCGCTCGACCAGGCATCTCATATCGCCTCACTTTGCGACATCACAATTCTAAGCGGCGACGACAGCTTGACGCTACCGCTAATGAGTATTGGCGGACGGGGCGTCGTCTCCGTGGTCGGTAATGTGGTGCCGCGCGATTTGCAGGCGTTGGTGCGCGCTTATGACAAAGGCGACTCTGCTGAAGCATTGCGCTGGCATCGTAAGCTCTTTCCGCTCTGTCGCGATCTGCTGTCGGTTGCGACCAATCCGATCCCGGTCAAAGCCGCGCTGCGTATTCTGGGTCGAGACAGCGGCGAACTGCGCCTGCCCCTTTGCGCGGTTGATGCGGCCGGTGAAGCGCGAATTGCCAGCACTCTGCGTGCCTACGGGTTATTACGTTAATTTCCTCGAATCGATCCGGGGACAGATCACCGTTGATAGGTCTGTCGCTTGTTAGCGCTTTGATGCGTGGTTATAAAAAGTAGCTAATTTCCCCTGCAACAAAGTAGTGCAAAGGCCGAAAATAATTAGAAATAGTGTTGACGTAGTCGCATTCGCTGATATGCTACTACCTGACTCGTAAACCACAGAACGTTACCGCGACGGCAGGTCGGACTCGACCGTCACTCCGTACGGGCACATGCCGTTGCGAACCCGCAACCGCCGGTTGCTCAGTCTACCCCCTGCCCGATGTCTCTCGTCCGCTCACCGAGGTGCGTTAACGCGCCGGCTCCGGCCGGGTGTTTTTTTGTTTATTTCGTTCTTGGCACCCGGGCGCGGCCTCCGATTGCGGTCCCCCACTCGCCTGCGTCGGCGCTTACGGGATCGATGTCGGTCCGTTGGTCCCGGTCATCTGGGGAGTACACCGTCTTGACCAATCACACTGTTGTGAGTGTCAAAGCCCGGACCGGGAAGGCCGGCGCGAACGGCACGACCTCTCCCATCAAAGTCTCGGACGCGACGATCCATCGTCTGACCGACGTCTTCAAGCTCCTCGCCGACAAGTCGCGCCTCAAAATTGTCCTGGCTTTGGCCCAGGATGGCGAACTCCACGTATCCGCCCTCTGCGATCTCCTCGGTCAGTCGCAGCCAGCCGTCAGCCATCACCTGACCCTCATGCGCATGGTTGGTCTGGTCGGATTCCGCCGCGACGGTAAGCACAATTTCTACCATCTTGCTTCCGGCCACGTCCGCGACCTGCTCGAACAGTTCTTCGCCGATTCGGGTAATGGTCACAAGCAAATCCAGTTCGAGGATTTCGCGCTGGCATTCCGCCGCAAGTAAGCCATACACCCGCACAGATACTCTGCAGGATGAACGACAGGGCGCGAGCCCTGCTCTTCATCCTGCCGTCGTTTGGAGCCTACCCTTTACGGTGCGAGGCGCACGATCGTCCAAATTCCCCGATCGCCTCTTCGATACACGAGACGATCGTGCAGTCGGCTTGGACGTCCTTGCCAGAACTCGATCCTTTCGGGCCGCAGACGATAGCCGCCCCAGTCTGCCGGACGAGGAACTTCCTGGCCCGTAAACTCGGCTTCCACCGCTGCCACGCGGCGCTCCAGCGTCGCCCGATCCGGTATCACCTCGCTCTGAGGCGAAGCTCGCGCGCCGATTCTGGCCCCCGGCGGGCGCAAGCGAAAATAGGCGTCTGATTCGGCATCGCTGACGAGTGTCACCGCGCCTTCTACCCGAACCTGGCGCTCCATGCTGAACCAGTAAAAAACGAGTGCAGCTCTCGGATTAGCAGCCAATTCACGCGCTTTACGGCCGCGATAGTTCGTGAAGAAAGTGAAACCGGCTTCGCTCAAATCCTTCAAGAGTACGATGCGCGCTGAAGGCACGCCGTCCGGCGTTGCGGTCGCCAGCGTCATGGCGTTCGGCTCCGGCACTTCGGCGGCGATCGCCTCATCAAACCAACGCCTGAACTGCCGGATCGGATCGGCATCGACATCGCTTTCGTCCAGGCCGGCCAGGCCATATTCCTTGCGAATCTCCGGCATTTTCATCACGGGTGCCTCGCAGCAAGAGACGTCGCGGCAAGATGGATTATAGGCATGCATCGGGAGGTAATTTGCAATAGCAAGCCACCGCTCCACATTCGTACAGGCGCTTCGCTCGAACTGCTCTTGGCCCGGGTAGTGCGATCTGGTAAACCACCGCCCCGCGCCGGGAGTGCGGCTCATTCCGCGCCCGTCGCATCCGCCTCACAAGGAGCCGCATGGTATGACGCGTCACGGACTGGTTCGCCGCTTCTTGCCGCCAGCCGTTCTCGCAGTTCTGGCTGCATGGCTCACGACCGCAAGCGGACAACAAGGTCAGCAGTTCATCCAGTACGGCTTCGAGGCTCGCGATCCGGTCTGGGTTCGCGGGAGCGCGGACGCTCGTTTCAACGAGACGGCGCACAAACTCAGCGACGACCTGACGGCGCACACCGGCAAACGATCCGAATACTTCGAACTCGACGCGGAGCCGGGAACCTACATCCACTACACGTATGACGTCGGCCGGGCTCCCGTCTGCGAAGAACTGGCCGCCAGCTTTTGGGTGAAGGGCAATCGTCCCGGCGCCCAGCTTCTGTGCCGTGTCGTGCTGCCGCACGAGCGCGATCCCAACGACGTCGGACAACCTCTGACGGTGCTGACGAAAGGCGACAAGTACATGCTCACCGGCCGCTGGCAGCAGCTCGCTCTGCGGCAGCCGGATAAGCGACTGCGCGAACAACAACAAATCCTCCAGGCCGAAATGAAGCGGGCGGTCGACGTCAGCGACGCCTACGTTGATCGCCTTGTCTTCAACGTCTACAGCGGGCCCGGTTTGACACGCCTCTGGGTCGACGATCTCGAGATCGGGCCCGTCCTCGACGCAAAGCCTGTCGCTCCACAACAGCCGCGCGGCATTACCGGTCGGCCGGTGATCAACCGGCGAACGGCCGTCGTCAGCCTCGAAGGAAGCAAGCTCCTCGTCAGTGGCAAGCCATTCTTCCCGAGGATCATCCGACACACAGGCACTCCACTGAAAGCGCTTCGCGAAGCGGGCTTCAACACCGTACTGCTCGACGAGACCACGCCGCCCGGGCTCATCGACGACGCGGTAGCGAAGGGTTTTTGGCTTGCGGCCAGTGTGACCCCGCCAGCTAGCGGAGGGAGCGGCACGACCCAGTTGACGTCCTCGAACGAGACGTTTGCCCGAGCCGTGGCCCGCTTCCTCGATCAGGACGCGGTGCTCTGGTGGGATCTGGGCACGAATCTGGAGTACGAGAAGTACCAAGACATCAACCAGGCTGCTCGCGCGTTCCGTGCCGCCGATCCGATGCGGCCGGTTTCGGGGGATGTCTGGGATGGATTTCTGCGCTATTCGCGCGGCATCGATCAGATGCTGATCGGCGTTCATCGCTGGCCGTTGATGACGGGCCTCGAACTGATCGACTACCGCAATTGGCTGATGGCACGGCGACAGTTGGCCCAACCGGGCACTTTCTACTGGACGTGGATCCAAACTCATTTGCCCGATTGGTTCCTGCAGACAGCATACGGCAAGGCCGGTCCCGCGGGCGGCTCCAATCCGGAGCCGCTCGGACCGCAAGCCGAGCAGGTGCGTTTGCTGGCTTACACGGCGATTGGCTGCGGTTATCGCGGACTTGGATTCTGGTCCGATCGCTTCCTGTCCGACGTCTACACCGGACGGGATCGGCTGCTGGGTCTGGCACTGTTGAATCAGGAGCTGGAGCTTCTCGAACCGCTCTTGGTTTCCGGCAAAGACGCATGTTGGATCGACACCTCCAATCCGGACGTGAAGGCGGCGGTAATTCGCTCGGATGACGCCGTCCTGGTCTTACCCGTGTGGATGGGTGCGGGTTCCCAATTTGTCCCGGGGCAGTCCGCCCTTACCGAAGTCAATTTTGTCGTACCGCAGGTCCCCGGCGGGAGCTGGGCCTACGAAGTCTCACCCGGCCAGATTCGCTCACTGAGCTGGCAGCGCGTCGTCGGCGGGACAAAAGTTTCGTTGCACGAATTCAGCCTGACCTCCGCGGTCGTCTTTACCGCCGATCTGTCGCCGACCGGACTCGTGGTCAAGTTTCAAGAGCGTCAGCGCAGCATGGTGAAAATGGCCGCTCAGTACGCTCACGATCAGGCCATGGAGGAGCTCGCAAAAGTCGAACGTGTGAACACGGAACTGGAGCAAGCCGGACATCGTCAGGAGGATGCAGCCGCACTGCTGGCAAAAGCAAAAGCATACCTCGACAGTTGCGACGTCCACCGCCGCGACGGGCGCTACAACGAAGCGTATGCCGAAGCGCAACGAGCGCTCCGGCCATTACGAATTCTCATGCGGGCTCAGTGGGATGCAGCAGTTCGGCCACTCAGTCTTCCGGTCTCCAGCCCGTACGCGGTAAGCTTCTACTCGCTCCCTCAGCATTGGCGCTTTGTGAATGAAGTGACCCAACTTCGGGCGGATGCGAACGTTTTACCCGGTGGCGACTTCGAACAGACAGACCAACCGGCCGCCAAGATTCCGCCGCAGTGGCGTCTCGACGAAATACCGTCGTTGGACCCTGTCGCGGTAACTGTGACGCGCACGCGCGAAGAGCCGAAGGAAGGCCGTCAATGTCTGGTCTTGGAGATCAAGCCGAAGACTCCGGGCGTGTGTCCGATTGAGCTGGAGCGAACGTTTCTTGCTCTGCAAAGTCCCGCTGTCAAACTCCCGCCAGGCACCAAGGTGCGCATCAGTGCCTGGGTACGTATCCCGTTTGAGATAAAAGCGTCGCAGGACGGCGCCCTCTTCTTCGACAGCGCCGGCGGCGAGCCATTGGCATTTCGATCGACGCACTGCTCCGGATGGAAGCGTTATATTCTGTATCGCGAAGTCCCGGCGACCGGGACGATCAATGTGACGCTTGCGCTCACAGGAATTGGTAAGGTGTACTTCGACGACGTGCGTATCGAGCCTCTGGTAGCGACCGGCGCGCCGCCGACGGCTGCCCCGGCGCCGGTTGCCGCCGCGCCGGTTTCGCCGCCGCGCTGACCGACGCGGATTTGCTCGGAGACCATCACTTTGCCTTCGCCGGTCTCGCCCGAAATACACGCTATTGCGTTCGATGCGGTCGGCACCCTGATTCATCCTCATCCCTCGGCAGCCGAAGCGTATCGCCGAACCGGACAGCGATTCGGCAGTAAGCTCTCGCTCGAAACCATCACTGCTCGCTTTTCCTCTGCGTTCAAACGTCAGGAAGAGATCGATCGCAGCGCCGGCTTTTGCACGGATGAAGCCCGCGAAGTCGCACGCTGGCGTGCCATCGTCGCTCAAGTACTGGATGACGTCGCCGATTCGGAGGCGTGTTTCTCCGAACTGTACGCTCATTTTGCTCAGCCAACTGCGTGGCGACTGTCCGATCATGCGGAGTCTACATTGGCACACCTCGCTCGAGGAGGATATCGAATCGGCATCGCCTCGAATTTCGACGACCGCATTCGCAAGGTGCTTTCACCGACCCCGTGGCGTGATTTGCCGCTGATTGTGAGCGCCGCGGTTGGATGGCGGAAACCGGCCGGGCCCTTCTTCGAGGCGGTGTGCGCTACGTTTCAGGTACAGCCTCACTCCGTGTTGCACGTCGGAGACGACGTCGCAAACGACTATGAAGGGGCGCTTGCGGCAGGCTTGAACGCCGTGCTGTTCGACCCGCATGACCGGGCGTCCGAGAGTGTGAAGCGGGTGCGCTCTCTGCTCGAGTTAATCGAGTCTTGAGGAAGGGAGATCGGATTTAAAGATAGTTGAAAGGGCAGCAATCGGTTTCCTCGAAAAGGGATGGTCTGCGTACCACTCAGGTCGTCGTCACCGTGAGCGCTTTCGCACCAATATCCGTGCGGAAGTGCATATCGGGAAATCGAATCAGCCGCACGGCTTCATAGGCTCTTTCCTTCGCTGCTGCGAGCGTGTCGCCCGGGGCCGTAACACCCAGAACGCGACCGCCATCGGTGCGAACCGTGTTGCCATCGAGTCGGGTACCGGCGTGAAACACCTGGACGTCGGGCAATCGGGCCGCGGCGTCGAGACCTTCGATTGCGTAACCCTTCTGAAAGCGACCCGGGTAACCGCCGCTTGCCAACACCACACACACGGCCGGGCGCGGGTCCCATTCGATTTTGTTCTCGAATTCGTCGAGGCGCTCATCGACCACGGCCTCAATCAAGTCGAGTAGATCCGTGCGCAAACGCATGAGGAGCGGCTGCGTCTCCGGATCGCCGAAGCGACAGTTGTACTCGAGCACGCGCGGGCCCTGGGGTGTGACCATCATGCCGGCGTAAAGAACGCCGCGGAACGGGCGGCGGCCGCGCTTCATGGCGTGAATCGTCGGTACGAGCACTTCCCGATCGATCTGATCGAGCAATTCCGGAGCGGCGAGCGGCGCCGGACAATAAGCACCCATCCCGCCTGTGTTGGGACCGGTGTCGCCGTCGTTGGCTGCCTTATGATCCTGTGTCGGTTGCAAAGGAACGATCGTTCGGCCGGCGACGAGCGCCAGGATGCTCAACTCTTCGCCGTCCAAACGCTTTTCGATCACAACCTGCCGCCCGGCAGATCGGCCGAATTCTTCGCGCACCATGATGCGTTCGATCGCAGCCAGGGCATCCTCGCGCGTCGAGCAAACAATTACGCCCTTGCCGGCCGCCAATCCATCGGCCTTGACCACCACGGGATACTCGCGGGTCTGAATCCAGGCTCGGGCCGGCTCCGGATGGTCGCAGATGCGAAATTCCGCGGTTGGAATGTCCGCTTGACGCATCAGACCCTTTGCGAAAACCTTGCTCGACTCGAGCCGCGCTGCCTCCTTGGTTGGTCCGAAGACACGAAGCCCGGCCTGCTGAAACACGTCCACGATCCCCAGTGCCAACGGTTCTTCCGGACCGACGACGGTCAAAGCGATCTGTTCCTTGCGCGCGAAGCGGAGCAGTTTGTCGATTTCGTTTTGTTCGATGGGTACGTTCACGCCGTCGCGAGCAGTCCCCGCATTCCCCGGCGCACAATAAATACGCGACGCGCGCGGCGATTGCGCCAATTTCCAGACAAGAGCATGCTCCCGCCCGCCCTTGCCTACAACGAGAATCTTCATGACCAATTCCCTGTTACTCGGAAGACTTCATTGTAGCCCCGAGGGCGGGAGAAGCACGTTGCTTGGTGCGTTCGCAATAAATGAACATGCGCCTTGTCTCCGGGAGATTTCATCCGTTCTTGCGAACGACGCAAAGGTGCAATCGGTTGAATAGGTTGAATCGGTGGGTGTTGGTGCATTTGTTCATCCGCATTTGGGGCCCTTTGTCAATGATCATTGCCGACGATGCGCTGCATCTGTCTGCAACGATCAACACAGCGTTTTAACCGTGTCACCCACCACGGCGACAGCATTGGCTGACGTCTGAGAGCTGAATTCTAAAAGGTTTGATTTGGCTGGTGACGGTCTGCCGGCAGGCTATGCGAATGTGGATGCCAACGAACACGCCTCGGAGCTTCTCTCCGAGGCGCTCGATGATGCCAATCGCTTCCGAAGCCGGCTGTATCAGAACCGCCAGTTGAGCTGAGCGATTGCTTCAACGCTGTACAGACGAGGTCCGGTCACCGGCGTCGTGAGCGCGAACGTCAGCACGGAGTTTCCGATCAACGTGTGCAACCCGCCCGTCAGGACCACCGAATCGACAAAGCCGAACGGCGTCGCCAGAGATCCTTGGTGGTTCAGCGGATCGTTGATGTGCACTTCGAAGGTCGGAATGACCGGCGCATTTTGCAGACGGTAGCCGAAACCGATGTCGTTTGAGACGAACGACGGCAGGTTGTTGTCGGTCGGCACGATGATTTCGCTGAATCCCTGCAGATAGAACCGGCCGAAGTTGAAGGCGTAGCCGATGTACGGTTGCAGCAGGGTCGGGTTGATCGAATCGGTCGGGTCGACCGGGATCGACGGACCGGTCGGCACAGTCACCGACACGCCGGCGCAAATGATATTTCCGGTCTCGCGGTCGATGTACGGGGCGTACTTTAGAACGAACGTCATCGAGTCAAAATCGCTGGAGCCGCCAAGCCCTTCCCCGACTTGCGTGAACGGAGCGCGGACTTCGAACGATGCCCGCCCGTCGAAGAAGGTCTTTTCGAAGCCGATGACTTCGCGATTGATCGACGAACTGTTTCCGTGGAAGCCGTCGACATCGAAGTAGTTGTAAGTCATGAAGACGCGGTCAACCGGCTGAACGCTTTCGTTGTCGCTGACTTTGAAGGCGCCGAAGCTTGCGATCGGCACGCGATTGGAAAGCTGAGACGAAGACTGCTGGGACGAGGAAGTCGACGAGAAGGAAGTCGTCGTCGGCTGCGCCAAAGCGTTTAATTGGGCCGCGGTGAAGCGTTGCCCGGTGATCAGATCGAAATACGGACCGGCGAAGCCCGGCGTCGGGTATGAAGGGCTGAGCGCGAAGCGTTGATTGATCTGCGTCAGCGTGAGACCGGGCACCGTGACGGTGGTCGTCGTGGTGGTCGGAACCGACGCAATCCTCGGTCCGGTGCCGTAGAAACCGAGATCGCCGATCATGTTCGGCAGGGCGCTGGCGGAACTCTCACCGCCGGACGGGGGCGCCTGAGCGAACGCGTCTGACGCCGGTTGCTGTGCATTGTCCGAAGGCTGCGTCCCGGGTGCCTGAGTCCCCGGCATCGTACTACCCGGGGCGGATGGAGGCGCCCACGGCACAGGGCAGGAAGGCGGAGCTGGTGCGCAGCAGCCGGGTCCACCTGCGGCAATGACTGTCGGATCTCCCGCAAGGGCGGGACTTGCACACAGCAAAGCCGCGCCGACGGTGCGAAGCAGAGACTTTGGTCGCATCCTGACACTCCTTGTCAAACGACGGCTCCAAGCCGGATGCTGACCCTCGGCGTGACAGCGCCGGGGCAACGCGCAGGCCACGACCCTGGTCGGAGCCCGCGTATCTTCGTTTGTGTAGGGTTTTGATTCGACAAGTGCGAATGGCGGCTTAACCGGACTCGCCACATTTGCCGGTTAACCAAGTCGACGCGGTTGCATGCAAACAGCAGAAACTCACCAGACTATGGAGATTCACTTCTTCCTAATTGCCGGCGATTGGTGAGATATGCCGCCCGGCTTTGCATGCAAGCCCTTAAGATCGCACCAAAACCGACTGCTCCGCTCGATCGCACGCGTGTCGAGACATCTCCTCGCAGCCCGTCCAATTCCATGCACAGCAGCGGGAGGGGCGAGCGATGACCCTAGGCACGGCATAACCTGGCTAGGATGATCAATCTACCGTACGATTGTGTCGTGGAGGTGGTTTGTGGATTATGAGAGCTACCCAAAGCACTCTGAACCTTGGCAGACCGGACGGAAGGGATCTCTGTGCCCAAAGGACCTTAAGTCGATAGCGGCGGCCCTTCTAGAGGTTAGTGAGCTGGTTGGCAGGCAGCGTTTCGCCTGTCACGATGGCAAGGCCTATTGCGCCCGAGAGCACGGCCGGGATGTCTGGCATGGCTATCCCGTGGGCTGGATCGAGGTTCCGACGACCCTGCGCAATAAGTGGAAACGGGAGGGGAGAGTCTCGAATCGTGACATAAAGCGCTTCTGGGAGGGCGTCTCATGACGACGACCAAGAGAATCCTTGCTGGCGACACGAGCCGCTTCGCCCTCGGCGTAAACTTTCAGAGAGACCCTGACGATGGTGCCGGTGCAACGAGAGAGGAGGCTATTTCGTGGGGCGGAATCGAAATCTGGGTCCTGGGACAGAATCTTTGCGCTCACTTAGAAGACGAAATTATAGTTGAGAACGCCCACTGGTACTTGTTACCGGTTCTTGAATGGCTCTCAGCATGCTGGGATAACTTGTTCCACGAGGAACGACTCCCGAACAGAGTGGCGGGCGACGATAGCTGGCACTCTCTACAGGCGACATCCCAAGCGCCACCTTCTCTGGATGAGACTGGTGAGGAATCCTGGGAAGACCAGTGGCAGCGCTGGTGGTTGCGGCACAGCCTCCTTGCGTGCCGTCAGGGCGGACTCTTTCCGGATGTAATGTTCCGCCGTTGGCGTGATCGCGTCGAAGTGTCCTGGGGGCAGCGACGCCTAGCGGGCCAACCCGACCGCTTCCGGTTTCTGGCCGACGACGGGTTTGCCCGCTTGCCTGTCGTGTACGTTGCGAATCCTATTTATTCCGTGATGAGAGAGGCTGTTGATTATCTCATCTCGCAGGAGCCGAAGTCTGAACAATTCACGAAGCTCCAAGAAGGTCTGGAGTCTCTAAAGAAGAATCGTAAAGAACTACGACTTGCTCTCCTTGCGGGACTGGGGAGAACAACCGCGGAGCAAGAGCAACGATGGAAAAAGGTAACTAGTCAGCTGGCAAGTAATCCGAATGCTGAGAAGGCGGTTATCACGGTCAGCGAGCCAGCCCAATTGTTCTTGGAGGGGTCGTGCCAGGCCGCGCTTATGTTCGGCACGACCGCGCCGACTATCGATGAAGATGATGCTATGGCATTGGCAGGAAAACTGATTGATCTTTATGCGCCGGGAAGCGAATCGCCAGAACTGCAGGACCTGGTTAGAGAAGAACTGATCAGCGACAGAAGCAAACGTCCGTGGGCACTGGGATACGACTTGGCGCAAGAAATCTTGGAGGAGCTGTCGCTACCTGGAGGCAGAGATGAGTCGGTAGAC
>Ga0326727_10019980_pt1 | contig 13367 bp, 12 predicted proteins | sample MB2enrmetagenome_FD_207643 | JGI IMG/M metagenome (GOLD analysis project Ga0326727, IMG submission 207643) | Lab enriched peat soil microbial communities from McLean, Ithaca, NY, United States - MB29MY | ecosystem: Environmental > Terrestrial > Soil > Wetlands > Peat | place: USA: New York...
CGGAAATTGGTTCAGGCTGGCGCACAGCGAGAGCGCCATGCCCACCAGACCCACCACCGCCGCGCGCCGCCAGCGCACGTCCTGGCGCCGCACCCGCATGACGATCACCACCACCAGGCCCAGAAAAAGCGCCACCAGCAGCGCCGAATCGACCACCTGTGCCACCTCGTTCTTCGAGCGCAGGCGCTGGTAATCGCGCGTCCACTGTTCCGGAATTTTGAGGTACTCGCGATACCCGGCCACTTCATCGCCCAGAACCGCGACCGTCATCCGGATGGTGGCATCGTGCAGATTGAAGTCGCGCTCTTTCCACGTGAACTCGCGATCCACGCGGTGCGGCCGCGTCTGGTCCGATTCCTCCACGAATTCGAGCGACGCCGGGTCGCGATGCATGCGGCTCCGCAGGAAATCCTCCGCCAGGGCGCGCGCCTGTTCGGCGCTCGCAGCCGGACGCGCGGCTTCTTCGGGAATCTCGTGCCGGAAGCCCGCCAGCTCGCCGGCTGGAGTGAACGCGACTCCGTACTCCTCCTTCTGCTGCGGCCGGAACCATCGGTACTCCCAGCGCCACAGCCGGACGCGCGTGTCCATGAGCCGGTTGGCCTGCTCCAGCCCGGCTTCGCGCTCCAGGAACGTCTTGGCCTCATCGTCGTAACTGAAGCGCGAGGCCTGCCGGTAGCCCTCCACGCGGTAGCCCTGTCCCGCCAAAAAACGCCCGGCGAGAACCTGCGCGTCATCGCGGTTCACCCGGAAATCGATCGAGGCTTCCGGAAAAGCCCGGTAGAAGTTGCGTACCGAATACCAGGCGGCCCCGGCAAACAGTACCAGACAGACGGCGATGAAACGGTAATCGGAAATGCGCAGCCGTTCTTTCATAGTGGTGGCCTCTTCGCTGCCCAATGCAGGCCGATTCCGCCCAGTACGAAACGACGTGTCTCTACCGCATGGTAACCCGCGCGGCGCAGCAGCGACGAAAACTCGTCTATGGACACGAAGGTTCGGAGCGAATCGGGAATATAGGTGTAAACCCGCGGCTGCCCGTGCAGCAACAGGCCAAAGAAGGCGCCCTGGGCGTAGAGCCAGCCGAGATACAGCCGCCGCAGCCAGCGGTTCGGGGGCAGGAAAAAGTCCAGGCTCGCCAGCATCCCGCCGGGACGGGTGACCCGCTCAATCTCGCGCACCACCGCCGCCAGGTTTCGAAAATTGCGCAGCCCGTAACCGATGAAAACGCCATCGAAAGCCCCGTCGGGGAAGGGAAGCGATTCCGCGTCGGCGCACACCGCGCGAGCCACGCCGCGCACCCGCGCGAGTTGCAGCATGCGCTCGGTCAGGTCGACGGCCAGGGCCCGGGCGCCCGGGTACCGCCCCGCGACCAAAAAAGAAAAGTCGCCCGTGCCGGATGCCAGGTCGAGCACCAGCGCATTCTCGGGCAGCACCGCCCGCGTGACGCAGACCCTCTTCCAACGCCGGTCCATCCCATAGGAAAAGACGCGCGTAAAGAAGTCATAGCTTGGCGCTATCGTGTGGAACATGGCGCTCATCCGGCGCCAATCCCGCTTTTCAACTGGAATCTTCACTAAGAGCAGAATTGTACCAAAGGACGCCCCTTTTGAGTTGCGCTAGCTGCGGCGAAAGACGAATGCGGCTATCCCGAAGCCGCCGATCGCCAGCCCCGCGAAGCGGTTCATCAATAGCAGGAGGCGGTCGTTGAACCGGTCGCGGAAGTGGTTCACGATGACGCTCAGCACAATCCACCACAGCATCGAACCGCAGAAGATCCCGCCTACCAGAAACACGGTCAGCCACCAATGCCTTGGATACCCCATGCCGAGCGCCGCCAGGAGGGCGAGAAACGACAGCACCGTCGTCGGATTCGTGAGGGTCAAAAGAAATGTCGACCTGATATCCGAGTACGCGCTCCCGCGGTCTTGCAGGTGCGCGGCCAGCGGCCTCGGCCGCTTGAAGAAGTACCAGATGCCGATCGCCACCAGCAGAATGCCGCCGAACAAGCGAATCCAAAACTGTTCCCGTACCAGGAATTGGATGACGAGTGTGATGCTGAAGCCCGCGATACCGCCGTACAGCATATCGGCCGCCGCCGCTCCGACGCCGGAGATCACGCCCGACCTCCATCCCGCCCCAATCGTCCGGCGAATGCACAAGATGTTCACCGGTCCCACGGGCATCGCAATCATCAGGCCGGCGATGATGCCCCCTATCAGCAACTCGATTGCTCTCATTCGGCGGCTATCACCTCAACTGTTGTTTGGGGCGCGACGGGCGCATTTCGACACGGCTGATCATGGTCCGCGCGGGCATGCCCAGCACCAGCGCCACCGCCTCGGCCACGTCTTCCGGAGCGATCATCCAGCTTGTGTCGCCGGCGCGCTTGGCGGGGTCGCCCGAGAATTCCGTGTCCACGCTGCCCGGCATGATGTAACTCACCCGGACGTTGTCGTAGCGGTGGTCCAGCATCATGGCTTCGCTGAAACCGTTGAGTCCGAACTTGGACGCGTTGTAGCCCGCGCCGCCGCTGAACGCGTTCCTCCCCGCGAGGCTCGAAATGTTCACGATGAACCCGCCGCCGCGCTTGGCGAAGCGCTCCAGCGCCTCGTGGGAACAGTAAAACGGCCCGTTCAGATTCAGATCGATATTGCGATGCCACTCCTCCGGCGTCATCTCCGCCACCTTGCGGAAGACTCCTTCCCCGGCGTTGTTGATCAGAATATCCAGCCCGCCGAATTCCCGGTCCACGGCCTGGAAAAACTCGCCGACCTGCTCCACCTTGGTGACATCCGCGGCATGTCCGGCGATCCTCCCCAGCGGCTGCATCTCGCCGACCGCCCGCTCCACCGATTCGCCGCTGCGCCCGCAGATGGCGACCGACGCTCCCTCGCGCAGTAGCCGCTCGGCGATGGCGCGCCCAATCCCTCGCGTCCCCCCCGTGACCACTGCGATCTTGCCCGAAAGTGTTTCCATATTCAGATTGTACGAAAAGGGGTCAGACGCATTTTTTGGCAAAACCGTAAATTGCGTCTGTCCCCTTTTCTCCCTTGCTAGAATGAATCCAGCCATGCCTTCCGGCCCGTCCACATCTCCCGTGCGCCAGATTCTCGAAAACCATCTCTCCCAGTTGTCGCTCGAAGTGGACAGCCTTTTCGCCGTAGCCCGCGAGAACGAGAGGGGCGAGTTCGCCGTCCAGTTGAACCAGGCCGTCCGCCGCATCCGCCAGGCGGCGGATCTGGACGAGCTCGGCGCCACGCTGCTGGACGCCGCCGGCGCGTTCTCAAGCGGCGTCGCGTGGTTCCGCATTACCGGGAAAGCCGCTCTCGGCGAGCGCATCCGCGGCGTGCCGGAGGAGGCGGCCGAGGCCTTCCACGCGCTGAAAATTCCGCTTTCGTCCGCGGCGGCCCTGGCCGGCGCCGTCGAGAGCCGCGATCCGGTGATGGCCGCCACCACTCCGCGGGAAGTCTCGGAGGACCTGGCGAAGCTTCTGGGCCACCCGCCCAATGGCCGCGTTTCCATCTTTCCACTGGTCGTGAGGGACCGCGTCCCCGCGCTTCTATATGCGTGGGGAAGCGTGCAGGGTCCCGCCTTCGAGCTGCTGACCCAGGTGGCTGCCGCCGCTTGGACCGCGATTTCCAGTTCGCCCGCGGCCGCCTGGGACCGCCTTCCGCTCGACGAGCAGCGCACCCATCTCCGTGCGCAACGCTTCGCGCGCGTCGAGGTGGCCCAGATGCGCCTGTTCCAAGCCGACGCCGTGCAGGCGGGCCGCGCCGGGCGCAATCTCTACGATGCGCTCCGCAATTCCATCGATGCCGCGCGCGAAGCCTTTCGCCAGTCGTTCTTCGCGCCCTGCTCGAGTATGGTCGATTACCTTCACCTGGAGCTGGTGCAAACCCTCGCCAATGACGATCCGGACCTGCTTGGCAACAACTATCCCGGCCCCATGGTTTAGGGTTTTATGCGGCACCGGCCTGCTGGCCTGTGTGGGCTTGTGGGGCGCCGCCGCCGTGGCTCCCGCGGATCTCGCCTCTCAGGTTCGCGCTTATCGCGATTCCCCCACGCCCGCCCGGCGCGCGGCCGTGCAAAAGTATGCCGCCGCGCATTCCAAAGATGCCAGCGGCGCGCTGGCGCAACTGGCGCTGGGCGTAGTGGCCTACGAGCACAAAGACTATCCCGCCGCCATCGCCGCGCTCCGGAAGGTTCAAAAGCTCCCCCAGATTGCCGATTACACCGCCTGGTATCTGGCGGCGTCGCGTGTGGAATCGAACGATGCCGCCGGCATTGCGGGCGAACTCGCTCCCACGCACAGCGCACCATTGCTCTCGCCGCTTTCCGCCAAGGCATGGCTGCTCGAAGCCCGCGCTCTCGAAACCACCCAACCCGCCGAAGGCGCGCGTATCCTGCGTGAGCTTTACGCCGAACTGCCGCAGCCCGAAGGCGACCTCACGCTGGCCGATTGCTACCACGCCGCCAACGACCTGGTTCATGCCGCGGAATCCTACCAGCGCGTCTACTATCAATACCCCACTGGCGCCGCCGCCACGCGCGCCGGCGCCGCTCTGCTGGCCCTCAAAGATGCCATGGGCGACGCGTACCCGCCGCCCCCGCCCCGCCTCATGTTGCGCCGCCCCGATCGCCTGCTGGAGCTTCGCGAATTCGCTTTGGCGCGCTCCGAGTACCGGTCGCTGGTCGATCAAGTCGCCGGCTTGGAGCGCGACCAGGCGCGCGTGCGCATCGGAGAAGCCGATTTTCTCAAAGGCAGCACCAAGGTGGCCTGCTCCTATCTCCGCGGCCTCGACCTCGCCCCATCGGAGGCCGATGCCGAGCGCCTCTATGAAGTGGGCGAGTGCGCGCGCCGGCAGGGCGACGATGGCGAGATGATGTCCTCTCTCGAGCGGCTCGCCCGCCAGTATCCGAAATCGCCCTGGCGCTTGAGGTCCCTCGTTTCCGCGGCCAATCGCTATTTGTTGGTGAACCGGCCGGACGATTACCTGCCGCTGTATCGCGCGGCCTACCAGGATTTTCCCGCCGACCCGGTGGCCGCCCTGTGCCATTGGAAGGTAACCTTCCACGCCTATATGCACGGCGATGCGGATGCCGGCGGCCTGCTCCGTGAGCACCTGCGCAACTATCCCGCTCATGCCACCGCCGGTGCCGCGCTCTATTTCCTGGGCCGGCGCGCCGAGCAGGAAAGCGATCTCGCCGCCGCCCGAACCTGCTACCAGCGCTTTCCCCAGGCTTTCGAGAACCACTACTACGCCATGCTGGCGCGCGAGCGCCTCCGCAGTCCCCAGGTCGCCGGCGCCGCGCCGTCGGCGGAGACCGCCCGGTTCCTGGCGGCGGTGACGTTCCCGCAGCCGAAGCCCGTGCCCGCCCAAACCGCCACCGCCACCACCGCCCGCATCGAGCGCTCGCGCCTGCTGCGAACCGCCGGCCTGGCCGACCTGGCCGATTCCGAGTTGCGCTTCGGCGCCCGCACCGATGGCCAGCCGCCGCTGCTGGCGATTGAGATGGCCGGTGCCGCCGCCGCTCCCCACCTGGCCATGCGCATTATGAAGTCGCTCGCCCCGGAGTATCTGAACCTGGCCCTCGATCAAGCGCCGCGCCGGTTCTGGGAACTGCTCTTTCCGCTCCCCTACCGCGCCGACGTGGTCCGCGCCGCCAGCGAAAAGAACCTCGACCCCTACCTGCTGGCCGGCCTGATCCGGCAGGAATCGGAGTTCGACCCGCAGGCGCGCTCCCGCGCCAACGCCCTCGGCCTGACGCAGGTGCGCCCCGTCACTGGCCGCCTCTTCGCCCGCCAGGTGGGGATCAAACGGTTCAGCAGCCGGTTGCTATTCCAGCCCGCCGCCAACCTGAAGATCGGCGTTTCGATCTTTTCCGCCATGCTCGATAAGAACGGCGGCAAGCTGGAGCAGACCCTGGCCGCCTACAACGCCGGTCCCAACCGCGCCGCCGAGTGGATCGCCTGGAACACCTACCGCGAGCCCGCCGAGTTCGTGGAATCCATCCCCTTCACCGAGACTCGCGACTACGTGCAGGCTGTCCTGCGCAACGCCGACATCTACCGCCGCCTCTACGCGGCGCTACAGTAGTTACGTGCACCGTCGAACATTCCTCACTCTTCCCATGGGAGCCACTCTTATGCAGGCGCAGCCATCCCCCGCCAACCAGCGTGTGGTCATCGAGCTTCGCTATTTCCGCATGCGCAACGGCCGCCAGGTGGAGCGCACCACCGAGTACTTGCGGCGCGGCCTGTTGCCCGCTTCCGAGCGTGCCGGCATCCGCCCGGTCGGTTGCTTCAACGCCGTCATCGCACCCGACGCTCCCTTCATCCTGACGCTGGCCAGCTACCCATCGCTGGCCGCCCTCGAAGCCGCTCGCGAAAAGCTCGCCGCCGACAAGGAGTTCCTGGCGGCGGCCGACGAGTACAATTCCATGACCGAGCTGAGCTACATCCGCATGGAAAGCTCGCTGCTGTGGGCCTTCCCCTCCATGCCCACCGTGGCCGTGCCTCCCACCGGCGAGAATCGCCCGGCGCGCATCTTCGAGTTGCGCACCTACGAGGCGCCCAACGATAAGGCGCTGGCGCGCAAAATCAAGATGTTTGGCGATGGCGAGATCGACAGCTTCCGCCGCTCCGGCATGTTGACGGTATTTTTCGCCCAGACCATCGTCGGCAGCCGCATGCCGAACCTCACCTACATGCTGGCGTATGACGATCTGGCCGCGCGCGACAAAACCTGGCGAGCGTTCTCCGCCGATCCGGATTGGCAGAAGCTGCGCTCCACGCCGGGCCTCTCGGACGCCGAAATCGTGAACAACATCAGCAACGCGATCCTGCGCCCGCTACCCTTTTCGCCGATCCGCTAACCGCACGCGGTAAAATCGCCCTTTATGCAGACCACCACATCCGAATCCCTCTACCGCCGCTTGCAGCAGCACCTGGACCGCATGCCGGTCGGTTTTCCGGCCACTCAATCCGGGGTTGAGATTCGGATTCTCCAACACCTCTTTACTCCCGAAGAGGCCGAGATCGCGCTCGAATTGAGCGCCATCCCCGAGACCGCCGCCACTATCCACAAGCGCTTCAAATCGCGCATCGCTCTCCCGGAACTGAAGCAGAAGTTGGACCAGATGGGGGAGAAGGGGAACATCCTGGCTTGGCCCATCGCGGGAGAAGTCCGCTACGCCAAGATGATCTTCGCCATCGGCATGTATGAGCGCCAGTTCAAGAGGTTGACGCCCGAGTTCGAGCGCGACACCCGCCAGTACATGGAGGAAGCCTTCGGGCAGGCATTCCACAGCAAGAAGACCACCCAACTGCGCATCGTGCCGGTGAACAAGCAGATCGCCATCGAGCGCGGCGTCACCACCTACGACCGGATCCGCGCGCACGTGGAAGCCTCGCCCGGGCCTTTTGCTACGATCACCTGCATCTGCCGCCACGGTAAGGACCTGACGGGCGAAAGCTGCAAACAGACCAAGCTCCGCGACAATTGCCTCATGATCGGACAGGCGGCGCGGTGGGCCGCGGATTCCGGCATGGGGCAGGCGATCAGCCGCGAGCAGATGCTGGACCTGCTCGACCAGGCCGACAAGGAAGGGCTCGTCCTGGAGCCCGAAAACACCAAGTCCCCGATGTTTGTGTGCTGCTGTTGCGGGTGTTGCTGCGGCGTGCTGCAGTCGGCCAAACGCCTCCCCAATCCGGCCGATTACTTCAGCTCCAATTTCTACGCCGCCGTGAACACGGACGTCTGCGAATCCTGCGGAACCTGCGAGGTGCGGTGCCAGATGGACGCGATTTCGAGCCCGGAAGGCAAGGCCGTGGTGGACCGTTTGCGCTGCATCGGCTGCGCGCTCTGCGTGACCACCTGCCCCTCCGGCGCGTTGCGGCTCGAGCCCAACGAAAAGCCCAGAACCCCGCCTGACGACACCCAGGCGATGTATCTGCGGATGTGGCAGGAACGTTGCGGCCCGTGGGGGATGGCGAAAATTGGGATGCGGAAAATGTTGGGCCTGAAAATCTAACTTCGGCGTAGCGGTAGGCCGGAATGGCCGGGATTGTCTGCGAGGCTCCAATGGCAGGCGCCTGGCGTAGGGTGCTGGCAAAAACGGACCCGGATGTCTTATGATGGAGCGTGGCGGACTCCGGGCAGGGCGACGTTACCCAACTTTTGGTGCGCTGGGAGCGCGGAGATGCCGGCTCAGTCGAGGCGCTCGCCCCGCTGGTTTACGGCCAACTCCACGCCATCGCCGAAGCTGGCCTGCGCAATGAGCGGCCGGACCCTGCCTTGCAGCCCACCGTGGTGGTCCATGAGGTCTTCATCCGCCTGATGCGCGTGCGCCGGCTGGCGCTCAAGGACCGTGCGCACTTCTTCGCCTTCGCCGCCCGGCTCACCCGCCGCGTCCTCATCGATTGTGCGCGCACGGCCATGGCGGAGAAGCGCGGCTTCGGCTGGCAGCGCGCGCCGCTCAACGCGGAACTGGCCTGGCTGGGCGGCGATAGCGCCCAATCGCTCGATCTCTCGCGAGCCCTGGACGATCTGGCCGGGTTCGATCCGCTCAAGACCCGCATGGTCGAGCTGCACTATTTCTTCGGTTGCACGGTGGAGGAAACCGCCGGAATCCTGGAGGTTTCCAGCCGAACCGTGGAGCGCGGCCTGAATTTCTCCCTGGCCTGGCTCGGCCGCCGCCTGGCCTGAACCCAACCCACCATGACTCCCGCGGAGCTGGCACGATTTCGGGCGGTAGAGGAAGTCTTCTGCCAGGCCATCGAGTGCCCGCCGGGCGCGGAGCGGGACGCGCTGGTCCGCGAGCGCTGCGGCGCGGACGAACCCCTGCGCACCGAAGTCACCCTCCTGCTGGAACGCCACCAGCGCATCCAGGCCGCCGCGCCCGCGCTGGCGCGCCCGTTGCCGCGGTTCGGCGCCTGGCAGGCCGTGAGGCTGCTGGGGCGCGGCGGCATGGGCACCGTCTATCTGGCCGAGCGGGCGGACGGGGCTTTCCGCATGTCGGCCGCCGTGAAGGTGGTGCCGCTCGCCCTGGCCTCCTCGGAGATCGAAGAACGCTTCCGCCGCGAACGCCAGTTTCTGGCCAGCCTCGATCACCCCAAAATCGCGCGCCTGATCGATGGCGGCGTCTCCGAAAACGGCCTGCCCTATCTGGTCATGGAGTTCGCCGACGGCCTCGCCATCGACCGGTATTGCGACGCCAACCGGCTCGACACGCGCGCCCGCGTCACCCTCGCGCGCCAGGTCTTGGATGCTCTGGCCTATGTGCATGGCCGCGGCGTGATTCATCGCGACGTGAAGCCGTCCAACATTCTGGTGGACGAATCGGGCCACGTGAAGCTGCTGGATTTCGGCACCGCCCGCCTGGCCGACGCCACCGCCGAGCCCGCGCTCACCAGGACCGGCGTCTTCGCCCTCACGCCCGATTACGCCAGCCCGGAGCAGGCCCGCGGCGAGCCCGTCACCGCCGCTTCCGACATCTATTCGGCCGGCGTGTTGCTCTATCGCCTGCTCACCGGCCGCTTGCCCTACCGGATCGCCGGCCGGTCGCCGGTCTCCGCGGCGAACGCCATTGCCCATGCGGAGCCGGCCCCTTCGCGTCTCGAAGCGCCGCTCGACGCCATCCTCGTGAAGGCGATGAGCAAGGATGCCGCCGCCCGCTACCCCTCGGCCGCGGAGATGGACGCGGACCTGGTGCGCTATCTCCAGGGCCGGCCGGTGCGCGCGCGCAGACCGCTCAACAGGGCGTGGGCCGTGGCCGCCGCCCTCCTCGCCCTCGGCGGAGCTGCCTGGTGGCTGGGAAGCACGCTGCGCGGCCCGGTTCCTGCCCCGGCACTCGTGCCGTTCGATGCCGGCGTTCCCAACCCGGCGCAGCCGGCGCTCTCTTTCGACGGCAGGTGGCTGGCTTTCGCCTCGCCCGGAGAAACCGGCACGCACCCGGACATCTGGCTGAAGCCAATGCCCGGGGGAACGGTGAAACGCGTGACCGCCGGCGAGGCCTCCAGCGACGAACCGGCGCTCTCGCCCGACGGCCATTGGCTGGCTTTCCACTCCACCCGCCAACCCGCCGGCATCTATCTTCAGCCCGCTTCGGGCGGGGCGGCGCGCCTGTTGGTGGCCGGCGGCCGCGTCCCGCGTTTTTCGCCGGATGGCGCTTGGATCGCCTATCTGAACGTCGGCGAGAATAGCGGGGACCCCATGGCGGCCAACACCTCCATGCTCTACCGCGTGCCGGCGCAAGGAGGCACGCCCGTGCGGCTGGCCAGGAATGCATCGTCGGTGCAGGGAGCCGCCTGGAGCGCCGACAGCCGCGGCGTGTTCTTCCTCACGGTTGGCGATCTCAGCGAACTGCGGCTGTGGTACGCCCCGGTCAATGGCGAACCAGCCGCTCAGACGCCCGACTTCAGCTACTCCGTGGTTTTGGACGGGCGGGCCTGCGCTGTGATGGGTGACCAGTTCTTTTACACCGTCTTCGATGGAACGGCCCTGGTGCTGGGGGATTTCCTGCTCAAACCGGCTCTCCGCGCCGGCCGGTACTCCGCCACGGCCGCGCCTTCGCCATTTTGGATTTCCGGTTGCGCCGCATCCGCCAATGGCACGGTCCTGGCCGATGAAGTGGACATCCGGACAAGTGCCTGGACGCTGCCGGTGGACGCGGAGAGCGGAGTTGTACGCTCGCCGCTCATGCCCCTGACCAAACCCGCGCACGGCTACCCCCACGTACAATTCACCCCGGACGGCGGGTCGTTTCTCTCTTCTTCGACTTCGGCCGGCCAGCCGTGCTATCTGCAGGATTACCGGACCGGTGCGCGCAAGTCCATGCCGGAAACGTATGGTCTCAGTTCCGACGGCCTTTTTGTCCTTGAGGTGGTGCGGGCGGAAGTAGGCACCACCCCTCTGATCTTAAAGGTTTTGAATCTGAAAACCGGGGAATCGTGGGGAGGGATACAGACGGTCGGCGTGCCTTGGGACCTTTCGCGCGGCGGCCAATGGGTGCTGTCGGCCAGCAAGGAGTTCCACCGCGCCATCGTGGCCTGGGATACCAGGACCGCCGAGCATCGGGCCGTCTACGCGCATCCAACCGCCAATCTGTATCTGGCCAGTTTCTCCGGAGACGGCCGCTGGGCGCTCTTCATTTCCGAAGAATCCGGCCGCCAGCCGCGCATGTGGGCCGCGCCCTTCCGCGGGCTGCAAAACGTTCCGCCGGCCGAGTGGGTGGACCTGGGAGCGGGCGATTATCCGTGCTGGTCGCCCGCCGCCGGACGCATCTACTTCACCCACGAGCGGGACGGGTACGAGTGCATCTTCACGCGCGCCGTCGACCCCGCCACCAAGCGGCCGTTGGGTGCGCCAGCCGAGGTGCACCGTTTCGAGGGACGGCTGACGCCGCGGAACTTGTGGCCGGGCGCCTTCCGCATCTCCGTGGCCCAAGACAAGCTGGCCTTCGTGCTGGCCGAGCAAGCGCACCGGCTGTTGCAGAGGCGGTGACCGAACGAACACGCCGCGGGTCAGTCCCGCTTTTTCCCTAATCTCCGGCGGCGGACAACGCCCACACCGGCCACACCGCCGAGCAGAAGCGCGAGACTGATGGTTAACCGAAGGGTCGCAAGCGCTTGGGTGGGCAGCGATCAGCCGCGTAAGGCGATCTTTCGGCGCACCAGGCCCACCAATCCCACCAGGCCGCTGCCGAAAAGAAGCAGGCTGGAAGGCTCTGGAGTCCCCGACGAAACCGGGGTTCCATTGATCTGGATCTCCGAGACCGCATCTCCGCCGTCGCCGGAGACGGCGCTGAACTGCAGCATATTCGTTTCCACAGGTCCAACCGGCGCATAGGTCGTCTGATCCGCATTCGGGCGGGTTCTCAAGCCGTATCCCTCGCTGATGGCCGGAACGTTGTAAAGGAGTTGCCAAGAGCCTGAGGCCGAGTCCCAATACTGCAGCATATAGGAATCGTTGTCGTCCGCCTGGACGATCGCGCCGGTAATGACGTATTCCGCACCCAGGTTGATGTCCAGAACCAGGCCGGAAGCTACTAACGGATTGCCGGAATATTGTCCGGTCCATTCCACCGCCTCGGCCATTCCGGTCACAGAATGAAAGGCCGTATCTTCAGGCGTAAAAACTCCATCCGTCACCACACTGAGCGGCGCCTGGTTATAGAGCAGGTAACCCCCAGAGGCGATCGTTACGGTCGCGCCCAACGCTATGTTTCCGGCATTGGCGGGGGCAACCCCGACCAGCGCGACACCGCTAGTAATGAAAAACAAAATCAAACGTAGTTTCATTCCTTCTCCTTTTCTTGTAAAAATTCTCAAACTTTCCGCGACGTCTCCGAATAGCAAGACTCGGAACAAATGGATCTACGCGAACTTCCTGCTGCGCCGCGCCCGGCCCAAGCCGATCAAGCCAAGGCTGACGGCGATGAAGCTGAGCGTTGCCGGTTCCGGCGTCATCGTCTTCGCTCCGGAATGGGCCCTATTCGCTGTGCGCCCGATGGAATTCGCGCACCTCCCTGTTCGCTCGACGCTGTTGGCCGCCAAGGCGACCAAGCGGCTCATCTAATACGGCGCGGAAAGCCGTCGAAACCCGCCAGAAAGTTTCGCAATTGGTTATCCTGGTGGTCTTTTCCCTCGTTTCGCGGCGAAAAATGTCGAGGTACAGCCAGGGGCCGAACGCCGCGAAATGGAGCAGACCTTTTTCAGTCACAACTATTTTGCGCCTCCCATCTCCTTGATTCCAAAGCCTCAGCCCCTTCCGCACGCCCGGAAAGTTACCACCGCCAAGCTACTCTGTGGTGTGGAACGCCTGTTAAAAACCGATCGGGTGTGCGCCATTGCGGCGGCCGCGGCGCACGGCCTCAATAATGAACTGACCGTCATCCTCAACAGCGTCTCGAATTCGATTCCGACGCTAGAACCGGGACATCCGGCGCGTCCGGACCTGGCGGACTTGCACCTCGCGGCTCTTCGCTGTTCGCGAATCGTGGCGGGCCTACTGGAGCTCGGCACCACTAACGGCGGGCGGCCAGTGTCGTGAGAACCGCTACGCCGTAGCGGAAATCCCCCGCTATCTCATTGATTCTGCGTACAGCGGCCGCTACGGTGTAGCGGTTTTTTTTATGGAAGACAACAACACTACCGAAAACATCCTCGATTTGGGTGCGTGGTTAGGCCGCAAACAGGCCTTCACCCTCCTCGCCGGCCGCAACACTCTCGACCGCCTAATTCGGTGACAGGCTGGACTGCACCCCTTGCCTGAGACACGGAAATCAGGGACAGGTTACCGTTCGCTGGTTTTCCGTAGCCAGCGAAAAAATTCTGCTGCAGACTGATCGTACCTGAGCCGGACGGG
>Ga0326727_10019981_pt1 | contig 13367 bp, 11 predicted proteins | sample MB2enrmetagenome_FD_207643 | JGI IMG/M metagenome (GOLD analysis project Ga0326727, IMG submission 207643) | Lab enriched peat soil microbial communities from McLean, Ithaca, NY, United States - MB29MY | ecosystem: Environmental > Terrestrial > Soil > Wetlands > Peat | place: USA: New York...
ATTGCGAAGACCTGTAGCCGCACGGCTGAAGCCGTAATGGCGTCGCTCGAATCGGGGATGACGCCGCTGTTGTTGGGCGGCGACCATTCACTGGCGGCCGGCTCAGTCTCAGGCGTAGCCGAGTTCTATCGCCACCAGGAGCAGAAGGTGGGCCTTCTGTGGATCGACGCCCACTCCGACATCAACACCCCCGAAACCTCGCTATCGGGTAACGTCCACGGCATGCCGCTGGCCGCGCTGCTGGGACTGGGGCCGGAACCGCTCGTCAACATCTTCGGCCACACCCCCAAAATCGCCCCTGAAAACGCGGTCCTTATCGGTGTGCGCGACATCGACCAGGCCGAGCGCGAGAACCTGCGCCGCGCCGGCATGACCGAGATCTACACCATGCGCGACATCGACGAGCGGGGCATGAGGGCGGTGATGGAAGAGGCTTTGCGCGCCGCCGGGCGCGGCACCGCCGGTTACCACGTCTCGCTGGACATGGACTGGATCGATCCCGAGGAGGCTCCCGGCGTAGGCACGCCCGTGCGCGGCGGCGCAACCTATCGCGAAGCCCACCTGGCCATGGAGATCGTCGCCGACCACGGACGCCTGCTCAGCTTCGAGATTGTCGAGGTGAACCCGGTGATCGACGAGCATAACCGCACGGCCGACCTCGCTGTCGAACTGGCCTGCTCGGTATTCGGGAAGAAGATTCTTTGAATGTTTGCCTCGATTCAGGCGTTGCCTATGCAAGGATAGGCAGAGTTCACGCTATCAGGCTTCGCAGCAGCCGTTTTCCTTCGGGCCAGTCACCCATATTCACGGCGATGTGGTCGGCGGGGCCGATGTCGACAAAGCGGCTTCCCCAGAAGCCCGCGAATTCGCGCGCGCGGGCTAGGGACACGTGAGGATCGTCGCTGCTGGCCACCACAACAGAAGCAAAGGGCAGTCTGCCGCGAGGCACAGGCGCAAAGCTCTTGATCGGCTCGGGAACTCCGGGGCGGCCGACATCGGCAGGAGCAGCCAGCAACGCGCCTTTGATCCTGCCAGCAAGCGCGGGCGAAGCGGTTTGAGCCCAGTGCGCCAGGGCGATCGATCCCAGGCTGTGTGCGGCAAAGAGGATTGGCGACGACGTCCTTGCAACTTCCTGCGAGATTCCTTCGATCCAGTCGCTGAGTTGCGGCGTCTCCCAGTCTTTCTGTTGCACGCGGCGAAACGAAGGGTCCGCCTGCTCCCATCTGGTCTGCCAGTGCTGCGGCCCGGAGCTGTTCAAGCCGGGAAGAACCAGCACGCTCACGCCTTCCGCGAAAATTCCCGTCCCTTTTTGCATAAGCTTGTTCTCCTCAAGAAGTCGTCTAAGCATAGCCGACTAAAATCAATCTGATGGCGAAAAAATTACGTGTAGGCATTCTTTTTGGCGGACGCAGCGGCGAGCACGAGGTTTCGCTGCTGTCGGCGGCATCGGTTCTGGGGGCGATCGATCGCGAGAGGTTCGATGTAACGCCCATCGGCATCACCAAGGAGGGCCGCTGGCTGGCGGCCGCGGACGCGCACGGGTTGCTCAAGGGCGATACCAGCGCGGTAGCCCGGCGGCTGCGCGCGGGCGATCCGGAAGCGACGCCCGGCGCAAAACTGCTTCACGAGGGCATTCCTACACTGCTGGCGCCGGAGCCGGGTCGTTCCGGTGCGCTCAACCAAAACCAACGCCTGGACGGCCAGTCCGCAGCCGGGCAGGCTGCCCTGGACGTGGTTTTTCCGGTGCTGCACGGCACCTTTGGCGAGGACGGGACGATTCAGGGACTCTTCGAGCTGGCCGGCATCGCCTACGTGGGCTCCGGAGTGCTGGGCTCGGCTGCGGGCATGGACAAGGACGTGATGAAGCGCCTGTTCGTGCAGGCGAAACTGCCCATTGTCAAACACGTCACGCTGCTGCGCGCCGACTGGGAGAAGTCGCCGCGTAAGGCCATCGCGCAGGTGGAGCGGGCGCTCAAGTATCCGGTCTTCGTCAAGCCGGCGAACCTCGGTTCCTCAGTGGGAATCACCAAGGCGCACGACCGCAAGGAACTCGGGCCAGCGCTGACGCTGGCGGCGAAATACGATCGCAAGCTCATCGTGGAGGAGGGCGTGGGCGGCAAAGCCCGCCGTGGCGTGCAAGCGGCGCGCGCGCGCGAGTTCGAGGTCGCCGTGCTGGGCAACGATGAGCCGAAGGCGAGCGTTGTAGGCGAGATCATTCCCGGCAAAGAGTTCTACGACTACGAAGCGAAGTATCTCTCGGAGGGTTCCGTGCCGGTGATTCCGGCTCCGATCAGCAAGCAGGAAAGCAAGAAAATCCGCGAGATGGCGGTTGCGGCATTCAAAGCGTGCGATCTCTCAGGCCTGGCCCGCGTGGACTTCCTGATGGAGCCGGACGGCAAGCGGCGTATCTTTGTCAACGAAGTGAACACCATGCCCGGCTTCACGCGCATCAGCATGTACCCCAAGCTGTGGGAGGCGTCGGGGCTCAGCTATAAAGATCTGATCACGCGGCTCATCGAGCTGGCGCTGGAACGGCAGGCGGAGAAGAGCAGGACGACGTACAGCCGCGAAGAGTGAAAAGACAGGGAGCAAGGGAACAGGGAACTCCTTGCCGGTGTCTAAGCCATATAGGCTCGAACAGATCGGATTCAGCAACGGAAAAACTGATCTCTGGTCTCTGATCCCTGAACTCTGGCACGTTGTCGTATTCTGATCCCGAGGGATTTTCGCAATGACATTGCTCGATGCTCCTCAGTTCGATGCCGCGCGCGCCAAGCGCAACGCCTTGATTCTCCAGATCGGCGCGGGCGCGATCTTTGTGCTCTTCGTGGCGTGGTGGCTGGTGGCGAGCCGGCCCGTTGACTGGCCGTGGAACTGGAACCATTACCTGTTTGGGCGCATCACGGTAAACAAGTTCCTGACCGCGGTAGAGGCCAACGACCTTGGCACGGCGTACGGCATCTGGACCAACGACAAGAACTGGCAGCAGCACCCGCAGCAGCACAGCGTCTATTCCTTCGACCGCTTCCAGGGCGATTGGAGCGCCACAAGCCCGGATAACGAATACGGCCCCATCAAGAGCCATAAGATCGTGCTTGCCGGGCGCTACGGCAACGGCGTGCTTATAGCCATACTCATCAACGGCCGCAAAAGCAACGCGCTCGACCTCGCCTACGACCCCAAGAGCGGTCAACTCAGCTTCTCGCCGCCGGGCGTGAACCTCTATCTGGGGCCGTAGACCAAGGGACAACGTGGCTCACCGCGACGGAGTTAGCTGTGCCGGCGGAGTTTACGCGCCAAGCCGAGTCTGCCCACGTCCGCGGTTCAATCTGTCAGGGATGTGACCGGTCCGTACCCCCCCCTACCCCCCACCCCCCTCCCCCCTACCCATAGGGGGCTAAGGTCCTCATTTGATGGAGTTTAGCTTTCGAGAGGCATCTGTTAAACCATTGAAAACAAAGCGGTTAGATGATAAAATCGTCAAAAATAAGCAGTTACGGAGTGTTTTTTTGACGCCAGTGAACAGTGGACAGCGATCGATGGTCAATTTCCCGTGCGGAAGCGAGCGAAATTAGGCTCACATTCGGCTTACGACATTTCTCCTTCAGATATAGCCCTTGCGACATCGTGCCAGGTTGCGATTCTTTGAAAGAATCGCAACTTGAGTGCACCGGCTCTGGGAGACAGCAGAAGGAGAAAATGCTTTAGGTCCGGTGGAAAGCTGTCTATGAAATGATTGTGCGCCAAAGCAGGGAAATAATCTGCAAAGAAGCTGCAGATTATTTTTTGGTTCGTGTGCGTGTGCGAGGAGTCGGGGTGAAACAGCGATACGATTTCAGCCGGGGAAAGCGGGGACGGATTACGCCTCCCGAGCCGGAACCGCGCGGCAAGACGCGGATCACGATCCGGCTGGATGAGGACCTAGTGGATCACTTTCTGAAGCAGGCCGATGCCTCGGGCGGAGCGATGGGCTACCAGACGCTGATCAACGATGCCTTGCGGCAGCATGTGGAAGGGAAGGCTCCGAAGCTGGAGGAGACGCTGCGGCGGATTGTGCGGGAGGAGATGCGGGCGGCGGGGTGAAAGACAGGGAACAGGGAATAGGGAATAGGCCCCCCCAAGCGAAGCTTGGACGGGGCACCCGGCAAAATAACGCGGTGGCAGCCACTAAGCTTAATGCACTTATTCGCCGTACCGAAGTTAGAATGGTTGTGATCGATGCCCGGTTGGGTGATGGGGACGATCCAAAATCGATGCTTGAACTCTTGGAAAAACTCACCGCGGAAATTAACGAAATTACTTCAACATCCCAGCCAGTTGTAAAATCGAAGGGCCGCTAGGCGTCTGCCGTACAATTCGCGTGAGTGTGGGCCGTTCGGTCATGTTGACAGAGCTGTTCGATGTCACCATCTCCGGAAAGGGATGCGAGACGACTCGACAATCACCCCCTCCGAACTCCGTGCGTCCCTCACGGGGATGTTGTGCCTTCGAAGTAGCATTTTAACTGCGGAGTTCGCGTTTTCGCTCTCCCTTTCAGACGCTAGCCCCAGTGGTCCGACGACAACCCGCTTGATCAATGCTGCCCTAAAGCGAGAATGGTCGTTGGGATCCGAGAATGGTATCTCCAAGTATGGGATCAGGCCCGATTTCGAGGAGCGCAGCAGTGTTTTTGCGGGGTCGAAGCTGAATGCCACGAGGCGCCATTCCTTTTCACCCATGAAGGAGCGATCTTTCATTATCGCGGGCTGGACCATGAGTTCGCCCATGAAGTACGGAAACACTTCTTTTACCTTATTCGCGGCTGCACCGTAATTGGCTGCGGCCTGGAACTTTTTGAACGCTGCCTCGACGAACTCCCGAAAAGGTTCACTTTGCGTAGGTGGGACTGCGCCGGAAGTAAACTCGAGGGCTGTCGCCTCCATAATCTCTTTTAATTCTCCTCGGAGGAACACTGGCAGAAGGGGCTCCAGCGATTCAATTATCCTCTTTACCTTCGCTTTCTTGTGTTCAGGTTCATAGGAACAATTGTCGGCGACGGTCCAGAGCCCTGTAACGTCGTATCCGTATTCCGAAATATGCTGATAGAGCGTGGACCTGTCGAACCCTATGCTGAACCCTACGGAGTCCCGACCATAGGCCCGCCACTGTTCCAAGATGTCACCCGCGTCGTTTGCGGTGTCCTCTGTCGGGGGCGCTGGAGAGTCAAAAAAAGACGCAACAAACGTCCAAAGGCTGTAATCAGTTGTTTTCAACCCCTGCTCTATATTGCCTGCGATTATGCTCTTCGCGAGCCAGCACGCGCGGGCCGTTGGTTCGATTTCCGTTGCCAGCAGCGTCTCTGGCCTGACCTGGTATTCCTTAATCTCTTCACGAACGATTTCCACCCCGTGGTGGTATTCGGAGGCGTCATTGAGAAAGTTGACGTTCGTTGCCCAGATGCAACGATTCTCGATGATGCCCTTTAATCCCTCAGCTGTCGTGTAGTGGTAGACAAGATCGCTACCCGCAGCCTGACCGTCCCCCATAAAGCCGCTCGCCTCTTTAATGAGAGTACCGCCTTGTGCCATTCGCGCAAAGCTGCCGAGAGCGCTGGGACGACTCGCCCCTTTTCTCCAGCCTGACGTTGTGTTAGAAGACGTTAATCTGCCAACCCGATTGACGAGGAGCCGACCAGTATCCGAAAGTCGGCGTGTGTTTACTTGGACGCTGGACCGAAACGGGTTTTGAAAGGCAACCGCAGATCCTTCGACTCGTCCGCCTGCGGCGGACTCGCTCAGGATGACAGATCATCGGGACGGCTGATTTTTGGGGCGGCCCACTAGAATGAAATTATTGTGCAAACCATCCGCGTAGAGACGCCATCGGCGAAGTACGACGTAGTGACGGGCAGCGGGCTGATTGAGACGCTTGCCCCGCGCGTGGAGCGGGCCGTGGGTCGGCTGCCGCGGCGGGGGTTTGTGCTGACCTCGCCGGAGATTTGGGCTTTGTGGGGCGGGGCGTTTTGCACGTCGTTCGAGAGGGCGAAGGTTGAGCCGCCCATTGCGTTGTTCTTGCCGGCGGGCGAAGAACACAAGACAGTGAGAAGCGTGGAGCGGCTGACGCGCGAGATGGTGCGGGCGGGCGGCGACCGGGGAAGCCTGTTGATTGCCTTTGGCGGCGGGATTGTGGGCGACGTGGGCGGATTTGTGGCCGCGATCTTCATGCGGGGCATCCCGTACGTGCAGGCGCCGACTACCTTCCTTGCGCAAGTGGACTCGAGCGTGGGCGGCAAGGTGGGCGTGAATCTGCCTGAGGGCAAGAATCTGGTGGGCAATTTTTTGCAGCCGCGCGCGGTGTTTGCCGATATCGGCGTGCTGGGCACGCTGCCTGACCGCGAACTACGCGCCGGACTGATGGAGAGCGTGAAGGCGGGCATCATTCGCGACCGGGCGCTGGTGCGGTTCATGGAGGAGCACGCGGACGAGGTGCTGGGCCGCGACGCCAAAGCTCTGGAGCGGGTGATTGCTGCGTCGATCCGCATGAAGGCCGATGTGGTGGGACGCGACGAGCGCGAGAGCGGGTTGCGCATGATCTTGAACTTTGGGCACACGGTGGGCCACGCTCTGGAACAGGCCACCCGCTACAAAGTGATGCTGCACGGCGAGGCGGTGGGATGGGGCATGGTGGCGGCGCTCTATGTGGCGCGGATTCGGGGAACCGTAACCCAAGCACAGATGGAGCGGATGGAAAAGCTGATCTATCGCTATGGGCCATTGCCCAAGCTGAAGGTGAGCGCCGCGCGAGTGCTGGCGGCGACGGGCAGCGATAAGAAGAATGTGGGCGGGGTAAGAAGGTTTGTGCTGCCGGTGGGAATTGGCGCCGCGGGCGTGGTAGAGGACGTGACGGCAAGGGAGCTTGAGGCGGCGGTGAAATACATGATGGTGAGGGCGAGAGTAGCAGGACTAGGGACTGGGGACTGAGGGACTAAGGGACTGAGGGCGAGTCAGCAAGTCAGCCGGGCATCGGGGCGCGGACCGGCGGTGGATTGAATGCGTTGTTTGGTATTTCGCATGTTGGCGTCGCTTTGCGACTTCGCATGTTGGCGAGTTCGCGCTGTATTTCTTTTTAGCAAGTCAGCGAATCAGCGAGCCGGCGCATTGAGATTTGTGGTATCCCACCCTTGGCACAGAGAACGCCTTAAGGATGGGGCAACCAGCACTCAGCTTTGAATGGATTTACGGCATTTTCGGAATCAACGTAGACTTTTCAAGAAGCGTGCAAAGTGGCTTTTTCTTGAGGAAAAAGCCACTCGAAGCGCGTGCTTTCGGTTTACAGTAATTCCGAAAATGCTATTGCATCCATCCGCGGGTTGAGTGCGTCGAATGGGATGGATGGCGTGCGGCTTCCCTGAGTTCCCGGGCCTTCATTTGAATCCCAAATCTCAACAAACGGCAGATAGAACATGAGCGATCAGCCTTTGTACCGGTGGCTTGAGCAGGAGGGGGAGGCCTTTGGCAGCCCCGGCCTGAAGCCGCGCTGGACTTCGAGCATAAAAGATGCGGTGGTGACGGCTTATGCGGGGTCGAGCCGCATCTGGTTCACGTGCTCGCATGGAATTCTCAACGAGATCTACTTCCCCACCATCGACCATCCTCAGGTGCGGGATATGGAGTTTCTGGTCACCGACGGGGAGACGTTTGCGCACGAAGAGAAGCGCAATCTGCGGACGAGCTTCGAGTACCTCGATCCCGAGGCGCCGGGTGTGCGGTATGTCAATCGCGATCCCGACGGGCGCTACAGCCTGACCAAGGAGATCATTTGCGATCCGCACCACGGCGTGGTGCTGACGCGGGTGCGGTTGGAGGCGCGCGAGGACTTGATGCCGCGGCTTAAGGTGTATGCGCTGCTGGCGCCGCACCTGAATTGCGGCGGGGCGGGGAACTCGGCGCGGGCGATGGACCTGGCCGGGCACAAGGTGCTGCTGGCGTGGAAGAACGAGTGGTCGCTGGTGATGACGGCCAGTTGCGGGTTCTCGCGCGTGAGCTGCGGATTTGTGGGCGCGAGCGACGGCTGGCAGGACGTGATGCAGAACTTCACCATGGATTGGGAGTTTGGGTCGGCGATCAACGGGAATGTGGCCGTGATGGGCGAGATCGACCTTGGGTGCATCCCCGGGCTGGGCAAGGGGTTGAACAACGGCGCCTATTCGAGCGGAGTGGGCGCGAGTGGAATAGACGTGAGAGAGTTCACGCTAGCGATTGGCATCGGCGAAGGGCACCATACGGCGCTACAGCAGACGATGGGATCGCTGTCGACGCCTTTCGCGGAGCAACGCAAGCGCTTTATTGAGCAGTGGAAGAGAGCGGCGCACCCGGCCTGGCTTGCGGCGAAGGCACAGGATGGCGGCAAGCTGATGCGGGCCAGCCACAACGTTCTGTTGGCACACGAAGACAAGACGTATTCGGGAGCATTTGTGGCGTCGGCGTCGATTCCGTGGGGCCAGGCGAAGGGCGACGACGACATGGGCGGCTACCACCTGGTGTGGACGCGCGACATGGTGCAGACGGCAACGGCTCTGCTGGCCTGCGGGCGAGTGGAGACGGCGCGGCGCGCGCTGGTTTACCTGGCGTGCACGCAGCAACCCAGCGGCGGATTCGCGCAGAATTTCTGGATCGATGGAACGCCGTATTGGAAAGGGGTGCAACTGGATGAAGTGGCGTATCCACTGATCCTGTCATGGCGTCTGTGGAAGGCGAACGGGCTGGGCGAGCTGAAGTCCTTTGAGTTCGTCGAGCGGGCGGCGGGGTTTCTGGTGCGGCACGCGCCGATCACCAACCAGGAGCGATGGGAAGAGAATGCAGGCTACTCGCCTTCGACGCTGGCGGCGGCAATTGCGGGACTGATTTGCGCGGCGGAGATGGCGCGCGCCTACGAAGCGGTGGAGTTCGCGGAGTTTCTCGAGGAGTTTGCCGATTGGATCGAGGGACATATCGAGGACTGGACTGTAACCAACAACGGCACTCTGCATCCTACTGTGAAGCGGCATTACATGCGCATTCGCCCGCCGGAGTGCGGCGAGGCGTACGCGAAGGAAGATTGCGGGAAAGAGGTGATCCGGCTGCAGAACCGGCCGCCGGGGACGCGCAGTGAATTTGAGGCGCGCGAAATTATCGATGCAGGCTTTCTGGAGCTGGTGCGGTACGGCGTGCGGCGTGCTGACGACGAGCTGATTGTGGACTCGCTGCAGGTGGTGGACGCGGTACTGAAGCGCGACCTGCCCCAGGGGCCGGGATGGCTGCGCTACAACGGAGACGGTTACGGGCAAAGGCCCGACGGCGGTCCGTTTGAGGGATGGGGCCAGGGACGCGTTTGGCCGCTGTTGACAGGCGAGCGCGCGCATTACGAGCTGGCGGCAGGGAAGGAAATTGGGCCGCTCATCAGGACCTATGAACAATTCGCGAGCCCCGGGCAGTTGTTGCCGGAGCAGGTGTGGGACGAGGTCGACCGTCCGGAACGGGGCTTGCTGATGGGGCGGCCGGCGGGATCGGCGGTGCCGCTGGTGTGGGCGCATGCGGAGTATTTGAAGCTGTTGCGGTCTGCCATGGACGGCAGGGTCTTTGACCGCATCGATTCGGTCTATGAGCGTTACTGTGAGCCGGAGGGGCGCAAGCGGATCAGGCGCGGCATGGAGATCTACACGCGGCAAAGGCCCATTCAGCGGATGAAGGCGGGCAACACATTGCGGATTTTGGATGAGAAGCGCTTTGAAGCGGTGTGGAGCGACGATGGCTGGCAGACCAAGCACACCGCGGAAAGCCGTTCCCTGGGCAGCGCCGGATTCAGCGCGGAGATTACGCCTGCGGCAGGTAGCGGGGATGTGGAATGGACAATGCACTGGCTGGATGAGGGGTCAGAACAGAACGCCTGGCTTGGATACAATATGACAGTCAAGATTGATGCCCCTAAAACGTTTTAGGGACGCTAATCGGTACGTCCCGCACTTCAGCGAAAGGAACTGTTCAGGACACATGGCTTCCGGCGTCGCGTCTCTCACGGTTGACCAACTTTCGATCGATACCTTGCGTCTGCTTGCCGTGGACATGGTGGAGAAGGCTAAGAGCGGCCATCCCGGAGCTCCGCTGGGCTGCGCGCCCATCTCCTATCTGCTGTTTCACAAGCTGATGAAGCACAATCCGGCGCACTCGAAGTGGGCCGACCGCGACCGGTTCGTGCTGTCGAACGGCCACGCTTCGGCGCTGCTCTACGGCACGCTGTTTCTCTCGGGCTACAAGCTGACGCTGGACGATTTGAAGAGCTTTCGCCAGTGGGGATCGATAACGCCAGGGCATCCGGAGTTCGGCCTGACGGACGGCGTGGAGGCGACCACCGGCCCGCTGGGGCAGGGAATCGCAATGGCGGTGGGAATGGCAACAGCGGAGAAGCATCTGGCGGCGGTCTACAATCGCCCGGGCTTCGATGTGGTGAACCATCATACTTTTGTGCTGTGCGGCGACGGAGACCTGATGGAGGGCCTGTCGCATGAGGCTGCCTCGCTGGCCGGAACGCTGGGGTTGGGCAAGCTGATCGTTCTCTACGACGACAATCTGATTTCGCTGGACGGGCCGACGAGTTGGAGCTTTACGGAGAATGTGGAGAAGCGCTTCGAGGCCTACAACTGGCAAGTGCAGCGCGTGGCGGACGGCAACGATCTGGGTGGCATTGAAGCAGCCATTGCGGCGGCGAAGGCCGAGGCCGGCAAGCCCTCGCTGATCGCGGTGCGCACCGTGATCGGCTACGGCAGCCCGAAGGCAGGCACCAACAAAGTGCATGGCGAAGCGCTGGGCGCGGCCGATACGGCGGCGACCAAGAAATTCTTCGGATTCCCCGAGGACCAGAGTTTCTACATTCCGGAAGATGCGCTGGCCAACTGGCGCGAGGCCGTGGAGCGCGGCGCAAAGTTTGAAGCGGAGTGGGATAAGCTTTTCGCCGGCTATCAGGCCGCGTTTCCTGAGCTGGCAGCGGAGTTTGAGCGCACGCAGGCGGGCAAGCTGAAGGCTGACTGGGAGAAATCGATTCCCAGCTTCACCACGGAAAAGCCAATCGCCACGCGCAATGCGGGACAGATGGTGATGAACGCGATTGCCGAATCCGTGCCTGAGCTTTTCGGCGGGGCCGCGGATTTGACGGCTTCGACGAAGACGATCTTCAAAGACAGTCCGCACTTTGCCGCCGATCCCGTGGGCCGCAACGTATTTTTCGGGGTACGCGAGCATGCGATGTGCGCGGCGGTAAACGGAATGGCGGTTCATGGAGGGCTGATTCCCTTCGGATCGACCTTCTTTGTGTTTTCCGACTATTGCAAGCCGTCGCTGCGCATTGCGGCGATCATGGAGGCTCACTCACTGTTCGTATTCACGCACGATTCGATCGGTGTGGGCGAGGACGGGCCGACCCACGAGCCCATCGAGCACCTGATGGCGTTGCGTGCGGTGCCGCACATGACCGATTTCCGGCCGGCGGATGCGAACGAGACGGCCGCGGCGTGGCGGCTGGCGCTGGAGCGCAAGGGCCCGTGTTTCTTTGCCCTTACGCGGCAGGATTTGCCGGTGATCGATGCGTCAACTCGCGACATGTATGCCAGCGTGAGCAAAGGCGCATACGTGCTGGAAGACACGGCCAACCCGCAGGTGATTCTGATCGGGACCGGCTCGGAAGTTTCAGTAGCTCAGGCAGCGGCCAAGCTGCTTGCGGCCGAGGGAATCCGGGCGCGCGTGGTCAGCTTCCCGAGCTGGAAGCTGTTCGAGGAGCAGTCGGCCGAGTACAAAGCCAGCGTGCTGCCGGCTGGCGTGCCCAAACTTGCGATCGAAGCCGGCGCGACGCTGGGTTGGTGGAAGTATGTGGGCCTCGACGGCGACGTGGTGGGGCTGGACCGCTTCGGCGCGTCGGCTCCGGGCCCTGTCGTGATGAAGGAACTTGGATTCACCGCGGAGAATGTGGCGGGAAGAGCGAAGGCATTGCTGAAGTGAGACTCGCCGACTTGCTGACTCGCTCTAATGAAAGGAAGCTACCCCTTGAAACTAGTAATCAGTTCCGATCATGCGGGATTCGCTTTGAAAGAGGAGCTGCGCGCCAATCTGGCTGCGGCCGGCCACGAAGTTATCGATCTGGGCGCGTTCCATTGCGATCCCGAGGATGACTATCCCGACTTTGCGGTCAAGGTTGGCGAGGCGATCATAGCGGGTGTTGCCTCGCGCGGGATTCTCATCTGCGGCAGTGGCGTGGGCGTATGCATTGCGGCCAACAAGATTCCCGGAATTCGCGCCGGGATTTGCCATGATACCTACTCCGCACACCAGGGCGTGGAGCACGACGATATGAACGTGCTGGTGCTGGGCGCACGGATTATCGGTTCGGCGCTGGCCTTCGAACTCGCGCACACGTTTATCGGGGCCACGTTTCAGGCCAAAGAGGGGCGGTTCGAGCGGCGATTCAAGAAAGTGCGGGCTATCGAGGCCAAATACCTGCGTGGAGGCGGCGCGAAATAGGCGGCGTAAAGGCGCGTTCCGGCTGCATGAGCGGGCCTGTTCGTCCGACGCAATCAAAATGTTCTTTAATTCAGTGCGCGTCCGGTGCGTTGAATCAGAGGTTCATTGCATGAATCGAAATCCTGAGCCACAGATCCTTCGACTGCGTTTGGCGCAACGAGTGCGCCAAACTTCGCTCAGGATGACAGGTCATTCAGGAAAGAGACGCCGATGTTCCCCTTCGACGTAATCCTCTTCGACGTGGGCGGAGTCCTGCTGACCAACGGCTGGGACCTCCGCGAGCGCGCGGCCGCGGTCAAGAATTTTCGATTGGACGCGGCGGCGCTCGAGGCCCGGCACGCCGAGTTTTTCGAAGCCTGGGAGCGCGGCGAGATTTCAGGGAAGGCCTACCTGAATGCAGTCGTCTTCTATGAGCCGCGCGACTTTTCCCGCGGTGAGTTCTTCGCGTTCATGCTTGCGCAATCGCAACTGCTGCCGGGCGGGGCGCTGCCAATTCTTGAGGAGCTTTCAGCATTGAACCACTATCTGCTGGGCGCGTTCAATAACGAGGCACGAGAGACAAACGCGCACCGCTTCAGCCGCTTCGGCCTGCGCCGGTATTTCAAGCTCGCATTCAGCTCGTGTTATATGGGGCTGCGCAAGCCGGAGCCGGCCATGTATCGCCGCGCGATCGACATTCTGGGTTGCACACCGCAGCGGATTCTGTTTATCGACGATCGGGAAGAGAATGTGGCGGGAGCCGCGACAGCGGGGATAAAGGCCATCAAGTTTACCGGCGCCGAGGCGCTGCGCAGCAAGTTGGTGAGCCTAGGCGTTCTTTAAGAAGGAGCTACTACGGCATTT
>Ga0326727_10019986_pt1 | contig 13365 bp, 7 predicted proteins | sample MB2enrmetagenome_FD_207643 | JGI IMG/M metagenome (GOLD analysis project Ga0326727, IMG submission 207643) | Lab enriched peat soil microbial communities from McLean, Ithaca, NY, United States - MB29MY | ecosystem: Environmental > Terrestrial > Soil > Wetlands > Peat | place: USA: New York...
ACCTATGTGCCGATAATTCAGGGGTGTAATAATTTCTGTGCTTATTGCGTGGTGCCTTACCGGCGCGGCCGGGAAAAAAGCCGTCCCTTATCCGAAATTGTCTGTGAAGTCAAAGAACTGGCGCGGCGCGGCACCCGGGAAATCACACTTTTAGGACAGAACGTCGATTCTTACGGCCAAGATTTACCGGAAAAACCGGAACTGGCGGATTTACTCAATGAACTAAACGAAATTGATGGCCTTTACCGCATCCGTTTTCTGACCAACCACCCCAAAGACATGAGCCGCCGCCTGATTGATACCGTCGCCCGTCTGGACAAAGTTTGTAAAAATATCACTTTGCCCGCCCAGGCCGGCAGCAACGAAATATTAACGGCCATGCGCCGCGGTTACACCATCGAAGATTATAAAAAGCTGGTTGGTGAAATCCGCGATAAAATTCCGGATGTGGGACTGGTCAGCGATATCATTGTCGGTTTCCCCACCGAAACAGAAGCTCAATTCCAGCAAACCGTTGATTTGTTGACCGAACTCCGGTTCGATACCGTCCATCTGGCTGCTTATTCACCCCGCCCCGGCACCATCGCCGCCCGTGAAATGACCGACGATGTCCCGGAAGACGAGAAAAAAAGGCGGCTGAAAACGCTGGAAAACCTGCAGGAAAACATCCTCACCAAAATAAATGCCGCATTAAAAGGGCGAACCGTGGAAATCCTGGTGGAAGGGAAACAGAAAGGCAAATGGTTCGGGCGCACAGGCACGGATAAGCTTGTCTTTTTTAGCGATAATGTAAATTACACGGGAAAACTGGTAAACTTAAAGATAGACCGTACCAGTCCCTGGTCGTTACAGGGTACAATTGAGAATTAAATAAGGAGACATAATTTGCGCAAGTCAAAAATTCTAGGGTTAGGTATTATTCCGGCATTGCTGACATTAACAGTATCGCTCAGCAGCTGCGTCGCCGCCAGTTCGACGACCGGCACAACCAGCAGTTCATCCAGCACCCTTAGTTTCGTCTATCTGCTGATTTTCATCGTGGTAATCTTCGGGTTCATGTATTTCTTCACCATTCGTCCTCAGCGCAAGAAACAGCAGGAAACCATGAAAATGCTACAGGCACTGCAGAAAGGTGAAAAAATCATCACAAACGCCGGCATCTACGGCACAATCGATACTGTTTATGATGACAGTTTCCTGATCAAGACTGATTCCGGCTCGACGTTGAGAGTGGCGAAGTGGGCGGTTGTCGGCAAACAGCCGGAAGAACCTGCGGCACACAGCTAACTAAAAATAATACTTTGAAACCATGAGCCTATCCGGCAAGGAGAATTACCAGGGTGAGTTATTATGACTACATATTGGTAGGCAGTGGTATTGCAGGACTTTACACTGCCTTGCTGGCCAAAGAGCAAGGCAGTGTTCTTATTCTGACCAAGAGCGGCATTGAAGAATGCAATACCCGGCATGCCCAGGGCGGCATTGCGGCGCCCATCGGCCTCAATGATTCCCCCGAATTACATATTAAGGATACCCTGGCCGCCGGTAAAGGCCTGTGCGACGAAGAAGCCGTCCGGATTCTGGCCACCGAAGCGCCGGACAGGATTGCGGACCTGGTCAGATTCGGCGTCCCTTTCGATACCCTGGAAGGGAAAATCGCCCTGACGATGGAAGCGGCGCACAGCGTGCCGCGTATCTTGCATGCCGGCGGTGACGCCACCGGCGAACACATCGAAGTCACCCTCAGCAAACGGGTCCGGGTGTCAAAAATCAGGGTTTTGGAAAGCTACCTGGCGACTGAAATCCTGTTGGAAAAAGGTAAAGTCAAGGGCGTCAAAGCCATGAACTGCCGCACCGGGGCTTTCGAAGAATTTGAGTGCAAATGGCTGATTCTGGCCACCGGCGGCGCCGGCCAGCTTTATAAATTCAACACCAACTCGGAAATTGCCACCGGCGACGGTTTGGCCTTGGCCTACAAAGCCGGTGCTGAGCTCACTGACATGGAGTTCTTCCAGTTCCATCCCACGGCTTTACGCTTATCCGGCGTGCCGACATTCCTGATATCGGAAGCGGTCCGCGGCGAAGGCGGCATTCTGCGCAACATCCACGGTTACCGTTTCATGCCCGATTATACGCCGGAAAAAGAACTGGCCTCCCGTGACGTGGTGGCCCGCAGCATCGTTTATGAAATGGCCAAAACCGGCGCGGATAACGTTTTTATTGATGTTACCCATCTGCCCCACAACCTGGTGACCACCCGGTTCCCCAATATTTACCAGTTCTGTCTGGATTACGGACTGGATATTACTAAGGAAATGGTGCCGGTCGCCCCTGCCGCTCACTATTTTATGGGCGGGGTCAAGGTCAATACCTGGGGCGAAACCAATATTCCAGGCCTCTTTGCCGCCGGGGAGACCGCCTGCACCGGTGTGCACGGCGCCAATCGTCTCGCGTCCAACTCAATGTTGGAAGTGCTGGTCTTTAGCAAACGTATCATGGAAAAAACCAAAGCCGGCCGCACCCCCATGGCCGCCGAAAAGAAGATTACCGCTGACGAATATCATGTTTTACCGGCACGGAAATCCCGGAAAAAGATGCCGGATATCAGTGTTTCCAACCTCAAAAACATGATGTGGGATAAGGTCGGTATCATCCGCAACAAAGAAGGCCTGACCGCCGCCGCCACTACCCTGGCCGCCTGGCAGCGGGGTCTGCCGCTCACCGAAAGAGTCTCCTACGAATTGAGCAACATGATTCTGACCGGCAACCTGATGGCGGAAGCCGCCCTCATCCGGGAAGAAAGCCGTGGCGCTCAGTTCCGCACCGATTTCCCTGAAACCTCTGACGCCTGGCTGCACCACATTATTTTCACAAACAAATAAATTCCACGTTTCTCGCCTCCGCTTTCCCGGTTAAAATCCCGTACGCATTAATACCTATTTTATTGGTATTTTTTACAATTGACTCCATATATTCACGGATGTAGAATTATGGCAGTTTAAATATGGGGTGCTGTTTCTGACGGTTTTTATGTTTGATAAACGTGAAATCAGGCAGAGGAGCTGCCGTGTAATAATTTAAGGAGTGTATCGGAGTAATATGGCTGAAAATGTCGAAAAACACATTACCTCCATGATGGAGGAAAAAAGAGTTTTCAAACCCTCCAAAGAACTGAGCCAGCAGGCCTATATTAAAAGCATGGCCCAGTACCACAAAATGTACCAGAAATCCATTGATGACCCGGAAGGCTTCTGGGGTGAAATGGCGGAACAACTCGACTGGTTTAAAAAGTGGGATAAAGTGCTGGTGCAGGATTTCTCCGACGCGAAACACGAATGGTTCGTCGGCGGCAAGATTAACGTCTCCTACAACTGCGTTGACCGTCATCTCACCACCCCGCGCAAGAACAAAGCCGCCTTTATCTGGGAAGGCGATATCGGTGATGTCCGGACCTTAACCTACCAGCAGCTGTATTATGAAGTCAACAAATTCGCCAATGTGCTCAAGAAACTGGGCGTGAAAAAAGGCGACCGCGTCTCCATTTACTTGCCGATGATTGTCGAGTTACCGATTGCGATGCTGGCCTGCGCCCGGATCGGAGCCGTTCACAGTGTCGTCTTCGGTGCGTTCAGCGGCGACGCCCTGCGTGACCGCATGAATGACTGCGCGTCTACGGTATTGGTTTGCAGCGACGGTTACTACCGCAGCGGCAAGACGATTAACAGCAAAGACAACGCGGACGAAGCGCTGAAATCCTGCCCCTCCATCAAGAAAGTCGTGGTCGTCAAACGCGCCGGTATTCCCATCAAAATGGAAGCCGGGCGTGATGTGTGGTACGAGGACCTGATGAAAAATCCCGACCTGCCCCGGTATTGCAAGCCGGAAGAATGCGACGCGGAAGACCCCTTATTCATCCTTTATACCAGCGGTAGTACCGGCAAACCGAAAGGTGTGCTGCATACTCAAGCCGGCTATCTGCTTTACACCGCGTTAACTTTCAAATATGTAATGGATTACAAGGACGAAGACACCTATTTCTGCACCGCCGATATCGGGTGGATTACCGGCCACAGCTACAACTGCTACGGCACCCTGGCCAACGGCGCCACAATGGTGTTGTTCGAGGGCGTTCCCACCTATCCCAATCCGGATCGGTTCTGGGAATTAATCGAAAAATATAAGGTCAGCATTTTCTACACCGCCCCTACCGCACTGCGTTCTTTAATGAAAGACGGCGACGGATGGCCGAATAAACACGACTTAAGCAGTCTGCGTATCCTGGCCACTGTTGGCGAACCTATCAACCCTGAAGCCTGGATGTGGTATTACAACGTCATCGGCAAAGGCAAATGCCCCATTATTGATACCTACTGGCAGACGGAAACGGGCGGCTTTATGCTGACCCCTCTGCCCGGCGCCACTCCCATCAAACCCGGCTCCGCCACCATGCCTTTCTTCGGGATTGACCCGGCCATTATCCGTGAAGATGGCAGCCCTTGTGATATCAATGAGGGCGGCTACCTGGTCATCAGGAAACCCTGGCCGGGCTTAATGCGCAGCGTTTACGGCGACCCCGCCAGATTCAAGAGCACTTATTTTGCCCGCTTCCCGGGCGTCTATACCACCGGCGACGGCGCCAGAAAAGACGAGGACGGTTATTACTGGCTGATGGGCCGTATTGATGACGTCATCAAAGTTTCCGGCCACCGTATCGGCACGGCGGAAGTGGAAAGCGCTTTCGTAGCCCACCCCAGCGTGGCCGAAGCCGCGGTTGTCGGTATGCCGCACCCCATCAAAGGCGAAGGGATTTATGCCTTTGTGACCTTAAAATCCGGCGTGCCGAAGACCGAAGAACTGAAGAAAGAACTCGTCGCCTGGGTACGCAAACAGATTGGTCCGCTGGCTTCCCCGGATAAAATCCAGTTCGCCGACGGGTTACCCAAGACCAGAAGCGGCAAGATTATGCGGCGTATCCTCACCAAGATTTCCGCCGGCGATGTCGCTAATCTTGGCGATACCAGCACCCTGGCCGACCCCTCCGTCGTGGATACCCTGGTTAAAGAGCGATTATAAAGTCGGTTCATTACCCACAGCTTTTAAATCCCCTCCTTCTGATTCAGGAAGGAGGGGATTTTGTTTTTGTTTAGCTATCAGGTATCGGCAATTCGCAAGAAATGTATCGTGAATCCAGCTCCAGTATCCCGTCTTGTAGGGTCAAGTTTCGAACCTGACCGCCATTACCGTCGTTCCCCCGAAAGCACAAAGTGAATGTGTACTTTTGACCTTAGTCAAAATGTATGCTTTTAAAGCAAAATGTTGAGGAGAAGGAGCCAGAGGGTGAGGTTTTATTTCATCGTAATAAAAGGGGAAAAAGGGTGAATATTACCCTCGGTTTAAAATACTAACCGGTGGCATTTTGCCCAGTGAAGGGTAATTAGAATTTTGGATTTAGCATTTTGAATTTATTTGGTATTTAGGTATTAGGATTTCGTGTTTACCTTTCACCACTTGTTTTATTACCTGATTTACAGATAAAATGAAACTATACCTTCTTTTAATGCGGTTTGAAATTATTTTATCAGGACTGCCTAATTAGCTAAGTTTAACTTATGGAGCGGTTTAACTGTGGGTAAAACAATTTCTGAATTAATACTGAGTGCCAAATCCGGCAGTGACGTTCGCGCCGGCGATATCGTCGTCGCGAAGGTTGACCTGGCTTTTGTGCAGGACACCACCGGGCCGTTGACCGTGCGGCAATTCCGCGCCGCCAAATTTAAAAAACCGGCGGAAACCTTAAAAGCGGCTTTATTCCTGGACCACGCCGCACCCAGTCAGAGCCGCGAAATGTCCAACGACCATATTCTGTTGCGAGAATTCGCCGCGCAAACCGGCGTATTCCTCAGCGAAGTGGGCGACGGCGTCTGCCATCAGATTGTCGCCGAATCGCTGGCTAAACCCGGCGATTTGATTGTGGGGACGGATTCGCACACCGTGACCGCCGGCGGCCTGGGCGCTTTCGCCTGCGGCATGGGCTCCTCGGATGTCGCCATCGCGCTGGGGTTGGGCCGCACCTGGTTCCGTGTCCCGGAAATTTTTTTCATTGAATTAAAAGGTAAATTCGCCAAAGGCGTCAATGCCAAAGATTTGATTTTGTATCTTATCGGGAAAATCGGGGCGGACGGCGCCACCTATAAAGCGCTGGAATTCGGCGGGGCCGGCGTGGCCAATGTCAGCATGCCGCAGCGTTTGACCGTTTCCAATATGGCCGTGGAAGCCGGCGCCAAAGTCGGGATTTTCCCGGCTGATGAAGTGACACGGCGTTTCCTCATTGAACAGGGCCGGGCCGACCATTATATGCCCGTTCAGCCGGATGACGGTGCCGTTTACGAAAAGACCATTACCATCAAGCTCGGCGAACTCGAACCGATGGTCGCGAAACCGCATACCGTGGATAATGTTGTCCCGGTCTCGGCCGTGGCCGGCACCAAAGTGCAGCAGGTATCCATCGGCACGTGCACCAACGGCCGCCTGGAAGACCTGAAAATTGCCGCCAAGATACTGAAAGGGCAGTACCGCAATCTGAAAACAAGGTTAATTATCTCTCCCGCGTCACGGGCTATTCTTTTAGCCGCCACCGAAGCCGGTTACATCCAGACCTTCCTCGAAGCCGGGGGTATTGTCCTGCCGCCGGGCTGCGGCTCCTGCCTCGGTTTGCACCAGGGCGTACTCGGCGACGGCGAAAGCTGCTTCTCCACGGCCAACCGTAATTTTAAGGGTCGAATGGGCAGTCCGGAAGCGTTTATCTATCTGGGCAGTCCGGCCACGGCCGCGGCCACCGCCATTAAAGGTGAAATTACCGACCCAAGGGAGTTTCTATAGATGCTGAAAGGTAAAGCTTTTAAATTCGGCGACGATATTTCCACCGACCACATTATTCCGGGTAAATATGCTTATTTGCGAAGCAACCTGCCGGAGCTGGCCAAGCATGTCATGGAAGATGCCGACCCGCTGTTCGCGTCCCGCGTGAAGCCGGGCGATTTTATCGTCGGCGGTAATAATTTCGGTCTGGGTTCCAGCCGGGAACATGCCCCGCTGGTCATCAAAATGGCCGGGGTGAAAGCCATCCTGGCTAAATCGGTGGCGCGCATCTTTTTCCGCAACGCGATTAATCTCGGTCTGCCGGTGCTGGTCTGCAACACCGACGATATCGCCAACGGCGACGAACTCGAAATCGAGCTGGAAGCCGGTATTATCCGCAATAAGACTAACGGCAAAGTGCTCACTTTCGGTAAAATTCCGGATGTCATGCTGAAAATTCTGGATGAAGGCGGCCTGCTGCCTTACATTGAAAAACACGGCGATATCAAAGTCTAAAATACAAAGATAAACTCGGGGGAAACAATGGCCTACAATGTGACACTCATTCCCGGCGACGGCGTCGGACCGGAAGTTACCGAAGCCACAAAACGCGTGCTGGAAGCCACCGGCGTCAAATTTAACTGGGAAATCGGGGAAGTAGGCAGTTATGCCATGGAAAAATACGGCACGCCACTGCCGGCTTACGTTATTGAATCGGTTAAAAAAAATAAAGTCGCGCTGAAGGGCCCGGTGACCACCCCGGTCGGGTCCGGATTCCGCAGCGTCAACGTCGCCCTGCGCAAAGAATTAGAGCTTTTCGTTTGTCTCCGGCCTTGCAAGACATATCCCGGTGTACCTTCGCTTTATAAAGATATCGACCTGGTCATGGTCCGCGAAAACCTAGAAGACCTCTACGCCGGTATCGAATTTGAAAAAGGCACCCCGGAAGCTGCCAGCCTGATTAAATTTATCGCCGACGCCAAAAAAGGCGCCATCCGGCCGGATTCCGGCATCAGCATCAAACCGATTTCCGAATTCCGCAGCAAACGCATCGTGAAATTTGCCTTCGACTATGCTTGCCGGTATCACCGCAAAAAGGTTACGGCCGTACATAAAGCCAATATCATGAAATTTTCCGACGGCTTATTCCTGGCCTGCGCCCGTGAAGTCGCTAAGGACTATCCGGATATCGAATTTGAAGATAGAATTGTTGACAACATGAGTATGCAGCTGGTGCAGAAACCGGAGGCATACGATGTTCTTGTCGCGCCGAATCTCTACGGCGACATCCTTTCCGACCTCTGTGCCGGACTAGTGGGTGGTTTGGGCGTTGCTCCCGGCGCCAACCTCAGTTCCAATTTAGCCCTCTTTGAAGCGACTCACGGCAGCGCCCCCAAATATACCGGGCTGAACAAAGTCAACCCCATGGCCATGATGCTTTCCGGCATGCTGATGCTCCGCCACCTCGGGGAGAAAGAAGCCGGCGACAGGGTGGAAAAAGCTATCGCCGCCGTCATTGCCGAGGGCAAAGATGTTACTTACGACTTCAAACCGGGTAATCCCGGCAAAGCGGTCGGCACGTCGCAGGTCGCCGACGCCATCATCCGGAAACTGCAGGGGAAATAATCTTAATACCTGATTGCGAAAACCGGCGTTATCTTTCCCCTCCATCGGAGTTCGAAGACCGGAATTGGCATTCATGTTAAGCAAGGCTTGAGTTACAAAGTCCCAGAACGAAGTGAATGGGAGAGGGGCGCAGCCCCTCTAATCAATCTCCCTCCCTCTCAGGGAGGGACTAAGGGAGAGTGGTAATTTCGATAGGCCGCAGGCCATAGATACCTTGCGGAGCAATTCGGAGCAAATGTGTAAGGGAGCGCAGCCTCTCTTATCAATCTCATCCTAACCTCAGTCCTCTCTCCACCGGTGGGAGAGAGCTAGAGAGAGGGGGGCGTTTTTATTGGGGTGCACTTTCGGAATGTAATATTTCCGTAACAATAGGCTGTTATCATTTGAATTAGGGAGTTTCGGGTTCGTCTGGAGGCGCGTATGGGTAAAATTTATTTAGTTGATGTCACCAACCGGGACGGGGTGCAGACCGCCAAACTCGGTCTATCCAAGTTGGAAAAAACGATGCTCAACATCTACCTCAACGAAATCGGTATTTTCCAGTCCGAGTTCGGTTTTACCACCACGCACCATGAAACCCATTACATTCGGGCCAACCTGAAACTGGCGGAAATGGGCGTCCTGAAACCGATTCGCCTCTCCGGCTGGATCCGCGCGATGAAAGAAGATGTAGAGCTGACTTACAAACTTGTGCCGGAGATTGAGTACCTTGCGCTTTCCACCTCCACTTCGGCCCAGATGATTAACGGCAAATATCTGGGGAAGAAGACCCCCAAAGATGTCATCAAGATGATGACGGATGCGGTGGACGCCGCAATTTCCCACGGCGCCAAGGCCATCAGCGTCAATGCTGAAGACGCTTCCCGTACCGATATTGATTATCTGGTGGAATTCGGCAAGGCCGCCAAAGAACACGGCGTTGACCGTTTGCGGTATTGCGACACCCTCGGTTACGATAATCCTTTCACGATTTATGAAACCGCCAAAACCTTGGCTGAAAAGGTCTGCATGCCGATTGAGCTGCACTGCCACGGCGATTTAGGCATGGCAGTTGCCAACTCTATTGCCGGCGCCAAAGGGGCGATTGACGGCGGCCAGGACTGCTATATCAATACCACCGTTAACGGCATCGGCGAAAGGGCCGGTAACGCCGACCTGGTCGCGATTCTGCTCGCGATTCTAAAATCCAAGGACTTTTCTAAAAATTACCATATGGGCCACAAAATCAATTTGTCCAAAGCATGGATGACCGCCCAATTTGCTTCATATGCTTTCCGCGTGCCGATTCCCATCAATCAGCCGGGTGTCGGCGCTAACGCCTTTGCCCACGCTTCGGGGATTCACGCCGACGGCGTCTTAAAAGACGCGGCGAATTACGAATTATACAGTTATGAAGAACTGGGACGCGGCGAACCGGAACTGGTGGAAACCGGCCGTGAAATAATCACCGGCCAGTACAGCGGCATTTCCGGCTTCAGTCATGTCATGAACAAAATTTCTCATGACAAAGCCATTACTTTCAACGATGCGGAAGAAGCCGCCAGGGTCCTGGAACTGGTGAGATATGCCAATGTCGCGGCGCAGAAACCGCTTACCAAGGATGAACTGCTTTTCATCGCCCGGTACCCGGAAATCGCCAGGAAATTGCTCACGATGACCCCGCTGAATGGAACAGTCCAGTAACAATTATCGGTCAATTTGAAGGTGAGGGCGTGAATATTCACGCCCTCTTTTTTTAAACAAGGCTTGAGGTGTGTTGCACCACTGTAACCTATCCGCCCAGTCTATTCTGTTACCATTCTACCCTGTTTGTACCCATTTATGTAGTCTTCCTCCCTTTCAGGGAGGAATTAAAGGAGAGTGATAATTTCTATCAGCCGCAGGCTGCAGGTACTTACGCATTAACATCTGCTAATCACAGTGAACGCCGGCATTTGCTCATTTTTACCCAATTATTATCACCTGAACATTTGCAGCTGAATACTAAACCACCACCGTTTTCAAATACATTTTCTTCATGTTCAGATTCGTGCATATACGCCTCTTTTTTGTTAAAAATGTGTTAAATATTTGAGGTTTTCATAAATAGGGATTATAATTTCTAGAGTGTCAAAAAATAGTCAGGAGTCAATGGTTGGCTTAAACTTATTCTTTCTATTTCCATTAGCCGGTCTGGTAGTGGAAACAGGCCGGGAAAACATCCCCGGTCAATATAGCGGATTCAGCCACTTTATGAGCAAGATTACCAGCTAAAAAATACCAGTTTTCCGTGATGCCTAAAAAACCGTCAAGGTTTTGTAACTGTAAGAAAAATCCCGGCGTAGCGCAGAACCCCCGGTCAATTACCAGCGCCTCTTCATCGCGCAGTATCCGGAAATTATCAAAGACAACTATTAATTTTCGATAAGGAGTTACCATGAAAAAATATGTGTATACCTTTGGCGGCGGTACCGCAGAAGGTAAAGCCAGCGACAAAAATCTATTGGGCGGCAAGGGCGCCAACCTCGCGGAAATGTGCGCGCTGGGTATCCCCGTGCCCGCCGGTTTCACAATCAGCACTGAGTGCTGTACGGATTATTATGCTAATGGCTGCAAACTCCCCGCGGAGTTGACCGACCAGGTTCTCGCCGGGATGAAGAAAATCGAAGCTATCATGGAAAAGAAATACGGCGATGCCGTAAATCCTCTGCTGGTTTCCTGCCGTTCCGGCGCCCGTTCGTCCATGCCCGGAATGATGGATACCGTCCTCAATGTCGGGCTCTCCCCCGCCACCATCCCCGGCATGATTGCCAAAACCAAAAATCCGCGTTTTGTCTGGGATTCCTACCGGCGCTTAATCATGATGTATGCCGATGTCGTGATGGAGAAAGCGGAAGGTCTTGAACCCGCGTTAGGCAAAGGTATCCGCAAAATCCTCGATGAAAAACTTGACGAAGTCAAGCACGCCAAGGGCTACAAATCGGATACCGACCTGACCGCCGCCGACCTGGAAGCGCTCGCCGGGGAATTCAAGGCGTTAATTAAAAAACACCTCGGGAAATCCTTCCCGGACGATGCGATGGCGCAGCTCTGGGGCGGCATCGCCGCCGTCTTCAAGAGTTGGAACGGTAAAAAGGCCATTTCCTACCGCCGGATTGAGAAAATCCCGGATGATTGGGGCACCGCCGTCAACGTTCAGGCTATGGTCTTCGGTAATATGGGCGATTCTTCTGCGACCGGTGTCGCTTTTACTCGCAACCCCGCCACCGGCGATAACAAGTTCTACGGCGAATGGCTGGTAAATGCCCAGGGCGAAGACGTCGTGGCGGGTATCCGCACCCCGAGCCCCATCAACGACGATACCAAGAACGAGCAGAATAAACACCTCCAGAGTATGCAGTCCCTGATGCCGTCGACCTACAAGGAACTGGACGCCATTCGCGCCACGCTCGAGAAAAACTACCACGACATGCTCGATATTGAATTCACCATCCAGGAAAAGAAACTCTGGATGCTCCAGTGCCGCGTCGGCAAACGAACCGGCACCGCTGCCCTGAATATGGCAATTGATATGCTCGATGAAAAACTGATTGACGAGAAGACCGCTGTCATGCGGGTTGAGCCCAAACAGCTCGACGAACTCCTTCACCCGATTATTGACCCGGAAACGGAAAAAACCGCCAGGCTCATCGTCAAAGGTTTGCCGGCCGGACCCGGCGCTGCCTCCGGCGCAATCGTCTTCACCGCGGAAGACGCCGTCGCCGCCGCCCGCGCCGGTAAGAAAAATATCCTGCTGCGCGAAGAAACTAACCCCGAGGACGTTGAAGGCATGAGGGCCGCCTCCGGAATCCTCACTGCCCGCGGCGGTATGACATCGCATGCGGCGCTCGTCGCCCGCGGCTGGGGCAAATGCTGCATTGTCGGGGCCGGTGCCCTGCGTGTTGATGTGAAAACCCGGCAGGCAATGGTCGCCGGAACAGATATCGTGCTGAAAGAAGGGGATATCATTACCCTCAACGGGACCAGCGGTTATGCCTATCAAGGCTCCCTGCCGATGATGGATGCCAGCGAAAATCCGCGCTTCAAACGCTTTATGACCATGGCCGATAAGTTCCGCACCATGGGCGTACGCACTAACTCGGATACCCCCGAGGATGCTCAGGTTGCCCGCAATTTCGGCGCCGAGGGTATCGGCCTTTTCCGCACCGAGCATATGTTCTACGGGGCCGGCTCCGATAAACCCCTCTTCTTCTTACGCAAGATGATTCTCAGCAATACCGTAGCGGAACGCAAAGTCGCTCTCGCCGAGCTTTATCCCTTTGTTAAAGCCTCCATCAAAAAGACATTGGAAGTCATGGATGGGCTGCCGGTAACCATCCGTCTGCTTGACCCGCCGCTGCATGAATTCGTGCCGCAAGGTGCCGAAAAACAGGCCGAACTGGGCAAAGCACTGGGACTCGCCCCCGAACAAATCCGCGAGCGCGGTGAGGAATTACACGAGTCTAACCCGATGATGGGTCACCGCGGTGTCCGTCTCGGTATCAGCTATCCGGAAGTGACCGAAATGCAGGTCCGCGCCATCTTCGAATGTGCGGCGGAATTGAACAAAGCCGGTCGCAAGTGCATTCCTGAAATCATGGTGCCGGTAACCTGCGACGTTGCCGAACTTGATGTTACCAGGAAAATTGTTGATGCCATTGATGCCGATGTCAGGAAGCGCTACGGACTAACCGCATTGGAGTACAAGTACGGCACAATGATTGAGATACCGCGCGCCGCTCTGCTGGCCGACCGCATGGCCAAAACCGCGGAATTTTTCTCCTTCGGCACCAACGATTTAACCCAGATGACTTTCGGCTTCAGCCGCGACGACATCGGCTCGTTCATGAACGACTATCTGGA
>Ga0326727_10019987_pt1 | contig 13365 bp, 8 predicted proteins | sample MB2enrmetagenome_FD_207643 | JGI IMG/M metagenome (GOLD analysis project Ga0326727, IMG submission 207643) | Lab enriched peat soil microbial communities from McLean, Ithaca, NY, United States - MB29MY | ecosystem: Environmental > Terrestrial > Soil > Wetlands > Peat | place: USA: New York...
CCCGGTGTGTGGGCTGCGAGGCCTGCCAGAGCACGCCAGTAGTGGCTCCCGGGCCCATGACGGCGTCCCGGCCTCGGGTGAGGTCGTCGCACAAAAAGTAAAGTTCATTGGCGACCACCAACTGGAACGGCGAGACCACGTTGTCGTCGCCCGCAGGTTCGATCAGGCCCGCCTCGGCGAGGACATCGGGCAGGACTGGTCCCAGCGCTGCGCGCGCGTCGGCCGCGCGAACCGGATCGTTCAGCATGAACATGCGCGCAATCCAGGCTGCCGGCTCGTGCAATCGCCGCGCGTGCCAGTTGCGAAGCGGCGCGCCGGTAGCGCCCGGCATCCCGTCGCCAACCTTCGTCAACCGTCCCGCGTATTCTTCGGTGAAGCCGATCTCCTCGAGGCGCGCCCGGAAGCGATGCCACACCTCGGCGGACACCATGGGAAGCCGGGAGCAATCGGGCAGTGAGCGCCGGGACACCGCTGGCGATGATAGCAAGTTCAGGCTCCTATAGAATCGGGAGACGAGCCTATGGAGAATCAGCTCCGTAATCCGCCCAACGAAACGCACGGCGCCCGGTTCTTCGATGAAGCTATGCAGGACGTGCGCTACTCCTTGCGCAGCCTGCGCAGGCACCCGGCGTTCGCGGCGGTGGCGATTCTTTCCGTCGCCCTGGGAATCGGCGCGAATACGGCGATCTTCTCATTGCTGAATGCGGTGACACTGAAATCGCTGCCGGTGAGCGCGCCCGATGAGCTCTTCGCTCTGCGCTGGAGCGATCCGAAAACGCCGCAGCGCTTTTCCTGGCCCACCTTCGAACGCCTCCGCTCGGCCGTCCCGCGGATGCCGATGACTGCGGCAACCCGCTCCGCCTCGATGAATGTGACCTTGCCCGGTTCGCCGGCGGCGGAGATTGCCGTTGGGGAACTGGTGTCCGGGGAGTATTTCTCCGTGCTCGGCGTGCACCCGGCGCTGGGCCGGGTATTCACGGCCGATGACAACCGGATGGTGGATGGACATCCCGTGGCGGTGATCAGCTACGGTTACTGGCAGCGCCGATTCGCCTCGTCGCCGGCGGTGATCGGGGGGGACCTGACGTTGAACGGCGCCCATTTCACCATCGTTGGAGTGGGTCCCCGGGGCTTCGGCGGCGTGTGGGCGGATTATCCGGCCGACATCTGGATTCCGATTATGATGCAGTCGGCTGTGCATTACGCGGGAAATCGCTCCAGCCACAACGGCGACGATGAGAAACCCTGGCCGCCGCAGGAGCAGATCCTGTGGCTGGACATCATCGCGCGCGTCCCCGCCGACCAGGCTGCCGCACGCGCGCATCTGAGCGTAGCGTTTCAGCGGGAACTCACGCGAGTGGCGGATCTGTACGGCGATAACGGCGCCCGGCGGCGTGCGGTGCTCGCGCAACACCTCGCTCTGGAAGCCTGTGGCCGCGGTTTTTCCACGCTGCGAAAGAGTTTTTCCAAACCGCTCGCCGCTCTGCTCGTCATGGTTGGGCTGGTCTTGCTGATTGCGTGCGCCAACGTGGCCAACCTGCTGCTCGCGCGGGCCAGCGGACGGCGTCAGGAAGTGGCCGTGCGCCTCTCCATCGGCGCGGGGCGATGGCGGCTGGTGCGCCAGTTCCTCGCCGAAAGCGCTCTGCTCGCCGTGCTGGGCGCGCTGGTGGGCCTGCTGCTCGCAAAAGGCGCCATGGCATTTCTGATCGGACAGGTGTTCGAAGGCGCGTCGGTCGTACCGATTTCAGTGGCGCCCGATCTCCGCGTCGTTTCGTTCACGCTTGGCCTCACCCTGATCACCACCCTGCTCTTCGGCCTTCTCCCGGCGATTCGCGGAACCGACGTCGAGCTGTCCACGGCAATGAAGGCCGGCGGCCAGAGGACTCATGGCAGCGTGCGCTCCGGCGGCATGAAGCTGCTGGTGGCGTCGCAGGTGGCTCTTTCGCTGGTGGTGCTGGTGGCCTCCGGAGTATTCGCGCGAAGCTTCCGCCAGCTTCTCCTGCAGGATCGAGGATTCGACCGCGACAACGTCATCGCCATCTTCATCAACCCGAAGTCCGCCGGTTTCACACAGGAGCAACTCCCGGCGTTGTATCGGAACCTCGTGGAGCGCATCGATGCGGTGCCCGGCGTGCGCTCGGCGGCGGTGACTGAAGACGGGCTGGTGAGCGGTTCGAAAAGCATCAGCGGCGTCGAGGTCGCCGGCTATCGGAAGCGCCTGGATGAACAGATTGAGTTCCAGGTGGACAGCGTGGGGCTGAATTACTTCGGAACAGTGGGCATGCGCCTGGTGGAAGGCCGCGATTTCACGTGGCGCGACAATGAGCGAGCGCCCAAAGTCGCCATTGTGAATGAGACCCTGGCGCGCCGTTATTTCCCCGGCCGGAGCGCACTGGGTCAGCGCTTCGGTGACGGTCCGACGGATGTTCAGGTTGTAGGCGTGGTGGCGGACTCGCTGGTCAACGACGTTCACGAGCCTGTACCCACCATGGCCTGGTACCCGATCGCGCAGCATGCGGAGTATATCCGAACCATCATGGTCCGCGCGGCCGGGAATCCCGATGCGGTGGAAGCGCAGTTGCGGACGGCAGTGGCCCAGGCTGCGCCGGGGCTTCCCGTGCGCAACATTCGAACGCTCGAAGATCAGATTCGCAGCAACCTGGTCGAGGAGCGGCTGATGGTTGAGCTCACCACCGCGTTCGGCGCGCTGGCTCTGCTGCTGGCCGCAGTGGGCCTGTACGGCGTGATGGCTTATTCCGTGGCGCGGCGCACATCGGAGTTCGGCATACGCATGGCGCTGGGCGCGCGACGTGCTGAAGTGCTCTGGAAGATACTCGGTGAATCGTCGCTGATCGTGGCCATCGGGCTCGCCTGCGGACTGCCGCTGATGCTCGTCGCCATGCGGTTGGTGAACAGCATGCTGTTCGGAGTGAGTGCGGCGGATCCGCTGACTGTCTCCGTGGCCACGGCCGTACTGGTGGTGGTGGCGCTCCTCGCGGCCGCCCTCCCGGCTTTTCGGGCTTCCCGGGTGGACCCCATGGTCGCGCTGCGGTACGAATAGGGCAACCGCTCCCTCTGGTCGCGGCTTCGTAAGTGATGCCAGACGCTGCTCCCCGGTTCCGAGCCGCGCGCGCCGGCAAGCGGTTTGAGCGATCGCCGTAGCCCCATTCACTGAGTGGCCCAGGGTGTTTCAGGGATGCTTGGCTCAGGTGGATTTGCCGATCATTAGATCGACGATGCCTCGCGCGCTCGATCCCGACCGCGAATCCGACACCACCGCCCTCGCCAGCGCCGTTCTGGAGAGTTACCTGGCAATGATCGCCGAGATGGCCTGCCTGATCGGGGTCATTTGCCCGGAGACCGCGTCCCCGCATCAGGAAGATCTGTTGCGCATGCGCTCGCGTCTGGCCTTCGCGGGAGATCTGCCGACGCTGGCGGAGACACGCGGGGCGGTAGAAAGCGAGTTGCGGACCTATGCGGAGCGCACACGCGCGCTGCTGGAACGCCGATCCGACGACCTGAGGAAGATTCTGAAGGCGTTCTCGCAGGTGACCGAAGTGCTGGCCGAGAGGAACAAAGCGAGTACGGACAGGTTCGCGCATTTCGCCGGGCTGGTGCAGGAAATTGCCGATGCCGTGCCGTGGACCAACGTGCGCGAAGCGCTGGGCGAAGTGATCGCCGACGTTCGCACTCAGGTGGATGTCCTGCATCTGGACAGCCAGCTCGCCCAGGCGCACGTGGAGGAACAGATTCGTGTGTTCCAAAGCCGGCTGGAGACCAGAAATCCCCAGCATCTGGATCTGCTGACGGGCGTCGGCAATCGCCGCGCCGTGGAGGAGCAGATTACGCGTTTGATGGAAAGCGGCAGGACCTTCACGCTGCTCCTTTTCCATACGCCGGACCTCGAAGCGCTCAAAGAGACGGTGGGGCGGACGGCCGCGGATCAGGTGCTGGTGCAGGCGGCTTCGCGGCTGGTCGGGCAGGTGCGGGCGCACGATTTCGTGGGGCGATGGTCGGCCACGGAATTCGCCGTCGCCATGGAATGCTCCCGCGAAATCGCGCAACCGCGTTCGGAGCAGATCGCTCGCTGGCTGAGCGGCCCATATGTGCTGCGCGGTGGCGACGAGCGCGTGGACATTACTTTCGGCGTCCAGGTGGTGGACCCGCCGGCTTCGATGGTTTCCGCCGACTCCCAGGAAACAGCGACTTCACCTCTTCGGGGGTAAGCTCGCGGTATCGGCCAATTCCCAGCGAGCCCAGCCTTAACGGTCCCACCGACGTCCGCACCAGCTTCAGCACGCGACTCCCCACCGCCTCGACCATGCGCCGTACCTCGCGGTTGCGGCCTTTCCGGATGGTCAGATCGATGAAGCTGTGCTTCCCGGAGTCGCGCGAGCGGAGCACTTGAGCGGGCTCCGTGGGCCCGTCGTCGAGTTCCACTTTGCGCCGCAGGTGCTCGAGCTGGTCCCCGGAAAGCACCGTGGCCGCCTCAACAAGGTACGTCTTTGGCGCCTCGTGTTCCGGATTCATGATCCACTCGGCGAATGCGGTGTCATTGGTTCGGTCGCGTATTGTGGAACCGCTTGCTGACGCGCGCGGCTCAGAACGGAGCCATGACCGTGAGGGAGTGGTGGCACAGGAACACGCGACCGAACTTCTGAAACGACATACTCAGCCGGAGACCAGATCGTACACGGTCGGACGGCCCTGTGGATCTCCATACGGCTTGCCGTCGAGCGTGACCGCATCCCGCTCCAGGTCCACCCAGTGATCCGGCGTCTGCACCAGCCGGCCATTCACCCTGACGCGTCCAGTCCCCGATCCATCGGCGCGCGTCGGCTCGCGAGCCCAGACCCGCTTTGGAGATGACCCGCTCAAGTGTCCTGATGGGCCTCGCCTCGGGCATTCCTGCTCCGAGTATCCGATATGCTGAAAAAGCCGGTGGACACTCCTGCCATTCGCGTACAGCAACTGCGGAAACTCTACAACGACAAGGCCGCCGTGGACGGGCTGGACCTGACCGTCGAACGCGGCAGCTTCTTTGGCTTCCTGGGGCCGAATGGGGCGGGAAAAACCACCACCATCCGCATGCTGATGGGTTTGGCGATTCCGACCGAGGGCTCCATCGAGCTGTTCGGTTTGCCCATGCCGGAGCGCGCGCTGGAGATCAAGGGCCGCATCGGACTGGTGCCGGATGAATCGCTGTTGTTCGACGGGCTTACGGGCGCCGAATTCCTGGAGTTCGTCGGGAGAATGTACAAGCTCGACCGCACGGTGGCGCGCGAACGCGCCCGTGAACTGCTGGCACTGTTCGAGCTGGACGGCGCGGGCCGCAAGCTGATTGGCGAGTACTCCAAGGGCATGCGCAAGCGCGTGGCCATGTCGGCGGCGCTCATTCACCGGCCGGACCTGTTTCTGATGGACGAGCCGTTTGAAGGCGTGGACGCGGTGGGTGCGCGGCTCATGAAAGAGCTGCTCATCGAACAGGTGAGCCGCGGCGCCACGGTTTTCCTGACCTCCCACGTTCTCGAGGTAGTGGAGCGCTTGTGCGATCGCGTCGCCATCATCAATCGGGGAAGACTGGTGCTCGAGGGGAGCATGGACGAACTGCGCTCCGCATCGGAGAGCCTGGAGGACATGTTCGTGCGCGCGGTGGGCGCTGAGCGGCCCACCGAAGCTCTGGACTGGCTATGAATCAGGTTCGCGCCATCGTCTGGGCGCAGTGGCGAAGCTCCTGGAATCGTCTGCCGGGAATCAACAGAGGCAGCGCCGCGATCTCCGTGCTGATCGGCCTGTTCTGGTACGGCGGGTTTGTGGCGTTGGCGATCGGCGCGGGCTCGCTGATGGCCATGGTTGGCCACCACCCATCTTTCCTGGTTGCGCTCGGTCCCGTTCTGCTGCTGATGATGCTGTTCTGGCAGATTACGCCGGTGATGACAGCGTCCACCGGCTCGGCCCTGGAGCTGAGGAAACTGCAGGTTTATCCCATCCCCAGGGATGCGCTGTTCGCTCTCGAAGTGCTATTGCGCGTGACCACCGGCGTGGAAGTGATTCTGATCCTCGTTGGCGCCGCGATTGGAGCGTTGCTGAACCGCAGGCTGCCGCTGTGGTCGTTTCTGGGCTTTGTTCTGTTCATCGTTTTCAATCTGCTGCTGGCCGTCGGAATTCGCGATTTGCTGGTGCGCCTGTTCGCGAAAAAGCGCGTGCGCGAGATCGCCATGTTTCTGCTGGTGTCTCTGGCCGCGCTGCCCCGCTTGCTGATCTTCGCCGGCGCGGGATGGAGGGTCCGGGCCGCTATTGCCGGCCTGCCCACCGCGTTTCTGCCGTGGGACGCCGCGGCCGCCATCGCCACCGGCCGCCCACAATGGTGGACGCCGCTGGTGCTGCTCTGCTGGATCGGCGCGGCATGGGTGTTCGCGCAGACGCAATTCCAGCGCAGCATCAATGTGGAGGTGGAGCAGATCGCGTCTTCTTCATCCGGCGGGCAGGCCGGGGGCCGCCTGGAGTTTCTCTGCACGTGGCCGGCGCGCGTGTTTGCAGATCCGCTGGCCGCGCTGATGGAGAAAGAGATTCGCGCGCTGGGCCGGTCGTCGCGTTTCCGCGTCATCTTCGCCATCGGCTTTACGCTGGGGCTGGTGGTCTGGATACCCATCTCCCTCGAGTACAAAGGACAGGGGCAGGCCGGCTCGTTCGCCGCGACGAACTTCCTGACCATCGTCTGCGCCTATGCGGTGATGCTGCTCACCGATCTGCTCTTCTTCAACTGCCTCGGTCCCGATCGCGGCGGCGCACAGATCTATTTCCTGGTGCCGGTGCCGCTGGGCACGGTGCTGGTGGCCAAGAATGCGGTGGCGGCGTTTTTCGTGCTGGCGGAGCTGGCGCTGATCACCGTCGCCTGCCTGGCGTTCCGTCTGCCGGTGACGCCCGCGCGCATCGCCGAAACATTTTCGGTGTGTCTGGTGATGACCGTGCTTCTGCTGGCGGTGGGCAACATGGCCTCCGTCTGGAACCCGCGGCCCACCAACCCGGCGCAGCCGTTCCGGAACCAGACCTCGCGAGTGCAGTGGATGGCCCTGGTTGCATTTCCGCTGGCCTCGATTCCCGCCGTTCTGGCCTATCTGGCGCGCTTCGCGTTCGACAGTGAGGTAGCGTTCTTCGGCGTCCTGCTGGTGTTTGGCGCTGCGGGCGCGTATGTCTACTGGCTCGCGCTGGAGGTGGCCGTGCGCCACGGCGAGCTGGACCGGGAACATATCATTGAAGAGTTGAGCCGCCACGCGGGCGTAGTGGCCGATTCATGACGACTGCCCGAATTGCCTTCGCCCTGACTTTCGCCGCGGGTTTGCTCGCGCAAACGCCCGACTTTGCGAAACTCGGCCCAGCGGCCGGACAGCGGTTCCCGCCGTTCGAAGCGCGCGACCAAAGCGGCAAAGTACGCACGCTGGCCAGCCTGATGGGGCCGAACGGCCTGGTTCTGGTCTTTTTCCGCTCGGCCGACTGGTGACCGTTCTGCAAAAGCCAGCTCGTGGAGCTGAACCAGAACCGGGGTGAATTCGCAAAGCTGGGGCTTGGTGTGGCCGCGCTCAGCTATGACAGCGTGGCCGTTCTGCACAATTTCGCCGAGCGCAAAGGCATCGCTTATCCACTGCTGTCCGATCCCGATTCGGCGATCATCCGCCGCGTTGGGATCTTCAATGACACCGTGCCCGGCGGTGACTTCTTCTACGGCATTCCGTGGCCCGGCGTGTTCGTGCTGAACAAAGACGGTCGCGTGAAGGCGAAGTACTTCGAGGAGGATTTTCGGCAGCGCTACAGCTCGGCCGATATTCTGGTGCACCTGTTTGGATTCGCGCCCGCTGCCGCTCGCGCGGAGGTGCGTGGGCATCTGGCTCAAGTGACGGCGTCCACCAGCAACGCCGTGGTGCACAGCGGTGAGCGAATCGCCCTGCTGGTGGATGTGAATCTCCGGCCGGGCGTGCATGTTTATGCGCCGGGCGTGGAGGGCTACATCCCCATCGCCTGGACGCTCGATGATTCTCCTTCGTACCAGGCGCACGACATCGCGTGGCCACCGTCGCACATTCTCTATCTGCAGGCCATCGACGAAAAGGTGCCGGTCTACGAAGAACGCATTCGCCTGGTTCGGGATGTCACCATCGGCGGCGTCGCCGAAGGCCCGCTCACCATCACGGGCGCCTTCCGCTATCAGGCCTGCGACGATCGCATGTGCTACAAACCCGAGAAGCTCCCGCTTCAGTGGACGCTCACCGTGGAGCCGCACGACCGCACGCGCGTGCCGCCCGAACTGCAAAGGAAGTAGCGCGATGCTGAAGCATGTTGCTGACCGATTGCTCCCTCGCGGTCGCGGCTCCGATCCGATTCCGAGCGGCGCGCGTCAGCAAGCGGTTTTGCGCGTTCTTCAGCACCCCGTAAGAACGCCGCTGTGCTACAGTAGCGCGTTGTGAAATCCTGCCTCCTGGTTTTGCCCGTTCTCACCTTGACCGCGTTCGCTCAGGCCCCCTACATGAATCCGTCGCTGCCCATCGATCAGCGCGTGGACGATCTGATTTCGCGCATGACCCTGGACGAAAAAGCGTCGCAACTGGTGAACCAGGCGCGAGCGATTCCCCGGCTTGGAGTGCCCGCTTACGACTGGTGGAGCGAAGCGCTGCACGGCGTGGCGCGCGGGGGAATCGCCACGGTGTTTCCCCAGGCCATCGGACTGGCCGCTACGTGGGACCCCGATCTGATTCATCAGACGGCCACCGTCATCGGCGTCGAGGCGCGGGCCCACCATCACGATGCCGTCGCGCACGGCCGCCGGGATATCTTCGAAGGCCTGACCTTCTGGTCGCCAAACATCAACATCTTTCGCGATCCGCGCTGGGGCCGCGGGCAGGAGACCTATGGCGAAGATCCTTTTCTGACCGCGCGCATGGGCGTGGCGTTCGTCGAAGGCCTGCAGGGCGACGATCCGAAATACCTGCAGGTGGTGGCGACACCCAAACATTTCGCGGTGCACAGCGGGCCGGAGCAGTTGCGCCACGGCTTCAATGTCGACGTGTCGAAACACGACATGGAGGACACCTATCTGCCGGCCTTCCGCGCCACCGTGACCGAAGGCCACGCGCAATCGGTGATGTGCGCCTACAACAGCATCGACGGCCAGCCGGCGTGCGCGAACGAGTTTCTGCTGAAGGACGAGCTGCGCGGCGCGTGGAGGTTCGACGGGTTTGTAGTCTCCGATTGCGACGCCGTGGCGGACATCTGGCGCGGCCACCACTATGTGAAGACGTTGCCCGAGGCGGCGGCAGTCTCGCTGAAGATGGGCACCGACAACGACTGCGCCGATTCCCGGCCGAAGGTTACGGGCAACACGGACTACGTGAGGTATGTGGACGCGGTGAAGCAGGGAGTGCTCAGCGAAAAGGACATCGATATCGCCCTGCGGCGGCTGTTCCGCGCGCGGTTCCAGCTCGGCATGTTCGACCGGCCGGAAATGGTGAGGTACGCACGGATTCCGATGAGCGAGAACGACACCGAGGAGCATCGGCAGCTTGCGCTCAAGGTGGCGCGCGAGAGCATGGTCCTGCTGAAGAACGACGGGGTGCTGCCGTTGCCGAAGGGTGTGAAACACATCGCCGTGGTGGGGCCGCTGGCCGATTCGCTGCGGGTGCTCGAGGGCAATTACAACGGGACGGCGTCGCAGCCGAAGACCGTCATCGACGGAATCCGCCATGAGTTCGACAAATCCAGAGTCGTTTTGGCGCCCGGCATGAAATTCCTGCGGGATCCAGTGCCCGTACCTGCTTCCGCGCTCACGACGCCCGATGGCCAGGCTGGGCTCAGGGCGGAATACTTCAACAGCGTGGACCTCTCCGGGGCTCCGGTGGTGACGCGCGTGGACCCGCAGATCAACTTCCGCGGGATTTCCTACAACGTGCCAGGCCTCGATTCGAATGTCTTCTCCGTGCGCTGGTCGGGCACGCTGACGCCCGATGACACGGGAACGTACACGCTCTCGGTCACCGGCGGCGACACATACAAGCTGTGGCTGGATGGCAAGGTACTTATCGACAACCCCGACCGGCATGGCACGGTCACCCAAACGGCCGAAATCAGACTGGAACGCGGGCGCAAGCACGCCATACGGTTTGAGTACTTCCATCCTTCGGGCAGCCAGGTGGCGAGACTATCGTGGATCCGCACCGATGGCCAGCGCCTGGAGGACGCCGTAGCCGCGGCCAAAGCAGCGGATGTGGTGATCGCCGCGGTTGGCATCACCGCCGATCTCGAAGGCGAGGAGATGAAGGTGGACGTGCCGGGCTTCTCCGGTGGAGATCGCACCAGCATCGATCTGCCCAAAGACGAGGAAGATCTGCTCGAGGCTGTGAAAGCCACGGGCAAGCCGCTCATCGTGGTGCTCATGAACGGCAGCGCGCTGGCGGTGAACTGGGCCGCCGCGAACGCCAACGCAATTCTCGACGCGTGGTACCCAGGCGAAGAAGGCGGAACGGCCGTGGCTGAGACATTGTCGGGCGCCAACAACCCCGCGGGCCGGCTGCCGATGACCTTCTACAAATCCGTGGCGGATTTGCCGCCGTTCACCGACTACTCCATGAAGAACCGAACCTACCGGTACTTCACCGGGAAGCCACTTTTCCCCTTCGGATATGGCTTGAGTTTTCTAAAGTTGCAGTTTAGAAAACTCATAAGTTCACCGGCGGCGATTCAGGCCGGTCAACCGCTGGACGTCGACGTTGAAGTGCACAATATGGGGCCGCACGATGGCGACGCGGTGGCCGAGCTGTACCTGACGTTTCCGCCCGCTCCGGGGATGCCGATTCGCGCGCTCCGCGGATTCAAACGAGTGCATCTGGCGAACGGCGCGACCGAGCACGTGCACTTCAAACTGACCCCGCGCGACCTGAGTTCGGTGACCGAAGCCGGCGCTCGCGTCGTTTCCCCCGGAACCTACCACATCAGCGTGGGCGGCGGCCAGCCGGGAACCGGCGCACCGGTGGTGGAAGGTCAGTTCATCGTGCAGGGCGAGCAGAAACTCCCGGAGTAGCGCACGCGCCCACGCGTGCCGCGTCGCCACTCATGGCGACGCCTGCCCACTCAAAGCTGAGCCAGAATCCGCAGGATCTCCGCCCCGTATTTCGCGGCGATGCCCGGCCCGATGCCGTGGACCGCAAGCAGCTCGCTGTTCGTCGCAGGGAGCTTCGCGACAATCGCCTGCAGCGTCTTATCGGTCAGGATGCGAAAAGCTGGGAGCTTCCGTTGACGCGCCTCGGCGAGCCGCCATGCCTTGAGCGCCGTCACCGCCTGTGCGACGTTCCCAGGCGCGGATTTCGGAGTAGCGGGTGCTTTGACGCGGCGTTTCCGGCCTTTTCGCAAACGCGGCTCGCTCTGGATTTCTTCGGGAACCAGGACGGCCGAGGCGGCGCCATCCTCGCGTCCGAAGCTGCTGAGCCACGCTTTACGGTATCCGATGGGCCTGCCGTCCTTCTCGAACGAGGTCTCGGCGACCTCCACCAGCCGGCTGCGCGCCATGGCGTTGAGCAGATCCTCGAAACTGCGGCGATCCGGCTTGCCGCCGCCGAACGCCTGCGTGTACAGGCGGCCGGTGGCTATGCCATCGTTCCTTTTCAGTACGTCAATGATCCCCTGAATATGAACCTGTTCCCGCTCACCAGCCGGGTGAAAGCTTTGGGCAACCGCGGCCTGCGGTGCACAGAAATCGCAGATCCCGCAGCGGCGGTTCGAATCGGCGGTATCGCCGAAATACCGCACCAGCGCCAGCATCCGGCAGGAGGCGCCTTCGCACCAGGAGATCATCTTCTCGTACTGCGCCATCCTGTGTTCGCGCTGCGCCAGATACGATTCGCGCCAGTCGCGCGCGCCGCGGCTCACATTCTCGGCGTAATCGACAACCGCGCCGCCGTGAATCCAGAGCTTCTCCAGAGCGACGTCGAAAGCGTCGCGGGCGAGGTGGCTGCGTCGCCTGACGATTTCCTTAGGCTGCGGCTCCGGCGTGAGAACGTCGAAAACGCGCGCCAGCTCCGCCGGCTCTGGATACTCGCGCTCGAAGAAGTAGTCGTGGGCGTAGCGGTCTCCATAGGAATGCATCAGGATGGCTCGTGAAGGTGCGCCATCGCGGCCGGCGCGGCCGATTTCCTGATAGTATCCCTCGATGCTCGACGGCAGCGCGATGTGGATCACAGTGCGAATGTTTGGCTTGTCCACGCCCATGCCGAAAGCGATGGTGGCCACGATCACATCGAGCCGGCCTTCGAGGAAATCTCTCTGCACCTCTTCGCGTCTGTTGCCGTCGATACCGGCATGGTACGCGGCGGCGGCCATTCCGGCTTGCAGTTCGCCGGCCAGACTCTCGGCATCTCGTCGCCGCGGTACATACACGATGGCCGGAAGGCGCTCGCGGTCCGCGAGAATCTCGCGGGTGAGTGAAAACCGCGCGTCCGGCGGCGCCTTCACGACTTCAATCGCGATGTTCTCGCGCCGAAAGCCGTGAATGAAGCGCGTCGGCGCGCTTAACCCGAGCTGCTGCGCAATGTCGTTCTGCACCAGCGGCGTTGCCGTAGCGGTGAGCGCGATCACCGGCGACGGGCGCAGCGCCGGCAAGTGCTGTCCGATAGTGCGGTAGTCCGGCCGGAAATCGTGGCCCCATTGCGAAATACAGTGCGCCTCGTCGATGGCGATCAGCACCGGCTTGCGTTTCGCCAGCATTTCCGGAAATCCCTGCACACGCAGCCGCTCCGGGGCGATATACAGAAAATCGAGCTTCCCAGCGAGATAATCCTGACAAACCTGGCGCGATTCGCCGCGGTCGCGATTGGAGTGGATGCGCTCGGCGGCAAAACCCAGCGACCGGAGCCGGACCACCTGGTCTTCCATAAGCGCGATGAGCGGACTGATTACCAGCGCGCTTCCGCCCAGCATGACGCCGGGAAGCTGGTAGCATAGCGATTTTCCCGATCCCGTCGGCATCACCAGCAGCGCGTCACGGCCCTCCACCAAAGTGCGGCAAACTTCCTCCTGATTGGGCCGGAACGATTCGAAGTGGAAGGCGTTGTGAAGAACCTCGAGCAGCGTGCCGCCGGTCCGCGCGGGTCGCGGAGCGGGCGCGGGTGATCGTCCCGGCGGCGGGACGGGGACTTCGCCGACCTTGCCCACCACCTCGCGCACGTAGTCCTCGATGCCGCGCAGGAACGGCGCCAGCTCCGCCTTTCCGCGCTCGATGGCCTTCAGCCGCGCTTCCCACTGTCCCGTCATCGCCGGGCTTTTCACCTCGGGATGCACGATGTCGATGAGCCGGATTCCTTTGTCCGTGGCCTCCAGACCGCG
>Ga0326727_10019990_pt1 | contig 13363 bp, 13 predicted proteins | sample MB2enrmetagenome_FD_207643 | JGI IMG/M metagenome (GOLD analysis project Ga0326727, IMG submission 207643) | Lab enriched peat soil microbial communities from McLean, Ithaca, NY, United States - MB29MY | ecosystem: Environmental > Terrestrial > Soil > Wetlands > Peat | place: USA: New York...
CCCTCTCAGATCCGATGGAAAGCCTTCAAAATTTCCTTCATGGAATATTCCAACGCAACCGGCCGTCCATGCGGGCAAGCCATGGGAAATTCGCACTTGGATAACTCGCGCAGCAGATACTCCATCTTGGAATGATCTAAGTGCGTGTTGATCTTGATGGCCGCTCTACACGCGATGGATGCCGCAATAGCGCGGCGCAGGTCGTCGAGTGAAACGCGCCGGGCTTCTACTTCCGCGATTTCAAGAATCTCATAAATGACGCGCTCCAGTTCGGCTGGTCCGATGGCGGCCGGCGCGGCTTTGATGGCGATCGTGCGGTTACCGAATGGCTCGGTTTCAAAGCCATTAGCCGCTAACTCATCGGCAATACGCGCGTATTCGACCAGCTGGCTGGGGCTAAGTTGCAGAATCAGCGGCAGGAGTAACTGCTGCACTTCCACGCGTCCGGCGGAACGGGCGACTAATACCTTCTCGAATAAGATACGCTCGTGGGCTACGTGTTGGTCGATAATCCAGAGCCCGCTGCGCCCGGCTGCGAGGATGAAGCTTTCGTGAAGTTGGCCCAGCGGGCGTAAGTCGCCCAGGCCGGCTAATGAGGACGGGCCTTCGGTAACCGCGCCGATGGGGAACGCGCCGTGCGTGTCGGGCACCCGCAGGCGAAGTGGGCCCGTCGGCTCTTGCGCCGCTGGTGGGGCGTCATAGAAATCAAGGTGTGGGGCAGGTCCCGGTTGCGGCTGCAGAGCAAAGACGGGGGCTTGCTCAAAAGGTGGGCCAGGTTCCACCGCCGAAACCGGGGCGTCTTCGATCGACTGGGAGAATTCGGAATACGGGAGTTGCGCGCCGCGCTGCGGCTGCGGCGCCGGGCTCGCTCGGAATGACGGCGCGGGCCGCGATTCCATCAATTGCTCGCGCACGGCATCCCGAACGAAGTCGTGCACAAAGCTTTGCTGGCGGAAACGGACTTCTGTCTTGGACGGATGCACGTTCACGTCCACGCCTTGCGGATCGCAATCGAGAAACAGCAGCGCGAACGGGAAACTCTGCCCCGGCATCAGGTTGTAATAGGCCGCGGAGAGCGCGTGCAACAACAGCTTGTCACGAATCAGGCGGCCGTTGACGAAGAAGTAAATGGAATTGCGATTGTTCTTCTGCACCTGTGGGCGCGAGACGAATCCATGCAGCGAGAAGGGCATGGGCGGTTCGTCAGGGTCCACTTCGAACAGGCGTTGCGTGGGGCCGAGGCGGATGAGATCGTCGAGGATGCCGCTGCCGAAAACCTGGAAGACGCGGTCACGCAGATCGGTGACAGGCTCCACGCTGAGAAGCTCTTTCGCGCCGTCGCGCAAGTCGAAGGACTTGTCATGATGCGCGAGGCTGTAGTGCGTGACCAGCGATGCGACGTGGGCCAGTTCGGTTTGCTCAGACCGCAGGAACTTCTTGCGGGCGGGCACGTTGAAGAACAGGTCGCGCACGGTGATGGTGGTGCCGCGGGTTTGGCCGATCTCCTCGACACTAAGCATTTTGCCGCCGGCGATTTCAACGCGCGTGCCGGTTTGTTCTTCCTCGGCACGCGTTTCGAGAACCAGGCGCGAGACGGAGGCTATGGATGGCAGCGCTTCCCCGCGGAACCCGAGCGTGGCGATCGAGAGCAGGTCCTTGACGTCGCTCAGCTTACTGGTGGCGTGCCGCTCGAAGGCCAGCAGGGCGTCGTCACGCAGCATGCCACAGCCGTTATCGGCAATGCGGATGAGACGCCGTCCGGCGTTTTCGATTTCAACGCGGATTTGCGTGGCGCCCGCGTCGAGGGAGTTTTCGAGAAGCTCTTTGACCACCGACGCGGGGCGTTCGACTACTTCACCGGCGGCGATTTTATTGGCGACATTGTCGGAAAGTACCCGGATGCGTCCCACTACTTCATTTTGGCGCTAACATGCCCGGCCAGTTCCCGCGCATGGCGATAAATCTCCTCCGGGTTCAACGTCAACGAGCGCCCATGCTCCACGATCTGCCGCCCATTCACCCAAACATCCTGCACATCGCTCTCCTTCAGCGCATAGACCAACTGCGACGTAACATCATAAAGCGGCACCGCATTAGGCTCATCAAGCCCAATAGTAATCATGTCGGCGCGCTTCCCTTGTTCCAGTGATCCGATTTTAGAATCAAGGCCGAGCACGCGCGCACCCCCAATCGTAGCCATTTCAACAATCTGGCGCGCGGGTAAGGAACGCGGATCGCGCGTGATCAGCTTCTGCAGTTTGCCGGCAAGATCCATCTCTTCCATCAGATCGAAATCGTTATTACTGCCGGCAGGCCCGTCGGGACCGAGTCCAACGTTGATCCCGTGGGACAGCATCTCGACAACCTTAGCCGCGCCGCTCGCAAGTTTCATGTTGCTGGACGGGCAGTGGGCGACCCCGACGTGGTCGCGCGCGAGAATCTCGAAATCCTGCGGTTCCAGCCAGACGCAGTGCGCGGCCACGGTGCGCCCGTTGAAGACACCCAACCGGTCTAGCGCCTCGACTGGCGTGCCATTGCGTTCTGCCTTGGTATCGATCAATTCCTTCTCGGTTTCGGCAACATGGATCAATAGCGGAGCGTCGTATCGATTGGCCAGCGCACGGGCGGCGCGCAGCGTGGCGTCGTCATTTGTGTAGATCGCGTGGGGGGCCACGGCGGCGGTGATAAGTTCATCGCCTTTGAATTCCTTGAGGAAGCGTTCGGTGTAGGCCAGCGCATCGGCAGGCGTTTTGGCGTCGGCCACTGGGAACTTGATGATGGTTTCGCCCATCACGCCGCGCATGCCGGCTTCTTTGACGGCGCGCGAGGCGGTGTCTTCGAAGTAGTACATGTCGGTGAAGGTGGTGGTTCCCCCGAGCATCATTTCCAGACAAGCGAGACGCGTGCCCCAAAGGACGAAATCCGGCGTGACGTTCCTGGCTTCGGCGGGGAAAATGTGGTTGGTCAGCCAGTCCTGCAGCGCAAGGTCATCGGCGATGCCGCGCAGCAGGCTCATGGCGGCGTGGGTGTGCGTACTGATCAGGCCCGGCATCAGGATGGAGTGCGGGCGGGCGATGGTGTGCGCGGTCGGGTAATCGTGCTGGATTTGAGCGGCGGTTCCGACAGCCAGAATGTTGTTGCCACGGATGGCGACGGCGGCGTTATCGAGAATACGGTATTGCGGGTCGACTGTGACGACGTAGCGCGCCGTGATGATGGTGTCGGCTGTCTGCGCGGCCTGCAACGCAAAAGCCAGAGCTAAGAAAAGGCTAAAGGAACGAATCATCGAACGCCCTTGGAAACAGAGTCGAAAGCTGAACGGTTTCCTGTTTACCCGCCAGGTTAGACATCGTCACCGGCACATCCCCGCAGAACTCCCACAGGATCTGGCGGCATGCGCCACAGGGCGGTGTCAGCGTTTCCGTATCGGCGCAAACCGCCACTGCGACGAAGTCCCGCGCACCTTCGCTGACGGCTTTCAAGACGGCCACCCGCTCCGAACAAACGCTGAGCCCATAGGTGGCGTTCTCTACATTGCAGCCCGTGAAGACGCGGCCATCGGCACAAGCCAGAGCGGCGCCGACGCGGAATTTTGAATAGGGCGCATGGGCGTGTTCGCGGGCAGCGCGGGCGGCCGCAACCAGTTCGCTCATGCCAGCAACCCGGGGACAATCGCCTTTACTAGTTCGGCGAAACGGGCGCGCGCCTGACGCCCCACCTCCAACACCTCTTCGTGGTTAAGTTTGCCGCCGCCAAGACCGGCCGCCTTGTTGGTGACGCACGAAATGCCAAGCACTTCGATGTTCAGCGCGTTGGCCATGATGACTTCAAGCACGGTGGACATTCCCACCAGGTCCGCGCCAATCGTTTTCAGGTAGCGGATCTCCGCGGGCGTTTCGTAGCAAGGCCCCAGCACGGCGGCATAGACGCCCTCGCGCAGGGTGATGCCCAGTTGTTCCGCGGCTTGTTTGGCCACGTTGCGCAAGCGCAGGGAATACGCTTCCGTCATGTCCGGAAACGGAGCGTGCGGGCCGATCAGCGGATTGCAACCTTGCAGGTTGATGTGATCGGTGATCAGCGTCAGATCCCCCGGTTCCAGTTCTGCCGCGATACCGCCGGAAGCATTGGTGACCAGCACGGACGTGACGCCCATGCCATGCAGCAGCCGAATACCTTCGGTCACTTGTGTCGCGGAATAGCCCTCATAGAGATGGGAACGGCCCGCGAGAACGGCGACATCGACGTCACCCAATTTTCCGACAACCAGTTTGCCCGCGTGACCCGCGGCAGTGGATGCTGGTAAGCCTTCAATGTCCTTGTACGGCACCGTGAAGGGACTGGAGAGTTCATCTGCGAATGCTCCGAGGCCGCTGCCGAGCACGACACCGACCTGCGCGCGAAGACCGAGTTTTGGTTCCATTGTTTATGGTGAGATTCTCATTGTAGTGCGGTCGCGTTTCGCCGCGAGCGCAAGACCGCTCCAAGTGGCATCGATGGCGCAGACTTTGTAATCGACGAGGCCTGCGGCGATGGCCGAGTTGCGGACGAACTCATCGGAAAGGCGCGAGGTGGGCGCTGCCGATTTCTTTTTCCACGCCACCCACAGTTTCGTTTTCGACGCGATGCGCTGCATGCGAGGCAGCGCTGCCAGAAAGGTCTCCGGATCATGCGCGAACCATATTGTTACGGCGCACGGGTCGGGCGGTTCTTCGACAAGCATAGCCCCCGCCGGCAATGGACCGAGTATCTGTGCATAGCCGCGCGGCGCGTCGAAAACGGCTACAGCGGTTTCGGGTTTCACGCCTAGCTTTTGCGCCGATGTTCGCAGCGCGTAGCGCTCCATCATTTGCGGAGGAACAACCGGCGTCGCGGGTCTATTCTTGATGGCGGACCGGATGGCGGACTTCAGTTTGCCCGCGGTTGTGTAAGTCGCGTCCGGCAGCAACCCCCGAATGGCGGCAACTTTGTCCTCCGCGCCGCCAACGAAGACCAAAGGCAAATCGCGCGTGCTCTTTTGACCTCGCAGGTAGACGGCGACTTCCCGTCCATGGGAAGGCAAACGAGAGAGATCGATGACCACGGCGTCGGGCTGGGTTTCGCGTATGCGGCGGCCCATGGCTGGATTGATGTTCTCGTCATAAGCCACGGAGTGCCCGGCCGCACGCAGGAATTCGATCTGCCGGGCAGCTTCCGTGGCATTCCAATGGATGAGCCGGATGTTGGCCATTGGAAAATTATACGCGCTGGACCTCAATTCTGGGAACATCCAAAAGCGCAAGGTGTCTCTTTAACTCAACCAGGATCGCAGGTTCTTCGGTTTTCAAATAGGGAACCACTTGGAGAAACACCAGACTGACGGAATGACACAGAACGCCCCGACTTTCCCCTGCCCGCCTGTCCCGTGTAAGTGAAGGATGAAAAGTATAGTAAGCGGGAGGCATATCAATCCGACAAGGCCGCTCAAGCGGCACTTTCCGGACCAGGAATTCAGATAGATCCTTCAAAACGGCTGTGCCCGAAGCACGCAATGCGATCTCGAACCAGTCGACCGGAGTTTCCGGCTCCTGAAATGTCAGGTCCGGGAAAGTCTCGTAAAAGACGCCTTCTCTCCGGACGGCCTCTCGCAGTTCTTGAGAGTCCACCACCGTTCTATCCAAGGGTGGACCCTCACTGCCCTTGGCCCAGGGAGTATCCCGGCTCGCCGTCGAAAGTGAACAGATTCTCCGTCTTGATGAAATCAAGGCCAGACTGATCCACCGACGAAAGAAGCGAGACAAGTTGGGTGTGGCTGGCCCCGTCGCCGTTCTTAGCCAAAAAACGGCACCGCCAGTGATCGGTACAGAAAGTCTCCGGAATACCGCCCGGCCACACTTTCACGCCACGGTTCGTAATCATCGATAGTGTCAGTCCGTCTTTGGAAATGGGCTGCAGAATGGCTGCCAATCGGTCGGGGCTGCCCTTGCTCCAGTCGAGGAAAACATCGACTCCCACCAGTTTCTTGACCCCAGCCGGCCGAGGGCTCCAGCCCGAACTAATGACTTCGGCGGTCGCTTTGTAGTGCACCGGTTTAAGCTTTTGCGGAGTCTCACCGAGCCGTGCAATGATCGCACCGGCAAACTCGCGCGTGCCCAGTTTCTGTTTACTCACTCCCTCGGCGTAGACGTCATAGGTGTGCATACCATCCTCGAGGGTTCGCAAAAACGCGTTGTGAACTCTCGCGGCGGCTTCGGTCTGGCCGATGTGAACCAGCATCATCACTCCGCCTAGCAGGAGGCCGGAGGGATTAGCCAAATTCTGTCCAGCCCGCCGTGGCGCAGATCCGTGGATCGCCTCGAACATCGCCACATGGTCACCAATATTCGCGGAGCCGGCGAGCCCTACCGAGCCGGCGATCTGGGCCGCCACATCGGAGAGGATGTCGCCGTAAAGGTTCGGCATCACGATGACGTCGAAAGCTTCCGGCGTGTCGGCTAGTTTGGCCGCCCCTATATCCACTATCCAGTGCTCCTTCTCAAGGTCCGGATAGCTGGCCCCGATCTCATCGAAAACCTTGTGAAACAGGCCGTCGGTGAGCTTCATGATGTTGTCTTTCGTGAAGCAGGTCACCTTCTTCCGATTGTTGCGCCGGGCGTATTCAAAAGCGTAGTGTACGATTTTTTCGCACCCGGGACGGGTGATCAGCTTCAGGCATTGATAAACCTGATCCGTCTGGCGATGCTCGATGCCGGCGTATAAATCTTCCTCGTTTTCACGAACGATCACGACATCCATCGCTGGATGTTTTGTTCGGACGTAAGGGAAGTAAGAAACGCAAGGACGAACGTTGGCGTAGAGCCCCAGAGTCTTTCTCACAGTGACATTCAAGCTCTTGAACCCCCCGCCCTGGGGTGTTGTGATTGGGGCTTTCAGGAACACCTTGGTGCGGCGAAGAGACTCCCAGGCCGATGGCTCGATTCCCGACGAATGTCCACGGAGATACACGCTTTCGCCGATTTCGATGTTTTCAATTTCAAGCTTCGCTCCAGCCGCTTCAAGTATGCGAAGCGTGGCTTCCATGATTTCCGGTCCAATGCCGTCGCCGGTTGCGACTGTGATGGGCGTTCTTGTTACCAAAGCAATCCTCCTGTGTGTTTTCTTAGCGTGCTCGCGCACATCGTCAACATACGACATTTATGTCGTGCTTTGCAAGTCGTAAATTGTGACACCCTGAATAAGGCGCGAAATTTGGACCACTGGACTTTCCTCACCAACCACGGGCACGTGCTGCTTTGCATCGCCGCGGACCCCGAAATTCGCCTGAAGGATGTAGCGGAGAAGGTGGGCATTACCGAGCGCGCGACACAACGGATCGTGGCAGATCTGCTGTCGGCCGGATACTTGTCTTCACAAAAGACCGGCCGGCGCAGATACTATCAGGTTCAGACCTCGCTGCCGTTCCGCCATCCGGTTGAGCGTCACAATCAGATCGGGCTTCTGCTGAACTTGGTTTCCGGATCGTCGCCGCGGCCTTGACTGCCGTGCTAGCGGAGTTGGTTGCCTATCGCCTTAACTAGGGAGGCGTTGGCCGTGTCGTCCTTCAAAGACCAGACCATGGCGCCGCCGAGCCCTTGCGACTTCAGGTAGCGGATTTTCTCGAGGATTGTCCGTTGATCGTCAAAGCTCCAGAAGGCGTGTGTTTTAGGGTTATAAATCCAATGGGCTCCGTTTTCAAGGTCGTTGAAACTGCTGAAGCCGGGGAGTTTATGCAGCGCGAAGTAGGCGGCGTGTCCGGCGGGAGTCGCAGGCTGCAAGAGACCGTGTTTCGTGGGTGCGGCGCCGGTCCAACCGGGCCCGAAGAAGGGAATGCCGAGGACTATTTTCGAGGGCGGGACGCCGGCGTCGCGATAATCCTTCACCGTGGCCGCCACGCTGGAAAGTGGCGCGGCGTGCCCGGTTTGCTTGCTCCAGTTTCCGGTGTAGTCATAGGTCATGAGATTCATGAAATCGAGTTGGCCGGCTGTTTTGGCAAGTTCCATTTGAGAGTAATTCTGCTTGCCGGCGGGCGCGGCGATGGTGAGCAGGTAATGGCGTCCAACGGCATTGAGCTGGGTTCGGAACTCCACGAGAAGCGCGGTGAAATTCAGTTTGTCCTCGGCTGCCGGGAACTCCCAATCGAGATCGATGCCGTCGAACGCGGAGAACAGATTGATGCAAGAGGCCGCCAGTTTCACCCGTCCTTCCTTGGTTTTGGCAGCAGCTGAGAAGGCGGCGGTGTTGGCGGAATTCGCGCCGCCAACCGAAATAAGAATCTTGAGTTTCGGATGACGCTGGCGAAGAGCGTGTAGCGCCGCAAAGTTGGCGGAATCCGTCTTGGGATCAGACAGCGCGCAAGCTCCGTTATGAACATTGGCAAACGCGTAGGCCAGGTGCGTGAGGTGCTTCGCCGCACCGCTCTTTTCGAGATCGTTGACGGTGTAGGTACTGGTCCAGTTATCGAAATATCCCAGCAGGATGCGCGGTGCGGCATGGGCGGCGAGAACCCCGAATAAGAATGCGAAGAGCAGCTTCATGCCGTCGTTACTATCTTACGGTCGGTGAACGAGACTTAATGGACCGCGCCGTATCTGTCAGAGAAAAGGCCGCGTCCAATGGAGTGAGGTGGAAAGCAATGTTGAAAAAGATTGGACTTTCGGTAGTTGCGGCGCTGGCTCTCATGGTGTTTGTGGCCCCGGCTCCGGCCCAGGCGGGCGTGCGCTTCGGTGTCGGCGTGGGCATTGGGCCCGGTTACGGTTACCGGGCTTATCCTGCTTACCGTGGTTATCCGGCGTATCCTGCGTACGGCTATGGCTATGCAGCTCCCGTGTATAGCTACCCCGCGTATCCGGCGTATCCGGCTTATGGATACGGCGGGCCCGTCGTTGGATTCGGCTACTACGGCGGCCGCCACGATGCCTATTGGGGACACCGTGGGTATGAAGGCCGTGGTTATGGATATCGCGGCGGCTATCGGCGCTAACCGGCCGTAGAGGCGCCTAACTCTTGCCCGCGGGCGAGTTTCATCGCTTCAATTGCCGCGCCCCGCGCTCCAGCCGTATCCCCGTTCGGCATCACATGGATCGGGATGTCCGCCTGCTCTTCACGCTGGGCGGGCATTCCGTTGTGGATCTCGCCGACAAACCAGCGCTGGAAACTCTCACTGGTTTCCACCGCTCCGCCTCCCACTAGTATGGCGTCCGGGTCGAAGGTGTTGATCATTTCATCAAACAGCAGACCCAGCGCATTGGCCTGGACGCGGAAGATATCCTTGCACATCGGATCGCCCATTTCGGCCAGGCCGCGCACTTGTTTCGCAGCCTTGTGAAGGTCGCCCACTTTCCCGAGTTCGTGTTCCGGGTACTGACTCAGGAAATAGGGCAGAAACGACCGTTCGATCGCCGTCAGCGAGCACACCGATTCCAGGCATCCCACGCGGCCACAGTTACATTGCGGCTTCAATCCTTCAATACCCGAAATGCTCTGGTACGGGATCAGTACGTGCCCCAGTTCCCCGCCAAAGCCTTTTCGCCCTGTAATCACGCGGTTATCAATAATCACACCCCCGCCCAAGCCCGTTCCGACGATCGCCGTGACGGAAGTGGCGCTGCTGCCGGAGCCGAAGATAGTGAAATGCCCCCACAGCGCGGCTGCGTTGCCATCATTCAAATAAGTAACAGGTTTACGCAGCTTACGTTCCAACTCCGCTCGGATATCGAACCCGGCCCAGTCGGCGTGTACAAAGTTAGTGGAACCTTTAGCACTGAGAACACCAGTCGCGCTGGCGGGACCGGGCGTATCAAGACCAACAGCCATCACATCCGAAACCAGCACACCCGCCGCGCGCGCCGCGATTTCAAGGCCGTCCGCAATCTGCTGCAGGCAGATATCCGGGCCCTCACGCGAGCGCGCCGGATGTTCGCAAAGCCCCTCAATCAGGAACTGCTCGTCGCCGTTCATCAAGGTGTAGTTGATGGCCGTGCCGCCAAGATCCACTCCCGCCACGATTTGCAAAGGTGATGCCTCGATTTGAATTTATTTGTGTTACTGAACGCTCAGGTTAGCAGAGGCGGCAACGAAAGCTTGAATCACCGGGTGCAATGCCTGCCCGGCAAGTGAGCCGATCTGTGGCTGGAACAAGGTCGCGAGGAAGAATGGGTGCGCTGGTAATTCGATAGCCTCGACGCCGGCGTCGGGTGCAATGGCGGAGATCGCGAGTCCGTGCTCCACCAGCCGTTCCGCGTAAGCAGGCGCCAGGCCGTAATTGCACCAATGAAACCCCGGAAACGGAGAGGACCCCATGAGTTCATGAAGGCGCGTCCCGTCAATCGCCGTCACTTGCCGCTGCTGTCCGACAAGGCTGCAGGCGAGTTTTTCGATGACCAGGTCTTCGGCGCTGTCCGAACTTTCGGCGTGCCCCGCCCCTCTGATGCCGGCTACATCGCGGGCGAACTCCACCACGGCATATTGAAAGCCTGCGCAGGTTCCGAGAAACGGCTGGCCGGATATTCTGGCGGCCTTGATGGCTTCGTAGACGGCGTCATCGTCTTGAAACGGAGAGCCGGAGACAACCCAGAGCGCATCCGCCCTACCTGTGTGCGCGGCTTGCGGGCTGCCGGTTGCTACCCAGCGCGCGCGAATGCTCCCCGGCAATTGCTGGATGGCTGCGTCGAGTTCGCGGTGAGTGACTTTGCCGGGATCCCGGTCGCCCAGCAGAATCAGATCTTTCACGCTCTTCATCATCGCAGGGCGTCGCCTTCAAGCCCGCCCGTGCGGCGCAATCGAAGGCATTTCTTCGCGCAGATACTTCACCGTGTGGACATAGCGGCGCGCCAGTTCTTCAATCCAGTGCGCTTCGCGAGAAGTAATAGCGCGGCGTGGAATCAAGTCCGCCCCAATCCCCACGGCTGTCGCGCCGGCGGCCAGGTATTGCCCCGCTGATTGTTGATTGACGCCTCCCGACGCGACGAACGAAACGCCGGGGAACGGCACCTTCACGGCTCGCAGATAATCCACTCCGCCAACCTGCGAGCAGGGAAAGATCTTCACGAAATCGGCGCCGGCTTTTAGCGCCGCCATGATTTCGCTGGCAGTCAATGCTCCCGGCATTGCGATCACTCCGGCTTTGGCGGTGAATTCGACGACCTCCACATCCAGTCCAGGGCTGGTGATGAAACTGGCGCCCGCCGCCAGACACGCCCGCGCAGTTCCTATATTGAGTACGGTTCCCGCGCCCACCACCATATTCGGATGCTTCTTCACTAATTGACCAATCAGTTCCGTCGCGTTGGGGACCGTCATGGTCAGTTCCACGATGGGAATTCCTCCGCGCGAAACCGCTTCGGCGGCGAACAGCGCATCCTCCGCGTTCGAAACACGAACTGAAGGAATGATGGCGATGTCCTCGATTCGCGCGCGAACTTCTTCCTTGGTCATCGGGCTAGTCCTTCCCGCAGCTTATAACGTCTCATCGAACTCGGCTTCCCGTTCCGGCAACATATCATGCGGGCCCGCCATCCACACATACAGAGTGGGCAGCAGGAAGATACTCATCACAAGATCTGAGATCAAACCGCCTACAATGACGATGGCGAAGGGGCGCTGCGAGTCGGACCCAATCCCGTGAGACATCGCGGCGGGCAACAGGCCGAGCGTGGCCACCAACATGGTCATCATAATCGGACGCAGCCTCAGCACGGCGCCCTCCACGGCGGAGTCTGCGATCGAATGCCCGCGTGCGCGCAGCTGATTGATGTATTCCAGCATGATCACACCGGTCTGTACGGAAACCCCGAACAGCGCGAGAAATCCGACGCCCGAAGAGACACTGAAATTGGTGTGAGTGACCAGCAGCGCCAGCAGGCCGCCGATGCGCGCCAGCATCACGTTGACGAGGATGAGGGAGGCCCATTTGAATGAGCGGAACATGCTGTAGAGGATGACGAAGATGAGCAAAACCGTGAGCGGGACGATGAAGAGCAAGCGGGCTTCGGCGCGCTTTTCGCTCTCGTATTCGCCCTCCCAATCGATGTGATAGCCGCGCGGGAGTTGCACCTTCTCCGTTACTTTCTTGATGGCTTCTTCCACGGCGCCGCCAAGGTCGCGGCCGCGCACACTGTACTTAATAGGGACATAGCGCTGGTTCCCTTCGCGGTAGATCTCCGAGCCCCCATCTTCTTCCTTGACCTTGCAGAGTTGAGCCAGTGAAACGCGTTCACCGGTAGGCGCCAATAAACGAATGTTCTCGATGGCCTCCTTGGTATTGCGGTATTGCGGCAGATAGCGCAGCACGAGGTCGTAGCGCGCCTCGCCCTGCAACACCTGCGTCAGAGCATTCCCACCGGCGGCCGTCTGGATGGCATCCTGCACATCGGCCACATTGATCTGGTAGCGCGCCGCTTGCAGGCGGTCCACTTCAAACTCGTCGTTGGGTTGACCGAGCACGTGAAAAACTCCGAGGTCTTCAATCCCCTGAATCTTTCCCATCACTTTGGCAACCTGATCGGCCTTTTCTTCCAGGACGTGCAAGTCGTCTCCGTACACCTTGGTCGCAAGCTGCCCTTTGACACCGCTCACCGCCTCCTCCATGTTGTCGGCGATGGGCTGCGAGAAGCCCCACACCACTCCAGGCAGCTTCGCCAGTTCCTGGTTCATGGCGGCGATCACTTCTTCCTTGTTTTGGTGAAACGTGGGGCGCCATTGTTCTTTGGGCTTCAGATCGACGAAGTATTCGGTATTGAAGAAGCTGGTAGTGTCGCTGCCATCGTCGGGCCGCCCGGTTTGACTGGAGCATTGAGTCACTTCAGGCCAAGAGCATAAGATCAACCGCGCTTGATTGGAAAGCCGGACGCCCTCGGTGGGCCCGGTGCTGGGCGCCAGAGTCCCGCGCACCCACAGCGCGCCTTCATCCAGATGCGGCAGGAACTCGGAGCCAATCGCCCCGCCGAGCCAAAGGTAAAGCGCCACGGCTAACCCGGCGACTGCCACGGAGACGGTGACCCAACGCAGCCGTATGGCCACTTTCAGCGCGCGACGGTACCCCCCGGTCAGCCAGACCATCACGGGGTTACGCCATTCACGAGTGCCTTTGGGGAAAAAGAGGCTGGCCAAAGCGGGTGCGATCAACAATGAGAATATGATGGCGCCCAGCAGAGCAAACGCCACGGTCCAGGCCATGGGCTTGAACAGACGCCCTTCCACGCGCTGCAACGTAAAAATCGGAAGATAGGCGGTGATGATGATGCCCACCGCGTAGAACACAGGGCGCTGCACTTCATGCGCCGCGTCCGCGATCTTCTGCTTGGCCGTCCTGGGAACCGCATTACCATTATTGTGGCGGCTTAAGTGGCGC
>Ga0326727_10019992_pt1 | contig 13362 bp, 3 predicted proteins | sample MB2enrmetagenome_FD_207643 | JGI IMG/M metagenome (GOLD analysis project Ga0326727, IMG submission 207643) | Lab enriched peat soil microbial communities from McLean, Ithaca, NY, United States - MB29MY | ecosystem: Environmental > Terrestrial > Soil > Wetlands > Peat | place: USA: New York...
CAGATCGCGTACTACGGGACTGAAGTCTTGAATGGCACGGCGGTGAACGTCACGAACTTAAGCACGAGCGTCCAGGGCGCCCTGCAGGCGGTGGCGCAGGGCGGAAGCCTGATGGACGGATTCACGGCATATGCGGAAGCTACGTTCCTTGATCCCACAACTCTCGCCTTCATGGCGGCGGCGTATATGATACAGGAGTTTCTCTTGTCCGGGAGCTGCAGCCAGGAAGACCTGGAGACCGCCATAATGGACGCGGCGGGCCGGTGCCACAGCCTGGGCACGTACTGCACGGACAAGTGGCCCCTGGTCGGGTGCGTCCAGAAAGCCGAGGCGTTCTGCTGCTTCAACTCCAAGCTCGCCCGCATTATACAGGAACAAGGCCGGCCACAGCTCAAGTCATTCAACCCGAACCCCTGGGGCGTCGCTACCGACGACGGCCCGGCCAACGCGGACTGCCGGGGATTCACTTCGACGGAGTTCCAGATGCTCGACTTCTCGAAGATGGACTTGTCCGAGTACTTCGGGGACATTGCGACGCAGGTCCAGTCCGCCATCCAGCAAAACGTATCCGGTAAGATAAACAGCTACTACAATAGCATCCAACAACAGCCATAGGGGGGGATTAGTTTGAAAACCGTTGTCTCGTATGTTCTGTCGACCCTGGCGCTTGTGGTCCTTCTTCGACCCGGACGGTGTAAATGACGGCGAAGGAACCTACCATACGTTGCGTCCTCGTGGCGGCATTACTCAGCCTGTCCGTGACGTCCACGGCCATGGCCAGGGATCTCGGCACCTTCGGCACAGTCTACGACATCGTCGAGAAGGACGCCATCAAGGAACTGGAGGAGAAGGCGAGGTCGGTCGATTTCTCCAGCGCGGTGGACAGAAACGCCCTCGTGAAAAAGGCGAGGAATTTCACCCCGGAGGATGTGAATGAGATGAAGGCGATCGGTCCGGCCCGAAAGGACCGCACATTTCTTGTGGACATGACCTACACCCTGGAGAGGGACATCAAGGACGACAAGGGAAACATCGTGTATCCCGCGGGGTATGCGTTCAACCCTCTCAGTTACGTGTCCTATCCCAGAACCCTCGTCATCCTCAACGGGAGACGGCCCGAGCACATCCGCTGGTTCGAGGAATCATCCTACTCCAAGGATGCTCAGGTTACTCTTCTTCTCACGGACGGCTCCTACAGCGAACTGTCCAGGTCACTCAAGCGTCCGGTATTCTACGCGAGCACCAAGCTGATCGAGGTGTTCCAGATCGAGGCGGTGCCGTCGGTGGTCCGGCAATCGGGTACCTACATGGAAGTGACAGAGGTGCGGATACCTCCCAAGCACGTAGGGCAAGGCGATAATCCGGCATCAAAAGGGAATTGATGTGGAGATCGAGGCCCATTGGGTTCATCAGGGCGCCTTTAACACCCTCACCCCGCAGGGCCCGTCGAGAGGATGTTGTGACAGCCTTCTTTCTGGTTTTGGGTTCTTAGCCATTGACGCGTTCGTCGACAATGATAGGAGGAACGGTTTGCCCGGTTGCAGCATCCCGAGGAGACCAAAATATACCTGGGCAAATTCGACACTGTATGGGATTTGCGGCAACCCCTCGACAGGTGAAAGAGTGCAATATTCCTGAAGCGGGGGCCACGGGCTCGGATGGCCCGACTTTGGATGCAACAAAACTGCGGGAGCAGTCTGTGGAAGGAAGGGATGTATCGTGGTGTCCGCCTTGTTTCCCGATGCGTCGTGGCCGACCGTGCTTGTCCGAATACTTTTATTTCTGGAGGCCGGAAGTGTCCCGGCAATGCGAAAAGAACATGACAGGGAAAAGCCCACGCCCCACGACGAGGATGGCAACATCGACCGCAAAGATATAGATTACTGAAGTACCGCCATCTACCCTGCTTGGAGCGATGTCGCTCGTTATCGCAAAAGAGCGGGGACCGGGGCAGCGGTCGTAATTGCATTCCCCTTTTTTATTGTTCATGCACAGAGGGAGCTTCACCGTGACACGCCTCTCAAAAATCAGTCTTGAGAACTTCTCCCCTTTAAGGGCCATCGTCCACAGGAGCGCGGTCACGCAAAAGGGCGCCGGCGAGGATGCGCCGCTGCGGTCTGACCTGTTCAGCGCCTCGCAGATGGAACAGCACGGAAGGACCCTTGCGGCCCTGCACGCCGTGGGCGAGGATCGTGCCCCGGAGAGGTTGTTGGCAAGGCTTGCTGCAAACGAAGCCGTCCTTCTCGAAGTCCGTGACATAGTGGCTGAGGCCGTGAAGGCAAGCCGCAGGATCACCCCGGCCGGGGAATGGCTGCTCGACAACTTCTATCTTATCGAGGAACAAATTAGGGCGGCGAAGAGGCTCCTGCCCAAAGGATACGCCAAGGGGCTTCCCCGCCTCAAAGACGGCCCGTCCAAGGGGCTTCCCCGCGTATACGACATCGCCCTGGAGACGGTTTCCCACGGCGATGGCCGGGTGGACCCGGAGAGCCTCGAAAGCTTCGTTGTGGCCTATCAGACGGTTGCCACGTTGCGGCTGGGCGAACTATGGGCAATTCCCATCATGCTCCGTCTGGCATTGATCGAGAATCTCAGGCGGGTTGCGATGCGGATCGCCACTGACAGGATCGACCGGAACCACGCCGATTATTGGGCCGACAAGATAACAGAGACGGCAGAAATTAACCCGAAGAGCCTGATCCTGACAGTTGCCGACATGGCCAGGTCAAACCCGCCGATGGTCAGTTCCTTTGTTGCCGAGTTTACCCGTCGCCTCCAGGGACAGGGCGCCTCTTTTGCGCTCCCTCTTACCTGGATCGAGCAGCAACTTTCCGGGTCGTACCTGACGATCGAGCAGTTGGTGCAATCGGAAAACCAGCAACAAGCGGCCGACCAGCTTTCCATGAGCAACAGCATCGGGAGCCTGCGCTTCCTCGCCGCCATGGACTGGCGTGAATTCGTCGAACGAATGAGCACCGTCGAGCGGACCCTGCGAGCGGACCCTGCCGGTGTCTATGGCGGAATGGATTTTAGCACGCGCGATCGATACCGTCATGTAGTGGAGGAGATAGCAAAGAAGAGCGGCCTTGCCGAAGACGAAGTGGCCCGTGTTGCCATCGGTCTTGCCGGGCAAGGCGCCACCGGAACAAACGGTGATGACCGGGCAAGGCATGTGGGTTTCTCCCTCATCGACGGGGGGCTTCCGCAGCTCAAAGCCCGCGTCAGGGCCAGGTCGTCCTTCGTTGACATGGTTCGAAGCACCGGCCGCCGATTTCCCTTGTTGCTCTACCTCGGCTCGATCTTCTCACTTGCGCTGGTCTTCGCCGTCGGCGTGGTCGCAGAGACCGACTCCCACGGCTTGCGCGGCCCGCTTTTGTGGATCGTCGGCGTTCTCTCGCTTTTCCCGGTAAGCTCATTCGCCATGACGCTCGTCAATCTCTTTGTGACACGTCTTGTCACCCCGCATCCGCTGCCGCGAATGGACTTCTCCAAGGGGATTCCTCCTGAATCGTCCACTCTGGTCGTAGTCCCGACTATGCTGACGAGCCCTGAACACATCGGACATCTCGCTGATGCCTTGGAAGTCAGGTTCCTGGCAAACCGGGACGACAACCTGCGGTTCGGCCTGCTTACCGACTTCCTGGATGCCCCCGAAGAGAAACTGACCGTGGACGAAGCGCTCCTGTTGCTGGCCCGGCAAGGTATAGAGGCGTTGAACGACAAATATAGGGGCCCGGCCGGCGATCTCTTTTTCCTGTTTCACCGCCCCCGTCTGTGGAACCGGCAAGAGCGAATCTGGATGGGCTACGAGAGGAAGCGGGGGAAACTCGCGGAGCTCAATGCCCTTCTCCGCGGAGGCGGAGGCGACGGATTCTCCCTCATCGTAGGCAATACCGCAGATCTGTCGCACGTCAGATACGTCATCACCCTGGACACGGACACGGAGCTTTCGCGCGATTCGGCCCGGCAGCTCGTGGGGGCAATGGCCCATCCCCTCAATCTTCCCCTTTACGACGCTTCGAGGGGGCGTATCGTGGCCGGATACGGCATCCTTCAGCCACGGGTGGCGATAAGCCTGCCCGGCACGAACCGGTCGCGCTACGCCCGCATGTGGGGGAGTGATGCGGGCATCGATCCATATACCCGTGTTGTCTCCGATGTCTACCAGGACCTCTTCGGCGAAGGCTCGTTCATCGGCAAGGGCATCTACGACGTCGACGCCTTCGAGCGGGTGCTCAAGGAACGTTTCCCCGAGAACCGTATTCTGAGCCATGATCTTATTGAAGGGTGTTATGCGCGCTCAGGGCTCATCAGCGACGTTCAGCTGTTTGAGGAGTACCCGTCGCGGTACAGCGCGGACGTCAGTCGCCGCCGCCGCTGGATTCGGGGCGATTGGCAGCTTCTCAGGTGGCTTTTCCCCGGCGTTCCCAGCCTCAATACGCGCTTCCGGAAGAACCCGCTCACCCTGTTGTCGCGCTGGAAGATCCTTGATAACCTTCGGCGCAGTCTTGTGTCGCCGGCGCTGACACTCCTCGCGCTGCTCGGCTGGACCGCACTGCCATCCCCCTGGTTCTGGACTGCATCGATCATCGCTATCGTGCTGATTCCTTCCTTGATTACCTCCCTCATGGAGATCCTGAAGAAGCCCGACGACGAGCTCATTGGGCAACACCTCGCCGGTGCGGCCAGGTCCGCCGGCAGAGGCGTCACCCAGGCGATCTTCACGCTCCTCTGCCTGCCCCATGAGGCATTTTTCAGCGGGACCGCCATTCTGCAGACCCTGTGGCGAATGATAGTCTCAGGCAGGGGTCTCCTGGAATGGAACCCTTCGGGAGAGGTGGACCGGGCGAACCGCACGGACCTTGCGGGCTCGTGGCAAAGCATGTGGATAGCGCCGGTCACTGCCGGTGCGGCGGTGGGTTATCTCCTATATTCAAGACCTGTCGCCCTGCCCGCAGCCTTACCAATCTTAAGCCTATGGTTTATCTCTCCCCTCATCACCTGGTGGATCAGCAAACCCCTCAGTCGCCGCACGGCAAGGCTTGACGACGACCAGGTCATTTTCCTGAGAAAGCTTGCCCGCAAGACCTGGGCCTTTTTCGAAAGCTTCGTTGGGCCCGCCGACCATTGGCTGCCTCCCGACAATTACCAGGAAGAGCCGGTTGCGGCGGTTGCGCACCGGACGTCGCCTACCAACATGGGGCTTGCGCTCCTCTCGAACCTGTCTGCCTGCGACTTCGGCTACATTTCCGTCGGGCAGCTCATCGAGCGCACGGACAAAGCCTTAGCCGCGATGGAGACCCTGGAGCGCCACCGGGGCCATTTTTACAACTGGTACGAAACGGAGTCTCTCAAGCCCCTCCTGCCCATGTATGTATCGTCGGTGGACAGTGCGAATATGGCCGCGAGCCTTCTCACGTTACGGGCGGGGTTGCTTGCGCTCCCCGACGAAAAGCTGCTGGGAGCACGACTGCTTGAGGGTTTTGGAGACACGGCTATGGTTCTCGCGGATGTCGCGGAAGAACTGCAACCGACCGCCCTCGCGCAACTCACGAGGGATATAGAGTCGGTAAACGCCTCCCCGCCGGAGACGCTTTGGGAGTTGAGGGAATGGCTTGACCGGTTGGAAACGTCCGCCATGGAGGTGGTGCGCTGCCTTGAGCCTGCCCATGAAAACGACGCCTTGCCGTGGGCGCGCGCCCTTGCCGGACAATTTCGGGCTGCCCTGGATGAGATGGCCTTTCTTGCGGCTTGGACCAAGCCTGCGCCCACGGCTAAAGTGCTCGACGACTTCCCCGATCTCAGCCGCATCCCGACGCTCCGCCAGTTGGCCTGCCTCGATGATCGGGTGGTGTTGCTCACGAAGGAGGGGTGCGGGTCAGACGCAGACGTGACGCCCGAGGGGCAGCAGGAACATGATGCATTCAGGAAGCTCATCATCGAGTCAAGCCTCCGTGCCAGGGAAAGAATTGCCGCACTCGATGACCTTGCGCTCCGCTGCGGGGAACTTGTCCACCCCATGGAATGGGAATTCCTGTATGACAGGACGCGTCACCTCCTGACCGTTGGTTACAACGTGAGCGAAACGAGAAGGGATGAGAGTTACTATGACCTCCTGGCCTCCGAGGCGCGTCTCGCTAGTTTCGTTGCCATTGCGCAGGGACAACTGCCGCAGGAAAGCTGGTTTGCCCTGGGCCGCCTCCTCACCGTAGCCGGTGGAGAGCCGGTTCTCCTGTCCTGGAGCGGCTCCATGTTCGAATACCTGATGCCGCTCATCATGATGCCGACTTACGAGCACACGCTCCTCGACCAGACCTACAAGGCGGCTGTCGCAATGCAGATCAACTATGGGAAGAAGCGAAGGGTACCATGGGGTATTTCAGAATCGGGCTACAACATGATCGACGGTCATCTCAACTACCAGTATTCAGCCTTTGGCGTGCCAGGCCTGGGACTCAAACGAGGGCTCGCCGGGGATCTGGTCATCGCCCCCTATGCCTCGGCATTGGCACTCATGGTCGCGCCCGAGGAAGCAGTCAGGAATCTTGAGGCGTTGGCCTCTCGGGGTTTTCAAGGGAAGTACGGTTTTTATGAGGCCATCGACTACACCCCGACCCACCTGCCCCGCGGCCGCTCGAACGCCGTGGTGCGGTCCTTCATGGCCCATCACCAGGGCATGAGCTTCCTCTCCCTCGCCTATCTCATGCTCGACCGTCCCATGCAGAAACGGTTCGAGTCGGATCCCGCGTTCCAGGCAACCCTGCTGTTGCTTCAGGAACGGCCCCCTAAGGCCACGGCTTTCTACTCCCACGCCGCGGGGATTTCCGAGGCGCATACAGCCTTGCATCCCGCGGAGGAGATGCCGGTACGTGTCTACGCGACCCCAGATACACCCGTGCCGGAGGTGCAGCTCCTGTCGAACGGCAGATACCACGTGATGATTACCAACGCGGGTGGCGGCTACAGTCGATGGAAAGACATGGCGGTGACGCGCTGGCGTGAAGACAGCACCTGTGACAATTGGGGCACGTTCTGCTACGTCCGGGATGTCGCGAGCGGCGTCTACTGGTCGACGACTTACCAACCGGTCCACAAGCCGTCCAACCAGTACGAGGCGATATTCTCGGAAGGGCGGGCTGAGTTCCGCCGTCGGGACGAGGACTTCGACACCCATACGGAGATCGCGGTATCGCCCGAGGATGATGCTGAACTGCGACGGATCACCATTACCAACCGCTCAAAGGCGCGTAGAACGATCGACATCACCAGTTACGCGGAAGTCGTCCTTGCGACGCCCGCCGCTGACGCCCTCCATCCGGCCTTCAGCAATCTCTTCGTTCAGACCGAGATCATCAGGCATCAGAGGGCGATCATAGCAACGCGTCGACCCCGCTCCGTTGACGAGCAGACGCTATGGATGTTTCACGTAATGGCGGTCCACGGGGCTGAAGCAGGTGAGATGTCCTATGAGACCGACCGGATGCGGTTCATCGGACGGGGGAGGACCCTGGCCGCACCCGTTGCGATGAGTAGCCCATCTCCCCTCTCCGGCAGTGAGGGACCGGTGCTCGATCCCATTGTGGCCATCCGGTGTCCCATAACCCTCGATCCCGAAACATCGGCAACGGTGAACGTCGTTACCGGTGTAGGTGAAAACCGCGACATGTGCATGCACCTAGTCGGAAAATACCAGGACCGCCATCTTGCCGACCGCGTCTTTGAACTGGCATGGACCCACAGCCAGGTGCTCCTGCGACAGATCAACGCGACGGAAACCGACGTACAACTCTACGGGCGACTTGCCGCTTCCGTCATCTACGCCAATTCCACGCTCCGCGCCGATTCCGGCCTCATCCTGAAGAATCTCAGGGGTCAATCAGGTCTCTGGGGCTACTCCATCTCCGGCGATCTTCCGATCGTGCTCCTTCGGATTGAAGATCAGGCGAACATCGAGCTGGTGCGCCAGCTTATCCAGGCCCACGTATACTGGCGTCTCAAGGGACTGGCCGTCGACCTGGTGATCTGGAACGAAGACCATGCCGGCTACCGGCAAGCGCTGCACGACCAGATCATGGGTCTCATTGCCGCAGGCGCCGACGCTAACCTGATGGATCGGCCCGGTGGTATCTTTGTGAGGAACGCCGACCAGATGTCGGAGGAGGATCGTTTCCTCTTTCAGGCAGTGGCCCGTGCCATCATCAACGACAGCCGGGGAACGCTCGCCGAACAGATAGACCGCCGGGGCCCTGCGGAGCCGACGGTGCCCGCCCTGTCGCCGACCCGCACCCACCGCCCCCTCCCGCCCGCCATAGAGCCCATGCCCCGGGAGGACCTGATATTCCACAACGGCGTGGGGGGATTCACGCCTGACGGCCGGGAGTATGTCATTTCAACCGGCCACGATCAGGTAACACCCGCGCCATGGGTAAACGTGCTGGCAAGTCCTGGCTTTGGCACCGTGGTCTCGGAGAGCAGTGTTGCCTACACCTGGAGCGAGAATGCCCACGAGTTTCGTCTTACCCCCTGGCACAACGATCCGGTAAGTGATTCCGGCGGAGAGGCCTTCTACCTTCGCGACGAGGAGCGCGGCCATTTCTGGTCGCCCATGCCGCTTCCCGCCCGGGGAACCACGCCTTACGTCACCCGGCACGGATTCGGCTACAGCGTGTTCGAGCATGCCGAGCGTGGAGTCAGCTCGGAGACGTGGGTGTACGTGTCCATAGACGAGCCCGTCAAATTCACCGTCCTGAAGGTTCGCAACCGGTCCGGCCGTCCGCGGCGGCTCTCTGCCATCGGATATGCGGAGTGGGTGCTGGGAGATCTGCGGCCCAAAACGGTCATGCATGTCATCACCGAGGTCGACCCTCAAAGCGGCGCGCTCTTCGCGCGCAATACCTACAATGCCGAATTCGGCAATCGGGTTGCCTTCTTTAACGTAGATCATGCCACCCGGACCGTGAGCGGCGACCGGACTGAGTTCCTTGGCCGTAACGGCAACCTCAGCCATCCCGCGGCCATGACCCGCTCACGCCTTTCCGGCAGGGTTGGGGCCGCACTCGATCCATGCGGCGCGATACAAGTGGCCTTTGATCTCGAAGACGGGGAAGAACGGGAGATCGTTTTCACCCTCGGCGCGGGGCAGAATGCCGATGACGCCGCCGCACTCGCCCGTCGCTTCCGTGATTCTGTTGCGGCAAGAGAGGCACTCGTTGCGGTATGGCACTACTGGAACCACACGCTCGGCGCAGTCCAGGTGGAAACACCCGACCGGTCCGTCGATCTTCTCGTGAACGGCTGGCTACTGTACCAGACGCTCGCCTGTCGTCTCTGGGGACGAAGCGGCTATTACCAGTCGGGCGGCGCCTTCGGCTTCCGCGACCAGTTACAGGACACCATGGCTCTCATCCACGCCGAGCCGCGCCTCGTGCGGGAGCACCTGCTCGTCTGCGCGGGCCGCCAGTTTCCGGAAGGAGATGTTCAGCACTGGTGGCACCCGCCGGCAGGCAGGGGGGTGCGCACGCACTGTTCCGATGACTTCCTCTGGCTACCCCTTGCAACGTGCCGCTATGTCCAGAGCACCGGCGATACGGGGATATTGGACGAACCCATTCACTTCATCAGAGGGCGCCAGGTCAATCCGGAGGAGGACTCTTACTATGATCTTCCCGGCCGATCCGAGGAAACAGCCAGCCTGTATGATCATTGCGTGCGGGCTATCTTGAGAGGCCTCCGATTCGGTGAACATGGCCTGCCCCTTATTGGTTCCGGCGACTGGAACGACGGGATGAACATGGTAGGCAAAGACGGCAAGGGCGAGAGTGTCTGGCTCGCGTTCTTCATGTGCGAAGTGCTTGGCCGGTTCTCCCGGGTCGCGCAGTTCAAGGGCGACCCGGATTTCAGCACACAGTGCGAGAGCGAGGCTGACAGGCTCCGCCGCAGCATCGAACAGAACGGATGGGATGGTGGATGGTATCGCCGCGCCTACTTCGATGACGGCACCCCCCTCGGCTCGATGGGCAACCCTGAATGCCGGATCGACTCGATAGCGCAAAGCTGGTCCGTGCTCTCGGGTGCGGGTGATGCCGTCCGTTCCCGGATGGCGATGGACGCGGTCGATAAATATTTGGTTCGCCGGGACGACGCCCTTGTCCAGCTTCTGGACCCACCCTTTGACAAATCCGACCTGAATCCGGGTTACATCAAAGGCTATGTCCCCGGCGTGAGGGAAAATGGCGGGCAGTATACCCAAGGGGCGGTTTGGGCGGCAATGGCATTTGCTGAACTGCGTGAGAACCGACGAGCGTGGGAGCTTCTCGCCATGATAAACCCGGTGAACCACGGGAAGTCTTCAGAAGGCATAGAAAGATATAGGGTTGAGCCCTACGCCGTCGCGGCTGACGTCTATGCGGTCCCGCCGCACACGGGAAGGGGAGGATGGACATGGTACACGGGATCGGCCGCATGGATGTACCGCCTCATCCTGGAATCGCTCCTGGGTCTCAAGAAAGAAGTAGACAAGCTATCCTTCGAGCCCTGCATCCCTGCTGAATGGGATGGCTTCACTGTGCACTACCGTTTTCGTGAAACCGTGTACCACATCAAGGTCCGGCAAGGACACGCGGGTGGAGAAGGGGCAACGACCGTTACCCTGGATGGGGTCGTCCAAGAGGGGAAGGAAATATCTCTTGTTGATGACCTGGTGGAACATTTCGGAGAAGTGATGATGGCTCAAGAGGGTGCGGTTAGCTGCAAGCATTGAAGCGTATATCCAGTTAGTGGTATTTCCAGGGATGGTCCTCCTTGCCATTAAAAATGTCGCCGACTTGGAGCTTAACAGATGAAACGAGGTGAAGAGTTTAGAGCATTGAAAGCTTCCGAAACCCGGTACCGGAGACTCTTCGAAACGGCCCAGGACGGGATCCTCATCCTGGACGCAGACACGGGACAGATAGACGACGTGAACCCGTTCCTCATTGATATGCTGGGCTATGCCTACGAAGATTTCCAGGGAAAGAAGCTCTGGGAGATAGGCGCGTTCAAAGACATTCAGGCAAGTAAAGAGGCGTTTAGGGAATTACAGGATAGAGGCTATGTGCGTTACGACGATTTGCCGCTGGAAACAAAAGAGGGGCGGGACATCAGAGTGGAGTTTGTCAGCAATGCCTATCAGGTTAATCATCACAAAGTTATCCAGTGCAATATCAGGGATATCAGCAACCGAAAACATACAGGCATTGAAGTTCAGGAAGCCGCCGCATACGCCCAGGCGATAATCGACACGGTGCGCGAACCCCTTGTGGTTTTGGATAAAGACCTGAAGGTGCTCTCCGCCAGCCGCAGCTTTTACGATACGTTCAAGGTAACCCTCGGCGAGACGGTGGGAAATTATATCTACGACCTTGGAAACGGACAGTGGAACATCCCCGGGCTCCGGAAGCTGCTTCGGGACATCCTGAAGAACACCAAGCTCGACGACTATGCGGTCGATCACATATTCCCGACCATCGGGCACAAGTTCATGGTGCTCAATGCCCGTCGGATCTACAAGGAAAACGTCGGCACAAAAATGATCCTCCTTGCCATTGAAGACGTCACCGAGTTGAAGCAGAGAGATGAAGCGCTGAAAGCTTCTGAAACCCGGTACCGGAGACTCTTCGAAACGGCCCAGGACGGGATCCTGATCCTCGACGCAGACACGGGACGGATAGACGACGTGAACCCGTTCCTCATGGATATGTTGGGCTATGCCTATGAAGATTTCCAGGGAAAGAAGCTCTGGGAAATAGGCGCCTTCAAGGACACCGAGGCAAGCAAGGCGGCGTTTACGAAACTACAGCGCAAAGGGTACGTCCGGTACGAAGACTTGCCGCTCGCCACGAAAGACGGGCGGGAGATTGACGTGGAATTTGTCAGCAATGTGTACCCGGTGAACCATCACAAAGTTATCCAGTGCAATGTCCGCGATGTTACCGACAGAAAACTGGCTGAAGAAAAACTCCTGGAGGCGTACGATGAACTGGAAAGACGGGTAACGGAGCGGACCGCTCAACTGTCTGAATCGAACAGGCTGCTTAGGCAGGAAATCGCTGAACGTAAGATCGTTGAAGAAGAACTGAAGGGGTCCCGTGAACGACTGCGCCGCCTCAGCACCCGCTCTCGGAAGGTCAGGGAGGAGGAAAGGACGTCTATCTCACGCGAGCTCCATGACGAATTGGGGCAGGTTTTGACGGGCATCAAAATGGATGTCGCATGGATAGGGAGAAGAACACCGGAAGACAACACCGCGATCATTGAAAGAGTGAATTCTCTGCTCGCGCTTATCGATGACGCCATCCTTTCCGTACAGAGAATCTCGATGGCATTGAGACCGCCCGCCCTGGACGATTTTGGCCTGCAGGAAGCGATGAGACTAGTGTACTGTCTCAGTAATATGTTTACAACAGCCTGTGATTATGCTATGCTTGGTGCATGTGGAAACCAGCCAATAAGCTTATCATGACAGAAGAACAGCAAAGAACATTGGAAGCTTGGATTCGTGCGAAAAAGACGCCCCAAAGAGTAGTCCTCCGTTCCCGTATTTGCCTACTTGCCGCAAGGGGTCTCTCGCATAACGCCATCGCTAAGGAATTGGACACCTCTCGCCCCACTGTTCTGTTGTGGACAAACCGATTCAGAGCCAAAGGTATTTCGGGTTTGGGCGAAGATGCTCCTCACGGTCCCAGCTCAAGGCAGCTCGATCCGAAAAAGGTTGATGCCATCGTGGAAGCTACCCTCCATACAACGCCTGCCGATTCAACCCACTGGTCGACGAGAACTATGGCAAAGGCTCATGGGGTCAGCCGTTCGACCGTACAACGCATCTGGGACGCACATGGCTTGCAGCCGCACCGCGTGGAGACCTTCAAGTTATCCAAAGACAAGCGGTTCGTGGAAAAACTGACGGATGTCGTAGGCGTCTATCTGAATCCGCCAGACAAGGCGGTGGTGTTATGCGTCGATGAAAAGACCCAGGTGCAGGCGCTCGATAGGACACAGCCGGGTCTGCCTATGAAGAAAGGACGCTGCGGAACGATGACGCACGACTACCGGCGCAACGGTACTACCTGTCTCTTTGCTGCGATGAATCTGTTGGAAGGAAAAGTCATCGGCTCCTGTTATCCCCGGCACAGGAACACGGAATTCTTGAAGTTTCTCCGCAAGATCAACCGGGAAGTGCCCCAGAAACTGGCGATTCACTTGATCCTGGATAATTATGGAACGCACGGCCATCCAAATGTGAAAACCTGGCTTGAAAAGCACCCTCGCTTTACCCTTCACTTCACACCCACAAGCTCATCATGGCTGAACCTGGTAGAACGCTGG
>Ga0326727_10019993_pt1 | contig 13362 bp, 7 predicted proteins | sample MB2enrmetagenome_FD_207643 | JGI IMG/M metagenome (GOLD analysis project Ga0326727, IMG submission 207643) | Lab enriched peat soil microbial communities from McLean, Ithaca, NY, United States - MB29MY | ecosystem: Environmental > Terrestrial > Soil > Wetlands > Peat | place: USA: New York...
AGTCCCGCTGGAGCAAATCCAGAAACGACTCGGAATTGAGCGGGCCTGAATTTGAGCTTCCAAAATAAGTGGTACCCCGGGTGGGAGTCGAACCCACGACCAACTGATTAAGAGTCAGCTGCTCTGACCAACTGAGCTACCGAGGCACAAATCATCCGGCCTCCATTTTGCACGCTTCCGCCTGAGGGGCAAGCTGTTTTGCAACGTCGAGTTCCGGCTTGCCTGCCCGCCGTAGCTCGCAGAGCGAAGGAGGGAACGTCTGCCGCAATTGATTGAGCCTCAGCCGGAATTGAGCGGTTTCCACGCACCTGCATACCCTTCCCCCAGGAAAAAGAGGGAACTTGCGTCCCCAATCTTGAAAACGGCAAACCGCGATTACCCGCGATTACCCGCGACTGGCCGCGATTTCCGGCCTAGTTTGGCCCCGAAAAAGGGGTCGTGACGCCGGGAAACCAAGGATGTCCCCGGCAATATTTGCCGCTTTGAGGCGGCTGGATGGCCGGATTAGGCGCCTTTTGCGTCGAGAGCGCAACTTGCGATAGCTTGCGATAGCTTGCGATAGCCTGCGATTGATGCATCCTTGGCTTGGGATTTCCGACGGTTTTCGCAAGCAGTCCAACGATCGGCCTGAGCAGCCCCGAAGGGCACAAAGAGGCAACGAGGCAAAGAGGATATTCTCCCCGCGCCTTCGCCTCCCGCAGCCCTTGCCGGACCGCCCGCCTCCGCCAAGGCTACGGCGCGCCAGGCCCGTCGCCGTTAAACGCCAAGTTGCCGTTAGCTGCTCTTAGCTGCTCTTAGCTGCGTTTTTGCACCTTTGGACGGCCTTGGCGGCGGTCTTCCTGGCAGGGGGTTGGTTGCGTGAAATTCACGCGCGTTCCAAACGCCCGTGCCGCAACGGAGCGAGTTTGTCTCGCCACAGCTTGAGCGACGGCGGAAGCTTTGGCGAAGGCGGAAGCAGACCCCGAGGGACCGCCCCGCTAAACAAGACATGATGAATTCAACGCAAGGGCGCGAAGACGCAGCGACGCAAAAAGGATTTTCTCCCCTCTGCATTCCGCGCTCCCCGCCTTCCCCGGCCCTTTCCCGCTGCAAAATGTCAAAGAACAGGCGCGTGAGCGCCACACACGCGCCACATTACCACGTTTTGATGGGAATACAAACAAAAAACTTCATTTTTTCGTCCACCCCCGGTTTTTCCGCCTTCGCTCTGCGAGCCACGGCGGACGAGTCCGCCGAAGACGGCCGGTTTCCATATAATGAGGAGCGCGGGCGATTCGAACGCCTCTGGCTGGCGAGTACTCACGAGCCATGATCAAACGCAAGACCATGCACCAAGGTTCGGCGCAACCGCCGCCTTGGCCGCCGCCAGACCGCGATTGCGCGGCAAGATTGGAAGGTTTTCTATTGTGAGGTTTTCCCTTGCATTCCGATGGGGAAAACCCCATATTGCTCCAATCATGCGGATTTTAGTGCAAGACTCGCTCAGAAAAGTCTATTTCGACGGCGCCGATTGGACGGCGGACGCCGAGCACGCAAAATCCTTTGAGAGCGTCGCCCAGGCGGAATCGTTCTGCCAGGAACACCAATGGCCCACGGCGTTGGTGGTCGTCAAGTTCAAGGACTCCAGCCGCGACATCAGCTTTCCCGCCGGCGGCCGCCATGCGCTCCTGGTCTGCAAGCCGCCCCCCACGCGCATCAGTAGCCTTTTCTGATCCCCCTTGGCTTCTTCCGCGCCGGCTTCTTTGTGCTGGCATCCGCGCCTGAATGCTCAATCCTGTAGCCGTGCATCTGGCTCATCTCAAGCTGCGCGATTTTCGCAATTATGAGCGGCTGGAGGCCGATTTCGCCCCCGGCTTCCATCTCCTTGTGGGCGACAATGCCCAGGGAAAAACCAATATCCTGGAAGCCATTTACCTCCTGGCCACTTTGCGCTCCTTTCGCGGCGTCGGCGGCGCCCAACTCGCGCGCCACGGCTGCAAAGGCTACTTTGTCGGCGCCCGCATCGTCTCGCGCGCCGCGCACGAAATCAAAATCTACTGGTCGGCCGCCGAGCGGCAATTGAGCCTGGACGGCAAACCGGTGCGCCAACTGCGGGATTATCTCGGCACTCTCCGCGCGGTGATCTTCTGCGCCGAAGACACGCAACTGGTCAAGGGCGCCGCGCGGCTCCGGCGGCGCTTTCTGGATTTGCTGCTCAGCCAGACGCATCCCGCTTATCTTCCGTTGCTGCAACGCTACGCCACCGCTTTGCGCTCCCGCAACGCGCTGCTCAAACAGCCCGCGGCCAACCCCGCCGCCTTCGAAGACTTTACGCGCCAACTCATCGAAGCGGGCGCGGAATTGATGAAACTCCGCCACGACCTCCTGCCGCGCCTGCTGCCCCTGGCCCGGGACTCCTACGAGCGCCTGGCCGGCGCCGGGGAACAGTTCACCCTGGAATATCAACCTTCCGTCCGCCACGACTTCGCCGTCGAACTGGCCCGCAACCGCGCCCGCGAGAAGGCCCTGCGCTGGACCTTGATCGGCCCGCACCGGGACGAGCTGCAACTGCGGCTGGACGGACAATCCGCCGCGCAATTTGCCAGCGAAGGACAAAAGCGGTCCATCGCCATCGCCTTAAAAATGGCCCAGGCCGAATATCTGACCGCCCTGCACGGCGTGCCGCCCGTCTTGCTGATTGACGACATCATGGGCGAGTTGGACGCCCGGCGGCGGGCGGGATTCAGGCCCATCTTGAGCCGGGCGCAACAGGCCCGCAGCCAGGTTTTCATGACCTGCACCCAGGAGAACTGGCCCCACGAATTGAGCCGCGACCTGCGGCGCTGGGAAGTCCGAGGCGGCGCCCTGCGCCAAGGCCCCCAAGCAGTCTGAGCGCCCGGCGATTTTTCCCGCGAATTTTCCTGCTTGCAAATCCAGGCAGGAGCGCTGATTATATGGGGCACGGAAGCGAGCGTAGCTCAGTCTGGTAGAGCGTCACCTTGCCAAGGTGAATGTCGAGGGTTCGAATCCCTTCGCTCGCTCCAATCCTTCTACTTCAACATCAACGACTTACGCAGGCTGCACCGGTGTATACAACTGCTGCATGACGCCTGCATGACAGACAGGAGGCCCACAGCCAGAAACCTTCTGTTCTACACAAGCGCAAAATGCTGCTGCTGCCTAACGAAATCGGTAGGTTTCTGCGAACTGCTCGGTTGGTGCTTGAAGTTGATTTCGTATACTTGTGATTGGCAAAGCGTTCTTCCGGTGTCAGCCCCGTCATCCCCACATAAACGCACGGCTTCTTGGGGTCGCGCTTCGGGTTGGCAGCGCGGACAGCGCGAAGTCGGCCAGCGGCGGGGTCCGGCAGGACCACGTAGACATTATGGTGGTGTGCTGGCTGCTGGTCAGACCGGGGTTTCCTGTACGTCCGCCGTTTCATTCGGCATCCACCGGGCCTCATTTCAGCCAGAGGATGGTGACTCCCTCGTTAGTTGCGCCCAAGTCCGGGTCGCGGCGCAACTCCGGCACCGCTTCGAGCAGGTCCAGCACGGTGTCGTTGAAAATGGAAAAGTCTTCGCCCGCGACGAAGTCCTTGATGAGGCCTTCCTTTTTCCGCAGCCCAAACGATTTGCACAGGCCAATACAGAGCGCCCCGCCCTTGCCCGACGAGCCATAGCCGTGAATCACCTTCAGCACCCTCGCTCCCTCGCGCTTGGCCCGCTTGATTTCTTCGATGACCAGCCGCCGCGCCTCATCGAGGGTAGGCAGCCCGGCCTCGACGTTAAAAGTGCGAATGGCGCTCATCTCCTGTCAATCATGGGTTTTATCCCGTTGCACCCACCGGTAGGGGGCCTTGGCGTTCTGCGCGAAGACCTTTTCCTCCGCCTGGCGTCCGTGGCTGCGGAAGTAGTCCCCGATGATGCCCTGCACGGCGGCGAGTGGCGCAAATCGCTCGCTCACGGGCCAGTTGCTGGCGTACATCAGGCGTTCGGGGCCGAACATCGCACGCATCGCATCCAGCACCGGGCGGTAGAACTCCACATCACGCGGCGCTGAGCCGTCGCTCCGACCGGTTCCCTCCACCAAACCGGACAGCTTGCAGTAGATATTTGGCCGCCTCGCCAGTGTCCCCATCTGCTTTACCCAATCAGCCGGGGGCGCTTTGCCGTCCACCACAACGCCCGCCAGGTGGTCAATGATGATTCTCAGCGAGGGCGCTTCCTTCGCCAGCCGGTCTGCAAACGGGAGAATCTCCATGCCGCCCAACAAGTCGAGCGACAGGCCGTAATCGGCCAGCAGTTTCAGGTCAGCGACGAAGGCCGGGTCGTCCAGCGCACCATCCAGTTTGCGGTCGCGCAGGCGGATGCCGCGAAAGAGTTGGTTGGCCGCAAGCCGCTTCAGGTGCTTGCCAAATCCCTTCGTGCCGACCGGCAGGTTGCCCACGAAACCGACGATGAACCGGTCGTGCGCGGCGAGGTTGAGCACCCACTGGTTATCGTCCAGCCACGGGCTGGACTCCACGACGACCGTGCCCGTCACGGGCCTGGGCACCGGCAGGACGCGATAGTTTTTCGACAGCACCGGGCGATAGAGCAGTTTGTCGTCATGGGGAGGCCAGGGCACGCCTTCGGCGCGGGTCGGGTCGTAGAAATGCACGTGGGTGTCGATGACAGCAAAGCCGTCAGCGCCAGCAGCATGGCCGGGCGCGGCCCGGAGGGCTGAAGCCCAGCCCATGAACGCCGCTCCGGCGACCGTTTGCGCGGCAGTGGCCAGAAATCGTCTGCGGTTGTAGACGGCGCTCATAGGCGCAAGTGTCGATTCGTCGTGCTCAGGGCGGCGGCTCTGCATGGAACGGCAGCCCTTCAAAGCAGTTTACCCCCGCCCGGTGACGAATGGAGTTAAACGTAAAGTAAAACCGACCTTTGACTTTTTTTGACATATTCGTTTCCGTCGTTTGTCGGATGCTCTCGGTGTCCTCGCCAATTGTCAATCGCTGCCTGATTCGCCGCCCTCATCTCGGTCGTGACGGCTTCCTGAATACCCACAGGAATGAACAGTTCTTCCAGGCGTGCTGTTGTCGCCTGGCGTCCACGGGCGACGTTTCCTGCATCAGGGTGACTTGCTCCACGCCGACGGACGCTCCGTTTTTGTCTTTCGACCCGCTCTCGCAGGCTGAGAGCCTTTGGCAGGAGGCCGAGCGGGCGGTGGCGCACGACGATGAATTGCTGGCGCGCGTTCGCCAGGGCCATCTCGCCGTGCAGTCCGTCTGGATGGCGCGCTGGGAGCCACTGCGTCAGGCGTGCTCCCGCGCCGGGGCAACGTGGCCCGTCACCACGACGCGCGGCGAATTGGCCCGCCAATGGCTGGCCACAGCCGACGGCATTCCCTCCAAGCTCGTCGTCAAAGATGGCTCTCTACGAAAAGCTTTTCGCCGACGCCGGCTTTCGCGTCGCCCAAGTCTTGTTGACTCACGCCGACCTGGAACATCACGAGCGCCATCTCAACGTCAATGAGTTTCTGAGCTTGAGGCGGCTTATGCGCCTTCCTACAGAGCGTATCATCACCAGTTGCCGCCCAAAACCTTGCGGGTGCTGTTGCCGGCTTGCACGGGCTTTGACATCCAGCGGCCTGAACTTCCGGGACGTGGGTGATGGTCACATCACCGTGCGCTCTGGGAAACGCCAGGCGCTGCGGCACGTCACGATCACGCCGACGCTCCGGCCTTGGCTGGTTCCGTTTCTCGGGACGGAGGAGTTTTGCCAGTTGCCGACGCCAATGGCCATTGCGCGCCGGGCGCAAGCCGCCGGCATCTGCTTGAAGTTCCACCGGCTGCGCCTGAGCTTCATTGCGTATCGGCTTGCCGTCACCGGCGACGTCCATCTCGTCGCGCAGGAGGCCGGCGTCACGCCGATCCTGCATCTGAAGGTTCTCTACGGGAACCTGGAAGAGGCGAAGAAATTCTGGGCGCTCACGCCCGAAGCTTGCGGCCGCGCAAACTGGACGCAAGCTTTGCGGTATTATCTTGTCGCGTGGTTCGAGCGCAAGAGTTGATCGTCGGGCCCGGACTCAACCGATCCCCCAAAGCACTGACAGTCCTGGAGCTTGCCTGGCCGCCCTGTGCGGCCGGGGGCATCGGCCTTAACCCTAACCCGACTTGTGGCCAGTTGAGGTTTGATCCCGCAAGGAACGTCCAGTCCGGCTGACCGCCAATCCAACAAAGCCATATCCACACTTTGCAACTGCCAGGAAATCGGAACCACAAACAGGTCTCCGGCAAAACTGCCGTGGCCGATGACGATGGCAGGTTGCACTTTGCGGCTGGTCAAATCCGTGAACGGCAAAGGCGGGGATTAGGATTAGTCAGGGCAGCAGCGGACTGGCCACTTGGAAATACATTTGGCAGTTGGTCGCGGCCACGAAGCAGGGAGAGGTGTTGGTGGTGGCAACCCATGGACCCGCCAGATTGGTCGCCTGCATGAGCACGCCTTGCGACCAGATCAAGGTAAGGCTGCCGGGGGCCGAGGTGAAACTCAGGGCAGGGGGCGTCGCCGCCGGTTGCAAAACCGTCAGCGTACCCGATGCGGCCGAATTTGGGGAGCCGTAGAGCTGATTCCAAGTGGCCGGGAAGGTGGCCGGATAGGCGCGGTTCAATTGCGCAGCGGTGTAGGTCCCGGCATAGAGGCTGGCGCCATTGACGGTGACGGTCTGGAAGGTGTCGGCCTGGTCCAGATACATCATGCCGTTGAGCGTCAGGCTGGCATTGGGATTGTTGACGTTATAGAGCGTCTCCAATGCGCCGTTGGGGCCGACGGTGATGCCGTTGGTGCCCAGGCTGTTGCTCCCGCCGCCCAGCAGCGGGCCTTGGGTGACCAGCCATGCGCCGGTGAACGGATTATTGACTCCGGCGATGTCCAGGTCGTTGCTAAAGGACGGTTGGAAGCTCGAATAATACGAGTCAAGCCGCAGTTCAATCGTGCCGGCGCCGGACAAAACCGAGTTGACCTGCCAGCCCGCGTCGCCGGTATTGCTGGTGTCCGTGTAGAAGCAGGCGTTGCTGGGGCCAATGGTCATCGCGCCGTCCAGGGTGCCAACGCCCTGAACCCCCGCGTCAATCTGGCCGCCGTTGATGACCAGGTTGGTGAAATAGAGTTCGTACGCATTGGTGCTGCCGGCGTTGGCTCCGCCTTGGAGATCAAGGGCTGAGGTGGTGGTCAGGCTGCCGCTGTTGCCTCCAGGGTTGCCATTGACAAAGTTGCCGTCCCCATCCAGGTCCAACTCCCCGCCCGGAAAGAGGGCGGCGCTGGCGCCGGCGGGTGTGAGCAACAAGGACCCCGGCGGCACCACAAATGGCACCCCCGGATACTCCGAAGCCAGGGTCGAGGCCGCCAGGCCGCCGTCCTGGCTCCCGTCCCACCAATAGCCCGGCGTATTCCAGTCGTTGCCGGACTGCATCACCTGCGCCCCGCTCCCGGCGCCGCCATTATAGTTCAGCGTAATATTGCTGAAGGTTGAAACCACCGTCAGCGCCGCCGGACTGCTGATCGCGCTCCCGGCCAGGTTGGAAACAACCACCCGGTAGTTGCCGGCGTCATAGGTCTTGGTCGCGCTCAAGGTCAAACTGCTGGCGCTGGAACCGGAGATTTCCCCGCCATCCGAGAGGTTGTTGTTGTTGAATTGCCATTGATAAATCAGCGGCGCGGTCCCGGCGGCCCCGACGGAGAACACGGCGGAATGGCCGTTGATGACGGTCAGCGGAACCGGCTGGCTGACAATCGTCGGCGGCACCAAAACAGTCAATGTCGCCGGGCTGCTGATCACGCTCCCGTAGGAGTTGGTAACCACCACCGTGTAGGCGCCCGCGTTATTGGTCGTGGTCGCGCTCAAGGTCAAACTGCTGGCGCTGGAACCGGAGATGATGCCGCCATCCGAGAGGTTGTTGTTGTTGAATTGCCATTGATAGGCCAGCGGTGCGTTGCCGGCGGCGGTGACGGAGAACATGGCGGACTGGCCGTTGGTGACGGTCAGCGGAACCGGCTGGCTGACAATCGTCGCCGGCACCAGGACAGTCAATGTCGCCGGGCTGCTGGTCACGCTCCCGGCCGAATTGGAAACAACCACCGTATAGCTGCCACTGTTACTGGTCGTGGTCGCGCTCAAGGTCAAGTTGCTGGTGGTCGAACCAGAGATGATGCCGCCGTTCGAGAGGTTGTTGCTGTTGAATTGCCAGTGGTACGAAAGGGTTGGCGTGCCAATGACGGCAACGCTGAACGTGGCCGGCCCGCCGTTGGTCACGGTCAGGCTTTGCGGTTGGGTGGCGATGGAAGGCGCTTCGGTCAGGGCTGTGGTGGCGTTGGACAAAGTCATGGCGAGAACGATCACGTTGGCGTTAGCGGGAAGAGTAATGCTCTGCACCACGTCGGCGTAGTCGAGGTTGAAGGTGTAGCCGTAAACATTGCCCTCATCATAGGCGTAACCGCCGCCGCTTGTGTCGAGATACGGCGTGGAGATCACCAAGGTCTGGCCGGAGTAGCCCGTCAGCGTGACCCAATCGCTGAGACTTCGAACGAAGGCCGAGTAGGCGTTATTGGTGTAGGTCACTTTGAAACTCTGGTTGGCCTGGGCGCCATTGACCCCGGTGGCCAACAGGGAAAGCGAGGTAAATTGGCCCGTGGGCAGGGTAATGGTCTGGCCCGCGCAACTGACCACGCTTTTGGAGGCGTTGATCGGGCCGTAGCCGAAGAACATGTTATTCCAAAACTGGTTCGAGCCGAGATGGTTGGCGGAATAGGAGTAGCCATCAATTCCCCCGGTGTTGGTGAAAACCGTGCCATCGGTGTTGATGCCGGCAAGATTATAGGCCGACGCCAGCGGCACCGGCACCGGCCCGTTTTTCACCGTGACCGCCAGGACGACCACATCACTGTTGTTCGGCAGGGTCAGGCTCTGGGCGACACGGGTGTTGTCCAAGTTGAAGGTATAGCCGTAGATATTGACGGCGGTGTTATTAAGGCTGCCCGCGCTGGAGTCCCGATAGGACATGGTGTCAACGACCGACTCGCCGGCATAGCTCTGCGGACTCGTCCAAATGCTCAAGCTCTGTGAGAAAACCGAGGTCGTGCCGTTGGTGTAAGTGACCGTGAACGTCTGCGAGGCCTCATTGGCGTTGACGGCGCTGGCCAGCAGGTACAACTGCGTCTCCCGCTCCGGCGGCAGGGAGATCGTCTGCCCGGCGCACCGCACAATGTTTAACGCGCCGGACGGACCGAGTTTGAAGGGAGTGCTGTTCCAGATTTGCCCCGCCCCCAGCAAATTCGACGAATAGGCCTGGCCGTTGTTGTCCGCGCCGCCGGTAAAGGTCGTGTCGTCCAAGGCAATGCCGACGGCGTTGAAATAGGAGGACAGCGAAACGGGCCACGGAGCGTTGGCCAGGGAGAGCGCCAGAACAACTACATTGGTATTGTTCGGAAAGGTGACGCTCTGGACGGTCTTGGTGTCATCCAGGCTGAAGGCATACCCGTAAAGATTGACCGGGGAGTTGGTGTTGCTCGTCCCGGCGCTGGTGTTCATGTAGGCCATGCTCGCGGCCACCGCTTCGCCCGCGTAATGGTTGGCGGCCGTCCACGCGCTCAGGCTCTGCGTGAAGGTGGAGACGGCCCCGTCGGTGTAAGTCACGGTGAACGTCTGGCCGGGCTGGTTGGCGTTGACCGCGGCGCCCAGCATCAACAAGACCGGAAACTGCCCCGCCGTCAGGCTGACGGTCTGGCCGGAACACTTCACCGCGCAATTCGTGTTGGCAGTTCCGAGGCTGAAGACAGAACCGTTCCAACTGGGTTCCGTCCCCAGCAACGTCGAGGAATAGCAGTTCCCTTTGCCGTCCAGGCTGTTGGTGGAACTGAAGATCACGCCAGCGGTGCTCAGGCCGACGCAATTAAACTCCGAGGACAAGCCGGCAGTCGTGGCGCCTGGCGTGGCCGCCAGAACATCCAGGCCGAGCATGAAAGAATGCGTCACGCCGCCCGAAGAGCCGGTGACCATGACCTGGCTGTTGGACGGCCATGCAGCCGTGGAGGCCACCAAGGTCAGCAAGCTGGTGTTGGTGGTCGAGGACGAACTAAAGGAAGCGGTCACGCGTGTGGAGAGATTGGTGATGGACAAAGCGACGCTGTTGGTCAGGCCGTTGCGCGGCGCGGCGTTGAGCTGGACAACCTCCCGGCCGCCGGCGGTGAGCGTCGGGGCGAAGGGCGAGGGATAGAGGGAAAAGTCACTGGCCAGGGACATGGCCAGGACGATGAGGCTGGAATTGACGGGCAGCTTTATATTCTTGACTGTCTTGTTCGGGTTCAACGCGAACGAATAGCCGTAGATGCTGGTGGAACCGACCTTGTTTTCCGAGCCGCCGCTGGTGTCAACGTAGCCTATGAACGAGACCAGGTTCTCGCCCGGATAGCCAATCATGCCAGTCCAGGAACTGATGCTCTGGATGAAGGTGGAAGAGGTGCCGTCGGTGTAATTGACGACAAAAGGCTGGTTAATCTGATTCCATCCGTTGATGCTGGTGGCCAGCACGTTCAAGGCCGAGTACTGGCCGGAGGGCAGCGTGACAGACTGGCCGCCGCACCTGACCACGTCGGGCACGCCGGTCAATCCAAGGTTGAAGACGCAACCGTTGAAGCTCAACCCGGCGGGCAGCATATTGGCCGAAAAGGCGCTGCCACTGAATCCCCCGGAGAATCTCGAGCCGTCGTTGTAGATGGCCGTGGCGTTGAAATAGGAGGAGAGGCTCACGTTGGTTGCGCCGGGGGCGGGCGCCAGGACCGTCAGATTGACCGTCGCGGTGTTCGTCGCGTTGGCGGTCGTCCCGGTAATCGTCAGGGTGTTGGTGCCGGTCGTCGCGTTGGTGGCGGCGGTCAGCGTCAGAATGCTGGTTGAAGTCGTGCTGGAGGACCTAAAGGAGGCGGTCACGCCGGACGGGAGGTTGGAAATCGAGAGGCTGACGCTGCTGTTGGCGGTGTTCATGGGAGATTCCGTGAGCAGCACGGTGGCTTTGCCGCCGGCGGTCATCGTCAGCGCGACCGGCGCGGCGTAAAGAAGGATGTTGGTGGCGCCGATGCCAGCCAGGGCGTTGATGAGGTTGGTGCCGGTGGGCGTGCCCCATCCGGTGCAAAGGTCGTAACCCGTCACCGCGAAGTATTTGGTGGGGCTGAGCACGTTGGTGTTGTTGCCGGTGGTGATGTCGTGAAAAGCTTTTGCGTAAGTAACGCTCCCTTTTCCCTTGCCAATGGCGTACACGGCCGGATTGATGAAACCGATGCCTGGCAGGCCGTTGCTGGCCGCCTGCTCGTTGGCCAGCGCCAGGAACCCGGCCCACAAGGGCGTCGCGCAACTGGTCCCGCCGACAGAGCCGGCGCCTCCGTTGTTGTCCTGCACCCAGATACCGTCGGCCGTCAACGCCACGTCGGGAACGTTCCTCATGGTGGTTGACCCCTGGTTGGCCGTCATGCTGATGCCCTTCTGCCACGCCGGCAGGGCGTAAAGCACACTCACGCCGCCGCTGGTGCCCGTTCCGCCCCAATTCCAGGCCGTCTCGGAAACCCAAGTGCCGCCCGCCCCGCTGGTGGTCAAAGTCGTTCCCCCAACTGCTGTGATGTAAAGCACGTCACACGGCCAATACGACCCGTCATAGTAGGCGTCTCCATCGCCCGAGGCGTTGAAATAATCCTGTCCTTGCGCGACGAATTCCTGGAAAATTTGCAATGTCGTGTCGTCTATGCCGAAGAGCCAGGAGGCGCTGAGTTGTTTGGCAATGTTGTCCGACGCCATCCGGCTCAGGATGTCGTCTCCGCTGCTCCCGTAATAAATGATCACCTGGGTCAGGCCCGGCGCCATCGAAATAGCCATCTCAATGTCCAGCGGCTGTTCCGCGCCGGTGGCGTTATTAGTGATGCTGCTGATGCCGTCCAGCAAGACGTTGTTCAGCGGCACGTTGCTCAGGCCGGAGGGGAAGTTGCTCTCGTAAGCCAGAATGTCGCTCGCGTAGTAACCGGCGTACTCCAGCAAACCGACCGACTGCCCCGCCCCCGTCAGCGTCGTGCCCGGAACGTAGGCCGCCCGAAAATCTTTTCCCACGTAATTGCCTCCAGGCCCGGAACCGGAAGCCGGAGTGGGAGCATCCGCCGGCCTGGCGCGGACCATCGGCTGCGGCAACATGTAATTGTCCATCCCGGCCACGTGCAGAATCGCCAGTCCCGCGTCCACCGTCGGCTCCTTGTCCGGCGCGTAAAACGTCCGGTTCTCCGTCGGATGCCGGTACTCCCGCAGCGTCACTTGGAAGGCCTTCTCGATGTCCGCCGCCCGCCCCGTCACTTCCACCAACATGCGATTGGGATGTTTGACCTCGACGGCCAATCCGCGCGAAGCGGCAAAATCAACCACTTTCTGATAATCCTCCGCCGTCGGACCGAAACGGCTCGTAAATTCGTCCACCGAAACGTAATGCCGATAGGACGGACTGGCCGGGTCATAGAGCTCCTGCAGCAGGTTGGTCAAAGCCTCCCGATTGTGCAACGGCAGACCGATGCTCAGGCGCATTTTCGTTTCCGCCGCAACACGGCCCGTGGCCGCCAGGTTGGCCACCGCGGACGGCACGTGCCCGCTCAAAGTTTTCGTGGTTTGCGCGCCGGCGCGGGCGGCAAGCCCGAATCCAAGCGCCAGGGTGAGGACAACGGCAGTCGCGCGGGGCCATGCTCCATTGGCGGACACAAAGGGGGGACGATTTGTTTTCATGATAATTCGACTGTCTTGAATCTGCACTCCTTCCCAACAGGGACAATGCCAGACTGCCGCGACCAGCCCCGGCAGTCAACACCCAACATCTCTTGTCTCATCACCTGACATCCAGCGATTGTGGGTCTCCCAAACGGAAGCTCAGGTTCAGAAACCCCGGCTCAATGACTCGTATGGGGCTGAGGCCGCTGTTTTTAAAGGTGACCCATTCCCGGATAATGCTGGAGGAAGGGTAAACGACGTAACTCCTGGTCACTTGCACGGCGTTCCGCTCCAACGTGATGTCCAACTCAATTTCGCCTTGCGTCAGCGTGCGCTTCTGCGAGCCGACCAGCTTCCATCCTCCGCCGGCTCCGCTCAAGCGCTCCGGCGGAGAACCAAGCCCAAAGAAAAACTCATCCCCCGGAGCCGCCGTTGCTGTCAGGTCCCGGCCCGTGACCCGGTCGCCAAGGCTCTTGAGGATAAACCGGCCATCCTCCAGCGCGACCACGCGCTCCACTTTGGCCGATCCAATGATCCAGCGCTGGCCCTCCTGCCTCACGTAGGCGTCGTCAGCTCCTGATGCAAAATCGGCGGCCAGGAACAACAAGGCCGCCA
>Ga0326727_10019994_pt1 | contig 13362 bp, 9 predicted proteins | sample MB2enrmetagenome_FD_207643 | JGI IMG/M metagenome (GOLD analysis project Ga0326727, IMG submission 207643) | Lab enriched peat soil microbial communities from McLean, Ithaca, NY, United States - MB29MY | ecosystem: Environmental > Terrestrial > Soil > Wetlands > Peat | place: USA: New York...
AATGAAGGTCTCCACCTTGCGGAGTCCCAGCGATTCGTAGAGGGCCCGCAGGGCGTCCATCTTGACCATATTATTGCCGCCGACATTCACGCCGCGCAGCATGGACACGATGACCGGCACCTCAGCTTTCCAAGGCGGCCTGCATCATGGCCCTGGCGTAAGCCACGCTGAACGTGATGCCCGCATATCCGCCGCCGCCGGGATAACCGCCGATGCGGCCCCGGTCGCGGTCCGCGTCGAGCGCGCGCGGATGTTCCGGGTAGATCGTGCCGGTGTATTGGTTCTTCACCAGCGCCTTCATCACTCCGAACATATCGTTCATTCCGGCGTCGATAAAGACTTCCTGGTACTTCTCGTACGGTTTGTCCACCAGCACGTTGCGGTAATGGACGTGATTGATGCGCTTGCGGCTGGCGAAATATTCGGCCGTGGCAATGGCGTCCTCGCCCAATTCGCGCGTCACGCCGCAATCGAAAGTGATTCCGTTGGCCGGGCTGTCGACGATGCCGATGAGGTGCTTCCATCCCGCCAACGTGCTCATGATCTGCTGCGATCCGCGGCTGATGGGGGCGGGCGGATCATTGGGGTGAAGCGCCATGCGCACGCCGGCCTTTTCCGCCGTGGGAATCGCGGCCTTCAGGAAGTACGTGATGTTGGACCACATCTCGTCCAGATTGTGCGCGCCTTCGTTGGCGAGCGGCGGCAGGTCTTTGAACTTCACTATCCTGGCGTCGGGGAATGCGGCCAGAGTTTCCGGCGTGAGCTTTCCGTCGGCGTCGCGATAAAGCGGGCCGAGCACGCGGCCGTTCTCGTCAATGAGCAGTTCGAGTTCGTAGTCGAATCCGGTATACCCCGAGTTCGCCCGGCCGATGGTTTCGTAATAGCCTTCCGTTGCGCGGTGCGCGTAGAAGTTGTACTCCACCACCGTAAGTCCGCCCTTGCCGGCAGCTTCGATGGATGCGAGGAACGGCTCCATATCTTTGGCGCGCGTGTCCTTCCCGTAGATCACGCTCGCGGGAAGGTTGATCATGGCGTTGTAGGCCACCAGGCCGGCAGCTTTGGCGGTAGCGACCGCGCGGCGGACGCTCTCTTCGGTCCACACTCCGCCGGGACCGGCGACGTTCACTCCGGCCAGATGCGTCACTCCGAGCTGGCGAACGCGCTGATAGCTGGTTTCCAACCGGCCGGCCGGCGCGGGCTCCGCCTTAGGATCGAGAAGGCCGCCGAACACGTTGCCGGGGACAGGAGCGCGTCCGGCGGGCGGAGGCGCCGGTTGCGGACTCGCGGCCAAGGGCTGGCCGCCATCAGTAGGCGACAGGCAGAGTTTCGGTGTGTCCTGGCCTTCCTCGATGGGCCACTTGCGCGCCGCGGGCGCCGCGTCCGCAGCCAATTGGAGGGACTGCGCCACCGCGGCGCCGCCCACTCCCTGCATGATTTTCCTTCGCGAGAATCGAAGTTCCATGGCTGCTGGCAGTATATCAACTGGCATCGGATATCTTAGTAGCGGTATGAGGATTCTGGTGATTGGCGGCACGGGCTTCATCGGCCGGCCCCTGGTGCGCGAACTTGTCCGCTTGGGGCACGAGGTCGCGGTACTGACGCGTAGCCGCGCGCACTCGGAGTTACCCACAGAGATGATTGTCGGCGAACGCCGCGATTTGAGCGCTCTCCGTCCGCCGGCCGATGTGGTGATCGACTTGATCCTCAGTTCGGGAGCGCAGGCCCGACAGCTGATGGACACTTTTCGCGGCGTGGCGAAACGCGTGGTGGCGGCCAGCAGCATGGATGTGTATCGCGCCTGCGGCATCCTCCACGGCAGTGAAAGCGGTCCGCTGGAGCCGGTGCCGCTGACGGAAGATTCCGCTCTGCGGACGAAGCTCCAAACCTACCCGCCGGAGAGCATCAAAGCCCTGCAGAAAATCTTCCACTGGCTGGACGGCGAGTACGACAAGATCCCCGTGGAACGCGCCGTTCTGGGCGATCCGCATTTGCCCGGAACGGTGCTCCGCCTGCCGATGATCTACGGACCGGGCGACCATCTGCGCCGTTTCCTTCCGGTGCTCAAGCGGATCGACGATGGGCGCCGGAGAATTCTCCTCGCAGAGAGATGGGCCAACTGGCGTTCGCCGCGCGGCTTTGTGGACAATGTCGCCGCGGCGATCGCTCTGGCCGCGGTATCGGAACAAGCCGCCGGACGTGTGTATAACGTCGCCGAACAGCCCGCTTTTACGGAGCTCGCATGGGCGCGCAAGATCGCCGCCGCTGCGGACTGGGATGGCGAGTTCGCCCTCTTGCCGGAGGATCGCATGCCGTCTCACCTGCTACAGCCGGGGAACAGCGCGCAGCATTGGGAGGCCGATTCGTCGCGCATTCGCCGCGAGCTGGGATATCGCGAGCCGGTGCCGCTCGCGGAAGCGATCGCCCGCACCATCGGATGGGAGCGCGCCAACCCCATCGGCGAATTCAGCATGCACAAATTCGACTACGCGGCCGAGGACGCGGCGACTGCCGGCTGACCTCGTGGGACATGCTTCAGTCAGCTTGTCCAGCGAGCGGAGCTCGCTCTTAGGTTTTCTCTGGCTTCGCTGCGGCGTCCCACCGCGACAACTGGCTTTCCAAGGTGGGCCAAAAGGTTGGCCAACCGCATGCCATGCTCGGCACACAAACTCCAGGGGCGAGCCCCGCTCGCCCTTGGGCAAGCTTACCCCACGACGGGCTCCACGAATTGATAGCCTACCCAAGGCACCGTCACGATGTATTTGGGTTTGGCCGGATTGGCCTCGATTTTCTTGCGCACCTGATTAATAAAGACGCGCAGATATTCCGGCTCGTCGCCGTAATCGGGACCCCAAACGGCCTGCAGCAGTTCGCGATGCGTCACCGGTTTTCCGGCGTGCCCTACCAGGTACCGCAACAGCTCGAACTCCTTGGGCGTCAGCCGCACATCGGCGCCACGCGCACGCACGCGCCGCGTTTCGAAATCGATGTCCAGACCCTTCGATTGAAACGAACGCGGACCGCCCTCCGATGGCGAGCGCCGCAAGGCCGCCCGAATGCGCGCCAGCAGCTCTTCGATGCCGAAGGGCTTGGTGACGTAATCGTCGGCGCCCGCGTCGAGCGCGGCCACCTTGTCCTTCTCCGTGTTGCGCACCGAGAGGATGATGACCGGCGTGTCCGCGCCGCTGCGAATGGCGCGGCATGTCTCCAGGCCGCCCATACCCGGCATATTCATGTCGAGCAGGATCAGGTTGGGCGACTCCTTTGGGATGGTCTCCAGCGCCTCTTCACCGGTCCGCGCTTCGATCACCTCGTAGTTGTGGCCCACAAGCGTGGCTTTCATGACCCGGCGTATCTGCGGATCGTCGTCTACCACCAGGATTTTTCCGGCGCTCAACCTTCGCGACCTCCCGCGCTCGCGGCCAGCGAGAAATAGAATACCGCGCCTTGCCCCGGTTCGCTTTCCACCCAGATTTTCTCGCCGTGCGCTTCCACGATTCCCTTGGCGATCGCCAGCCCCATACCCGTGCCTTTGGTGTCGAACCGATGGCGCCGTCCGCGATAGAACTTGTCGAAAATACGGGGCCGTTCGTTCTCTTCGATGCCCGGCCCCCGGTCGCCGACTCCGATCACAATTTTTCCGCCTTTCATCTCCGCCGAAATCTCCAGGGGCGAGCCTTCCGGCGAATACTTGACCGCGTTCTCGACGAACTGTTTCACTACCTGGCCGGCGAAGTCGCGGTCCGCGTGCGCCGATGGGATATCGTTCGGAACGCGCAGCTTCAGCGGCCGTCCTTTCAGCGGCAGCTCGGAAAGCGCTCCCGAAATCAGTTCCGCCACAGGCACAGGTTGCTTGTCGAGGTGGAGCTTGCCGGCCTCGATACGGGCCATTTCCACCACTTCGGCGGCCAGGCGATTCAGCCGGTCGGCCTCCTCATTGATGATGGTGAGCAGTTCCTGGTCGGCGCCCGCTGCGCTTCCCAGAAGACTGGTGACCGCGGCTTTAATGGAGGTGAGGGGCGTCTTGATATCGTGCGCCAGCGAGTCGAGCAGCGCCGATTTCAGCAGCTCGCTCTGCCGCGCGGCTTCGGCGTGGCTGGCGTCTTCGAGCGCGCGCGCCTTCTCGATGGTGATGGCGATCAGATTGGAGATGGCGTGCGCCATCTGCGCCGAAGGCGGCGATCCGATGAGCGCCATGCTGCCGAGGGGCCGGCCGCCCAGCCGCACGGGCGCGATGGCGAGGCCGCGAACCGGGTCCACCGAAACCTCCTCCACTTCGCTCTCCGCTAACAATTCGTGGTCCGATACCACCTTGCTTTCCGGGCCGGAACGAACGAATTCGCCGGTGGGCCGGTAGTAGAAAGCCGCGGCGGTGCACCCGAACACCTGGACGACGCGATTGACGAACTCGCGGATGGTCTTGCGCGCGCTGCCGGTGAGCATCATGGATTGCACCAGCGCGTACAGCCGCTCGATTTCCAGGCGGCGCTCTTCGGCCTCGGCTGCGCGGCGGCGGGCATGCGCGGAGAGTTGGCTGGCGGTGACGGCGGTGAGTAAAAAGGCGACCAGCGCCACCCAGTTTTGCGGATCCTGGATGGTCAGCTTTCCCACCGGTGGGAGAAAGAGGAGGTTGAATCCGAGCATCGCCGCGACGGAAGCGGCGAGCGCTTCCCCCAGGCCGAGTTGCGCCGAGATGCCGAGAATGGCCAGCAGCAGCGACAGCGCGGCGGTGGTGGCGTTGACGCGCAGCTCCCAATCGGCCGCCAGAACGGCGCCCACGATCGCCATGGAGGCAGCAAAGCGCAGGAATTTAGCAAGCATTGCTGAGAAAGAAAATCAGCCGCCGATGAACACCGATAAACGCCGATAAGACATTTGGTTTTTTCATCGGCGTTTATCGGTGTTCATCGGCGGCTGAATTGTTCTTGTCATTTTGAGGAGGCTGCCCCACTCATTTTCCGAACAGCCGCTGGAAAAAATCGCGGGTGCGTCCGCGGATCTCCCGTAATGTCGCGTCAATGCGCTGGCCGTGCAGGTGTTCGGGCGTCCAGCGCTTTACCAGGTTGGTGAGCACTTCGAATTGCGCCTGCGATTGCGGCAGGCTGCCTTCGGCGTGGCCGGCCGAAACGCGCTGACCGTGATCCAGCGCGCGATAGAAGGTCGCCGCCTCGCGCAGAAAGTCCGCATCTTCGCGCTCCAGGTGACCCATCTTCTCGATCACGTCGATGCGCTCCGGCGTATTCAGCGCTTTATAGAAGATGCCCGCGCCTTTGAGCCGGAGATACATCAGCGCGAAGTCGATATCGTAATATCCGCCCGCTCCGGCCTTGAGCGGATTGCGCGGCCCCTGCTCGCGTTCGAGCCGCGCGCGCATGGCCGCCAGGTCTTTGCGCGAACGCATGCTCTGGCCGTAGCGCCGCCAGTCCACCTCCTGCAGTTCGTGCAGAAATTCGGTGGCGCGGTCGAGATTGCCGGCCACGGCGCGGGACTTCATGTAGGTGATGCCTTCCCATGCCTCGGCGCCGCGTTCGAAGTAGCTCTTGTAGGCGCCCTCGAGCTGCACCAGGTCGCCCTCGCGGCCATTGGGACGCAGGCGCGTGTCGACGGTGAACATGACGCCTTCTCCGGTGTAGGAGCTCATGGTCTGGATCATGCGTTCGGCCACGCCGGTCCAGAATGCCAGCTCGCCGGCGTCCGCGTCGGGCAATACGAACACCAGGTCGGCGTCCGACCCCAGGTCGAATTCGTTCATGCCCAGCCGGCCCAGCGCAATCACCATCATCTGATCGCGCGGGATGTAGTCGAGGTTGGCCGGCGGCAGCGAATCGACGACGGCGAGGCGATACGCTGCTTCGATGACGCGATCGGCCAGCGCCGAAGTCTTGCGCAGCGTCGCGAAAATGGGCGCCGCCGCGAGGATGCTCTCGCTTTGGATGCGGAGCATCCGGCGCCGGTAAAAACGCCGCAGCGCGCCGCCTTCGTCGAGCGGCTCCGCGGCCTCCAATGGAGGCGCCCCGATTTCGTCCAGCAGTTCGGGCTGGCGCAGCAGATCGTCGGCGAAATACCCGCTATGTTCGAATATATCGAGTACGCCGGCGGCCAACCGGGAGTCGCTGTCGAGCCGGTCGAGCACTGCCGGGTTGGCAAACGCCTTCTCCAGAAAGTGCTCGAAGCGCACGCGGCCGCGATTCAATCCCGCGCCCGCCACGATGGCCGCCAATCGCGGCGCGCGCTGATCGAGCAGGCGCGTGAGGCTGCTCACCGGCGGGGCCGATTCGGGCTCGGGCACATATTCGGGCAGCGGAAGCGGCGAATCGTAGAGCGGTTTCTGCGCGTGAATCACGCGATCGTAGATTTCCTGTACGGCCGCCAGGTGTTCGTCGAGCCGTTGTTTGAACGACGCGGCGTCGCGAGCGTCGCCCGTACCTTCGGGAGGCATTTTGCGCGCCAGCAGGTCGAGATCCTTTTGGCCGGAGGGCAGCGTGTGGGTCTGCCGATCTTCATCCAACTGCAGGCGGTGCTCCACGTAACGCAGGAACTGGTAAGCGGCGGCGAGGCGCGCGTACTCCGTGTCGGAGAGCAGACGCTTGTCGCGCAGGCGGAAGAGAGCGAACATGGTGCCGCCGTGGCGCACCCACGGCTCGCGCCCGCCGTGCAGGCGCTGCAGACACTGCACCAGAAACTCGATGTCGCGGATGCCGCCGGGAGTCAGTTTGATATCCAGTCCGCGTTTGCCGCGCTTCTTGGCGGCGGCCTTTTCGCTGATGCGCTGGCGTGTTTCGGAAACGGCTTCCACGGCGCGAAAATCGAGCGAACTCTGGTAGATCAGCGGCTCGACGAATTCCAGCAGGCCCGCGCCGGGCTCCGGTTCTCCCGCGGAAACCCGCGCCTTGATGAGCATTTGCTTTTCCCAATCGCGGGCGCGCTCGGTGTAATAGGTGCGCGCGCCTTCGTCGGAGATGCAAATCTCGCCCAGGGTGCCATCGGGCCGCAGGCGGAGATCCACGCGATAACATATGCCGTGGGCGGTGTAGGTGGAAAGCAGCGCCGTGTATTCGTTGGCGATCTTCTTGCAGAATTCCTTGTTGCTGATGCGCGCGGGGCCGTCGGTTTCGCCGTTGCCTCCATAGACGAACATCAGGTCGATATCGGAACTGTAATTCAGCTCCTTGCCACCCAGCTTGCCGAGCGAGATCACGGAGAATCCGCACAACTTGCCGTCTGCCAGGCGGGGCTCGCCGTGCTGCGCCACCAGACGCGTGCGGATGCGCTGGTAGGCGAAGTCCAGAATCGCGTCGGCCAGATTGGAGAGCTCCTCGGTCACCTCGGCCAGCGCCGCCACACCCATCACGTCGCGCAGGCAGATGCGCAGCAGTTGCCGCCTGCGGAAGCGGGCGAGGTCGAGAGCCGAGGGCATGTCGCGCCGCTCCTTGCCCAGGAAATCGAACAGACGCTCTTCGTAGCCCTCCACCGAGAGGGCGCGGTAAAAGCTGCCGGAAGTGGAGACCTGCAGAATGCGTTCGGGATTCTTGAGCAGGGCATCGGAAAGAAAGCGGCTGTATGAGAATGTATTCACCGCGCACCGCAGCGCGGCGGCGGAACTGGTGATGCGGTCGAAGGCGGAGGGCGATTCGTGAAGGAGGCGTTCGAGATATCGTTCGACGGCTGGCGGATCGGGCACGGAGGCCAGCAGCAGTTGAATGCGGCGGGCAATGCGTTCGGGAAGACCGGCGGACAGCCGGGCGACGAGCGAGGTCTCCATGCAATCAGGCTATTTGCGCCACGACTGCAATTATATCGCCCGGACATACCGGGCCCGGCTCCACTACGCTCAGGTAGAACCCGCTCATGCCCCAGTACGGCGATGTGTGGTCGCGGGCTTTTACGCGTGCGTCGTGGATTTCCTGCTTGATGGCGGGGCCATAAACATCGAGGGCCGAGCACGGCCCGCGCGGTTTGGTGATCTCGAGCAAGGCGCCGCCGGCGCGCAGGCGGTCACCGATTCGCAGGCCGCGGACGTCGATTCCGCGCGAGGTGAGGTTCTCGCCGAGGGAGCCGAAATCCACGGGATAGCCCTTCCGCTGTAACTCTTCCACTACTTCGGCGGCAATCAGCAGAATGGCCTGGCGAGGGCCGCCGTGGATTCCGGGATGCGCTTGACGATCGCCCTCGATGCCTAAAGACGCAATGAAACCTCCCGAAACCGGGCGTTTCGGGAGGCCTCCCGGAGAGATGTTGACCTGGACGATTGTGCCGTGCATGGATGCTTGTGGGACATGCTTCAGCTTGTCCGGTTAAAAAGGTTAGAGTTCAGGGGCGAGCTTCGCTCGCCTGACAAGCTAAAGCCTGTCCCACGCAAAACGCGCACTAAATATCGTAGTAGAGCTGGAATTCGTAGGGATGCGGCCGCAAACGCACCGCTTCCGCCTCGTTTTTCCGCTTGTACTCGATAAACGTTTCGATCAGGTCTTCGGTAAAGACATCGCCGCGCATCAGGAACGCGTGGTCTTCTTCGAGGCAGCTCAGCGCCTCGTCGAGCGATCCCGGCATTGAAGGAACGGCCTTCATTTCCTCCGGCGAGAGATCGTAGATGTCCTTGTCGAGCGGTTCGCCGGGGTTGATCTTGTTGATGACGCCGTCGAGGCCGGCCATCAACATGGCGGCGAACGCCAGGTACGGATTGGCGGCCGGGTCGGGCGGACGGAACTCCACGCGCTTGGCCTTCGGGCTGGCCGAATACATGGGGATGCGGCAGGCGGCCGAGCGGTTGCGGCGCGAATACGCCAGGTTGACCGGCGCTTCGTAGCCCGGCACCAGGCGCTTGTAACTGTTGGTGGTGGGCGCGATGATGGCCGAGAGGGCGCGGGCGTGCTTGAGCAATCCGCCGATATAGTGCAGCGCCAACTGGCTCAAGCCGGCATAGCCATCGCCCGCGAACAGCGGCTTGCCGCCGGTCCAGAGGCTCTGGTGGGTGTGCATACCGCTGCCGTTATCGGCGAAGATCGGCTTCGGCATGAAGGTCACGGTCTTGCCGTACTGGTTGGCCACATTGCGGATGATGTATTTGTACATCATCATGTTGTCGGCCGACTTCACCAGCTTGTCGAACCGCTGATCGATTTCGCACTGGCCGCCGGTGGCGACTTCATGATGGTGACATTCGATGTTCAGACCGCACTGGATCATGGTCTGCACCATTTCGCTGCGCAGATCCTGGTAATGATCGGTGGGCGGCACCGGGAAATAACCTTCTTTATAGCGCGGCCGGTAGCCGAGATTGTCCTCGCGGCGGCCGGAATTCCAGCGGCCTTCCTCGGCGTCGATGTAATAGAAGCCGCAGTGCTGATTCTGGTCGAAGCTGACGTTATCGAAAATGAAGAACTCGGCTTCGGCGCCGAAATAGGCGGTGTCGGCGATACCGCTGTTCTTCAGGAAAAGTTCGGCCTTCTGGGCAATCCAACGGGGATCGCGTTCGTACCGCTGCTTGGTGATCGGGTCCTTCACGTCGCCATACATCACTAACGTAGGGGTTTCGGCGAAAGGATCCATAAGGGCGGTGGAAGGATCGGGGATCAGGAGCATGTCGCTCTCATGGATCGCCGCCCAACCGCGGATACTCGATCCGTCCATGCCGAAGCCGTCCTCAAAGCTGCCCAGATCCAGTTCACCGATCGGGTAAGACACATGGTGCTGCAGGCTCGGAATATCCGTAAACCTCAGGTCGAGCTGCTTGGCATCGTTCTTTTTGGCAAATTCCAACACTTCTTGCGGACTCATCCATCCTCCAGGAAACACTTTAAGTGGGATTGTCGCAGGTCGCAGATTTCCGACTTAGATTAGCTCACAGCGCGATGGGGGTCAAGTCGGAGGCGGCCGGATAAAAGGATGTTCACCACGGAGACACGGAGACACGGAGAAAAAACTTTAAATGCAAATCCCGAGCGCACGGAGGCGGCGGAGGCCACGGAGACATAGAAGCAAGCAAAGGAACATTCACCGCCGAGACGCGGAGACGCGGAGAAAGACCAGCGGAGAAAGACAAAAGGCAAAACCGGAGAGCGCTGAGGGGACAGAGGGCACGGAGGGGTCGGCTGTCGCAGTGGGCGTCACCGCGGGATTCAACCGAGGGAATGTTCACCGCAGAGACACGGAGAAAAACGACTTCAAAGGCAAGACCCGAGCGCTGAGGGGGCAGAGGACGCGGAGGGGTGGGCTGTCGCGCCAGGGGCGCCGGCTCGACATCGCCGACTGCAGCAGCATCGGGATCAAGGACAATTACCTGGCGTACATTCATTTCCCGAAGGAGACCAACACCTTCGCGGGCGTAGCCATCGCGCATCGGGCAGTAGATGACGCGCTACCCTCCGGTAGAACGATCAGGCCGTCCTTACTTCTTTTATTCCCGGGACGAGTGCGATGGACGGCTGGTAGTCTTTTTCCCCTTGACTATCTACAAAGACCGCGATATTGTAGATAGTCGAGAGGAGCGTCTGCTTGGGTAAGCCGACCGACCTGGTCCAGGGCACGCTGGATCTGCTGATTCTCAAAACCATCTCGCTCGCGCCGATGAACGGATGGGCGATCGCCAAACGCATCGTGCAAATCTCCGGCAACGTTCTGCAGGTGCAGCAAGGCTCGCTCTACCCCGCGTTGCACCGCCTGGAGAGCCAGGGCTGGATCAAGGCGGAGTGGAAGGAATCGGAGAATAATCGTCGCGCGAAGTTCTACGCACTGACGGCGTCCGGCCGCAAGCGGCTGAAGGCCGAGCTGGATAACTGGCATCGCCTTTCGGGCGCGATCGGCCTGGTGATCGAGGCGGTGTAGGGGCAACCATGCGCTTCCTGCGAATCGTTCGCAACGCGGCCCGGTGGTTGTTTCGCCGCCGGCAAGAGGAAGCGGAACTCGCCGAAGAATTCCGCTATCACCTGGAGCAGGAGATTGAAAACAACATCCGCTCCGGAATGAACCCGCAGGAGGCGCGCACGGCGGCGCTTCTGCTCATAGGTCCGATCGCCTATCAGCAGGAACAATGCCGCGACTCGCGAGGGACCGCGTTCATCGACACCCTGGCGCGAGATTTGCGTTACGCCGTGAAGATGCTCCGGCGTGCGCCTCTGTTCGCCGCGGCGGCGGTCGTCACATTGGCCCTCGGCATTGGCGCCAATACCACGGTATTTACGTTTATCGAGAACATTCTGCTGCGCCCGCTTCCGGTTCGCGACCCCCGCCAGTTGGTGTTCCTGAATTGGGGCAGAATGTCGAATGTCTCCTATCCCAATTATGTCGATTTCCGCGACCGGAACCGCACCTTCTCCAATCTGATTGCGTTCCGGTGCAACCCCGTGAGCCTGGGTATTCAGGCACGCGACAGCTATCGCATCTGGGGCTACGAAGCCACGGGCAACTACTTTGAGACACTCGGCGTCAGTCCCTTTCTCGGCCGTTTTTTCACTCCCGAGGAAGATCGCGAGCCGGGCGCCAACCCCGTAATGGTGATCAGCTACCGTCTGTGGCGGAATCGCTTCGCCGCCGACCCGGTAACGATCGGGAGGCAGGTAAGGCTGAACGGCTATCCGTTCACCATCATCGGAGTGGCGCCTCCGGGGTTTGGAGGCACGGAACTGATTATCAATGCCGATTATTGGGTTCCGATGAGTATGGAACTTCAGGTCGAACCGGGGAGCGATTGGCTCCACGCGCGATACGCGCAGAACATCTGGAGCATGGGCCGGCTGAAGCCCGGTGTCTCGCGGGCACAAGCGGAGGCGGATCTGAACCGGATGGTGCGCGACCTGGCAGCCGCTTACCCGGACTTGCTGGACGCGAAAGCCCGCTTCCATCTGTCCGATCCCGGCTTGATCGGCAGCGCGCTGCGCGGTCCGATGACCGGCTTCGGCGTGGTGCTGATGGCTGTCGGCGGCCTGGTGCTGCTGCTGGCGTGCGTGAATCTCGCCGGTATGCTGACGGCCCGTGCGGCCGACCGGCAGCGCGAAATTGGCATCCGCCTGGCTCTCGGCGCCGGCAAGGGGCGCCTGTTGCGCCAACTCATGACGGAAAGCCTGTTGTTAGCCGCCATGGGAGGCGCACTCGGCTTTGGAGTTGCGTTCGGCGCCTGCCGGCTCTTCAGTTCCTGGCAAATGAAGATCGATATTCCAGTGGAAACCGCTCTTCAACCTGACGGGTTCGTGCTGGCATTCACGGCGGCAGCCGCGCTGTTGACGACGCTGCTGTTCGGCCTCGCGCCCGCCATCCAGGCGACACGCAGCGATCCGATTCGCAGTATCAAGGGCGGCCCGGCCAATCGATTGCGCCGCTGGAGCACGCGCGATCTGATTGTGACGGGGCAGATCGCGCTTTCCGTAATCCTGGTGATCTGTTCGGTGCTGGTGGTGCGCAGCCTGCAGCATGCGCTGGCGCTGAACCTCGGGTTCGTGCCCGAGCACGCCATTTCGGCCTCCTTCGATCTGAGAATGCAGGGGTATGACAAAGCCCGCAGCCGGACGTTCGACGCAGCCCTGGTGGAAAAAGCTTCTGCCTTGCCGGGAATGCAGGCGGTCGGAATCATTAATAATTTTCCGCTGCGGATCGGCGAAGACAACTCGGTAGTGTCGCGGACCGACCGTCCCGTGCCGCCGCCCTCCGAACGGCACGGAGCCGTTATCTACAGTATTTCTCCAGGCTACCTGCAGGCGGCAGGAACGAAGTTGATGCTCGGGCGCGACCTCGGCGCTCACGATCGCCAGGGCGCGCCGGCCGTTGCCATCGCGAATCAGGCCCTCACGGATCTGCTGTTTCCCAAAGAGAATCCCATCGGCAAACACTTTCGCATGACGATCGACGCGGCCGACCCCGGAGTGGAAATCGTCGGCGTGGTGGAAACGGGAAAATATGAATCTCTCGGCGAAGATCCGAAACCGGTGGTATTCCTCCCGGTCGATCAACACGGGACGGCGGAAACCACGCTGGTAGTGCGCACTCAACTGCCGCCCGACCGCGCGGCGGAATTACTGCGAGGCGCCATTCTCGATCTGGATCCGGGGCTCACTTTGTATAGTGTCGGCACGCTCAAGGAACAGCTGGCGCTGCCTCTATTCCCGGCGCGCGCCGCTGCCATCGTGCTGGGAGTTTTCGGAATACTGGCGATGGTGCTGGCGGCGACCGGGCTGTTCGCTCTGATGGCGTATGCGGTGGCGCGGCGGACGCGCGAGATCGGCATCCGCATGGCATTGGGAGCGCGCGCGGGCACGATTCTCTCGTCGGTTCTCAGTCGGACCATGAAACTGTGCGCGGCGGGGATTTTCATTGGGGTGATGGTTACGCTCGCGGGCGGCAAGGTGCTCTCCGCAGTTCTATACGGTGTGAGCC
>Ga0326727_10019996_pt1 | contig 13360 bp, 15 predicted proteins | sample MB2enrmetagenome_FD_207643 | JGI IMG/M metagenome (GOLD analysis project Ga0326727, IMG submission 207643) | Lab enriched peat soil microbial communities from McLean, Ithaca, NY, United States - MB29MY | ecosystem: Environmental > Terrestrial > Soil > Wetlands > Peat | place: USA: New York...
CAGGAGCTGATCGGCCTTTACCGCGACGCATTTGCCAATCCCTTTGTCGCCGCAGGACGCCGTCTGGTCGATGATGTCATCGAGCCCTCGAAGACCCGCCGTGCACTGGCCGAGGCGCTGAGCGCGCTGGAGACCAAGCGCGAACTGCGGCCTTCCAAGAAGCACGGATTGATTCCGCTCTAATCGCGGGGAGGAGGAAATATGGCATCGACTGTGATGGAAAAGAAGCCCGCGAGGACGACGAAGAGCCAAGCCGAGGTGAAGCGGCTGCAGGACGAGTTGGAGGCGCTGAAGAAAAGGTTTGAAGAGCGTCTGGCCGCCCTGGAGACGATGGTTCCCAAACCCGAAGAGCATCTGTCGGTGGAGACGCTGGCAGTGATTTCGGCGGCGGTAACAGCCTTCCTCGGCAAGAAGGTGAAGATTCGCTCCGCTCATCTGCTGCACCCGACCAGTCAGTGGGCGCAGGCAGGGCGCGCCATCGTGATGGCCTCGCACAATCTTAAGCGGTAGCTCATCCGGAAGCGCCGCCACGGCATCGAGCCGCGGCGCTTCCCCTGAACGCCCGGCGCTTGTGTGCGCCAGGGCACGAGGAGAAAGACTTTGAAGCTACAGATAGGTGTAGACGGAAAGACCTACGAGGTCGAGGTGGAGATCACCGAGGACGACTCGGCTCCCAGGCCGCATTACATTCCGGCGCAGGCGGCGCCAACGGTGTTGACTTCCACCACCGCCGCTGCCGGCGCTCCCAAGGCGGCCGCCGACGAGGGGCCGGTTGACGAGAGCAAGGTATGCCGTTCGCCGATCGCCGGCATGGTGACGCGGGTGAATGCACAGCCGGGCCAGCAGATTCAGCCCAACGATCTCCTGCTGGTTCTTGAGGCGATGAAGATGGAGACCAACGTCACCTCGCCGGTCGCGGGCAAGGTGAAAAACGTGCGAGTTGCACAGGGAGACGGCGTGCAGCTCAATCAGATTCTGGTGGAGTTCGAATAATGAGCACAGCGGCAGATCACAAGAAAATCGCAGCGGAGCTGAAAGAGGTTCCGGGATTTCTGTTTGTCGATCACGTGGCCATCTCGGTGCCGCAGGGGCAGCTCGATGGACAGGTGGCGGCCTACGAGATGCTGGGCTTCGAAGAGATTCACCGCGAGGAGGTTCGCGGCAAGGACATGGTTCGCGAGTCGCTGCTGCAGATCGGCAACGGTCCGAACCTGATCCAACTCGTTGAGCCGCTCTCGGCGGAAAGCCCGGTGCAGAAGCTGATCGACAAGAACGGCGGACGCGGCGGTTTTGCGCATCTCGCCTTCCGCGTGAAGAGCGCGCAGAAGGCATTCGATTACATGAAGGCGAACGGCTTCACCATCATCGATGCGGCTCCGCGGCCGGGCTCGCGCGGAACCACGGTATTCTTCGTTCATCCCAAGTCGCGGGCGGAAAATGCCTTCGGCTACCTGATCGAAATCGTGGAAGATCCGGCGAAGTAGCCGGAGGCCATTGCAATCAGAGCGCGGAGCAATCCGCGCTCTTTTGCCCTTCGACAAGCTCAGGGCAGGCTTTCCAATTCGTTGGGATTCTAATTCTGGACGGAAGTCTTTTCTGCCGGAGCCATCTCGCTGGCTCGCGTGCGGGCGACCTTTAGCTTCACCTTCCTGCGGAGGGTCTCCCGGGGCGCGATGGATACGGAGATCTCTATCTCACAATGAAAGGCTGCTGCTCTGCCGGGAAGCCGCTGGCCGACACAGCTCTGGACTGGAGTCCCCTGCGAAGCTGAGTCAGCACCTGGTCGCGCGCGTAGATGAATGGTCCGTCGATGGGGAAGCCGCTGGCGCAGCTATGGCCTCCTCCGCCGAAGATCTGGGCGATAGCGGCGACATCGATCTTTCCCTTGCTGCGCAGGCTCACGCGATAACGGGCTCCTGGAATCTCGCGGAAGAACGCCGTGGCCTCGATTCCATTGATCCCGAGCGCCCAGTTGGCGATCCCCTCGCAATCCTGATCCTGGGCTCCGGCGGCGCGCATGTCTGCGTCGGAGACGTGCAGCCACGAGAGCGGGCCCTCGGCGTGGAGGTTGGAGAGCGCGCGGCCCAGCAGACGCATCTTGCCGACCGAATGCGAGAAGTAGACCTGCTGCGCGATGGCCGCCGGATTGGCTCCGGCCAGCACCATCTCGCGGGCGAAGTCGAAGGTCTCCGCACCGGTTCCGGAGTAGCAGAACGAGCCGGTGTCGGTGAGCACGGCCGCGTAGAGACAGGTTGCCATCTCCGGCGTGATGGCGACGCCGGCAAGCTGCGCCAGGTGATAGACAAGCTCGGCGGCAGCGGCGGCGGTGGAAACCACGTAGTTGATGTTGGCGTAAGCCGACGGGCCCTGATGGTGGTCGATATTGATCGTGAAGAGGCCGTTGAGGCCCTGCAGGTGAGTCCGCTCCACGCTGTCGCATTCGAGGATGAGAGCTCCGTCGAAGCGGGAGGCGTCGACCGGGCCGAGGCCGAGCTCGCTTGCTCCCGGCAGTCCGCGATAGATGACGGGAACGCCGTCGCCGAGATAGCCCTCGGCCTCTTTTCCCATCGCGCGCAGAATCTGCACCGAGCCAAGAACGCTGCCTACGGCATCGCCATCCGGACGCCCATGCGAGGTGACCAGCCAGCGCCGGCGGCTTCGCAACGCGTTGAGTACATCCTCCAGGGTGTTCATGAGCTTTGCTTCCTGCTCCGCTTTTCGATGCGATGGAGCAGTTCGTCGATGCGCGCGCCCTCGCGCTCGGAGCGGTCAAGGACGAAGTGGATGTCCGGCGCGACGCGCAGGCTGAGCGATTCGGCGAGTTGATGGCGTATAAAGCCGACGGCATCATTGAGCGCAATGACGCTCGTCTTCTGTTCTCCTTCGCCGCCTTCCACGGCGACATAGACGCGCACGGCCTTGCCGGTGGGTGCCATCACCACCTCGTTGACCGTCACCAGGCCAATGCGAGGGTCGGAGAGCTCACCGGTCACAAGCGTGACCAGCTCTTCCTTGATTGCCTCGACCAGGCGGTCCTTGTGATGCTGTGCGCTGCGATTTTCCAAAGACAATACTCCCCTGCGGTCTGCCGCGAAGACCTCCACGGACACGAAGCGAACCGTTTAATATATCACAGGGGAGCTCAATCGTCGCCGAAAAATCAGGCTCCGATTGCGGCTTCCAGCGCGGCGGCAATGGCGTCGACGTGCTGGTGCATCAGCGCCTCGTCTTCGGCCTCGATCATGATGCGGGCCAGCCGCTCGGTTCCCGAGTATCGCACCACCACGCGGCCATTGCCGTCGAGCTCGCGTGAAGCGGCTTCGATGGCCGCCGCGACCGTGGGAAGCTCGTGCATCGGAAGCTTTTCGCGCACCTTCACGTTGCGAATGCGCTGCGGGAAGACCTTGCTTCCGGCGGTGAGTTCGCGCAGCGAGCGGCCGGAGCGGACGACTACGTCGAGGACGCGGAGCGCGGTGAGCAGGCCGTCGCCCGTGGTCGAATCGCCGTCCATGAAAAGCACGTGGCCGGATTGCTCTCCGCCGAGCTTTGCACCGTTTTTCAGCATCTCCTCGAGCACGTACTTGTCGCCGACGGCGGCGCGCAGCATGCGGATTCCCGCGCTTTCCAGATCCTTTTCCAGTCCCATGTTGCTCATGGTGGTGGCGACCACGGTAGCGTGAGCCAGCGTGCCGCGGGCGTGCATGTCGCGGGCGGCGATCAGCAGCACGGCGTCTCCGTTGACGACGTTGCCCTCGGCATCGCAGAAGAGAGCGCGATCGGCGTCGCCGTCGAGGGTGATGCCAAGATCGAAGCCGCCGCGGTTCTTCAGCTCGGCGGCGAGATGTTCGGGATGCAGCGCGCCGCAGCCATCGTTGATGTTGCGGCCGTTCGGCGAGGTGTGCAGCGCCTCGGCCTTGACGCCGATGCGTGCAAAGAGCCGGGGAGCAATGGCGAAGGCGGCGCCGTTGGCGCAGTCGATGAACACGCGCAGTCGGGCGAGCGACGCGGCCTCTACGCTGGAGGCAAGCCACGCCTCGTAGTCCTCGCGCAGCTTCGCCTCGCCGGGAAGAATCTGCTGCATCAGGCTTCCGGGATCATGTTCGTGCGCGGTGAGCTGGTCGAGATGCTCGAAGATCTCGGTTTCGACCTCGTGCTCGATCTCATCGGCGAGCTTCATGCCGTTGGAGCCGAAGAGCTTGATGCCGTTATCCTGCCAGGGATTGTGCGAGGCGGAGACGACGATGCCGGCGGCAAAGCCGTGCGTGCGGGTCAGGTAGGCGACGCCGGGGGTGGTAATCACGCCGGCGCTGACAAAGCCGCATCCGGAGTCGCGCAGGCCGCGGGCAAGAGCCTCGGCGATCCAGCCGCTGGATTCGCGCGTGTCCTGCCCCAGAACGATGCGCGCACCGGGAATTCGGCGGACAAGGCGCGCGCCAACGGCGCGTCCGATGGCGTAGACCGTCGAGTGATCGAGAGGATATTCGCCAGCGACGCCGCGAATTCCATCGGTGCCGAATAGCTGCCGGATTGCTGCACGATTCGGAGTAGTAGGCAAATCAGGGAACTCCCACTTTAGAGGATGAAGGCTGTGTACTAACAATAACCCGAATCGGGGCCGTGCCGCTGACGTGTACCAGCGGATCGGGGACGTAGGCGATGGTCTGATAGCTGGCGTGTCCGGCGATGCCGGTTGCGTCCACCGCGTCCGTGATGGCGCTCTCCACGGCTTTGACGTGGCGGCTGGGGCCGCTGATGGTCAGCGTGGCAGGCTCGGCGACGACCGAGACGATGCGATATCCGGGCGCGGGTATTCCCACCACGCGCGGCTTCACCGGCACCTGCCGGCTCATGCGCGTATCGAAGATCATGTGCAGGCGGCCGGGCGTCACCTGCATCACCTCGAGCTGGTGAGGAACCTGAATCTGCTCGGGAGTGATGTCATAGGTGCGCTCGCCGGGAGTGGCGCCCTGAAGATCGAGTACGGCGCGGATGCTCTCGGGCTGCAGCTCGCGCAGAATGCGTGCCGGGCCGCGAAGGCGTATCTGCGCCTGTGGGATCACATCGGAGTTGTAATCCAGGTCCTTGGGCGGATGCGAGAACTCGATGGGAGCGCGCAGCGTGATCTCGGCAACAGGATCGTGAGCGACGCCGTACCACATCAGGATGGCGATGACCAGCGCCGCGATCTTCAGCGAGGCGTTATCGGCGATGAGATGCCAGAGACGGCCGATCATAACTGGTCTCCGCGCTGGCTGCGCACGCTCTCCTGCGAGCGCATCGCCTCCATCGAGCTGGACATGGGATGAGAGATGCCCCGCTGCGTGCCGTAGTGCGCCAGCAACTCGCCGAGGCGCTCGCGCAGCCGCTCGGGGGTAACGTCGCGCTCCACCTGTCCGCCGACCGCGATGCTGATGCCGCCGGTCTCTTCCGAGACGATGACCGAGACCGCATCGGTCTCTTCGGTGACGCCGATGCCGGCGCGATGACGGGTTCCGAGCTGGGTGGAGAGCAGCGGATTCATGCTGAGCGGAAGAAAGCAGGCGGCGGCGGCGATGCGATCCTTCTGCACAATCACCGCGCCATCATGCAAGGGCGCGCTGGGACGAAAGAGCGTGGCCAGCAGATCGTAGGAAAGATGCGCATCCAGCGCAACGCCGCTCTCGATGTAGGTGCGCAGGCCGATCTCGCGCTCGATGACCACCAGCGCTCCGGTCTGATCCTGCGAAAACGTGCTCGCCGCCAACACGATATCGTCGAAGATCTCGGCGTCGCCGTTCATCGAGGCGCGGGAGAGCGTGAGATTGCGTCCCAGCCTCGCCAGCGCCTGGCGAATCTCAGCCTGGAAGATGACGATAAGGGCAAAGATGCTGTACGGCAGAATGGTGCCGACCAGCCAGTCCAGCGTGCGCAGATTGCTGAGATGCGCGACGTAAAACGCAATCACCAGCGCGCCGACGCCGGTAAGCATGGGAGCCGCGCGGGTTCCGCGGACCAGCAGCAGGAATTCGTAGATTACGAGCGCAACCAGGAGAATGTCCAGAACGGATCCGGTCGTCAGGTACGGCTTGTACTCAGACAGATGCGGAAACGGAAACGTGAACATACTCTCCTTTCATGGCGCGGCCGGATTCCCGTTGGACCCTATTGTAAAGCAGTACCAGACAGCGCAGGAGACAGGATCGGCATCCTGCTTTGCTCTTATGGTTCTGTCCCATCGCCGCCGGGACTGCGTACGGCTTCCACGCGCGCGCTGAGCTCGCCGTGGGCCAGCCGGGCGCGGATCGCATCGCCCTGCTCCACCTGCTGTGCGCTTTTCACCAACTCGCCGCCGGCGTCGAAGATGAGGGCGTAGCCGCGTTCGAGGATCGCCACCGGCGAGAGCGCCTCCAGCTTGCCGATCGCGCCCTCCAGCCGCGCGCGGCGTTGCATCAGCACTCGTCGCGCAGCAGAGGCCAGTGCCTCTGCGTGTGCCTGCAGCTGGCTGCGGCGAGTGGCGAGCTGCTGGCGCAGGTCGCGGCGATGAAGGCGAGAGAGAGTGAGTTCGATGCGACGGCCGGCCCCATCCAGCCGCATGCGCATCAGCGTCTGCAGCCGGAAGGTGAGATCGTCGATGCGCTGCTGGCGGCGGGCGATGGCGTCTTCCATGCGCGCGAAGACGCGATTTTTCTCCAGCGTCGTCAGCGCCTGGCGATGGTAGAGCAGCTTGTACTGCATAGCGCGACGCAGGCGCTCGTGCAGGCCGGCGACGCTCTCGCCAAGCTCCTGCTGCGAGCGCACCACGATCTCGGCGGCGGCCGAAGGCGTGGGCGCGCGCAGATCGGCGACAAAGTCGCAGATGGTGAAATCGGTCTCGTGTCCGACGGCGGAGATCACCGGAATGCGGCTGGCCGCGACCTCGCGCGCCAGCGTCTCATCGTTGAAGGCGGCAAGGTCTTCGATGCTGCCTCCGCCGCGGGCAACGATGATGGCATCGACGGCGAAGCTCGATCCGGCCGCCTGGCTGTTAAAGAAGCGCAGCCCGGAGGTGAGCTCGGCTACGGCGCCTTCGCCCTGCACCTGCGCGGGATAGATCAGCACGTTGAGCGACTGATGCCGGCGGCGCAGGACGTTGAGGATGTCCTGAATGACGGCTCCGCGCGGCGAGGTGACGACGCCGATGCGGCGCGGCAGCAGCGGCAGCGGCCGCTTGCGCGCGGCGTCAAAGAGGCCCTCGGCGGCGAGCTTGGCCTTGAGCTGCTCGAAGGCGACCTGCAAGGCTCCGGCGCCCATCGGCTCCATGTACTCGGCGAGAAGCTGCATCTCGCCGCGCGCCTCGTACATGGTGATGCGCCCGCGGACGATCACTGCCATGCCGTTCTGCGGCTTGAAGCGCAGCAGTCGAGCCTGCGCGCGAAAGATCACCACGCGAAGCTGCGCGTCGCCATCCTTCAGCGTGAAGTAGAGATGACCGCTCTCGGCGGGCCGGTAATTGGAGAGCTCGCCCTCGACCCAGACATCGGGAAATCCTTTTTCCAAATGCGTGCGTACACTGCTGACCAACTCGCGAACCGGGTAGATTCGCCGCGCTGGCGCAATGGCGCTGAAGTCGAAGGAGAACTGAGAGTCCGCCATCGGGGTAGTGTAGCAGGGTGCCGAAATGTGGGCGCGATGCCTGCTAGCCCCATCCCATGCGCTTGCGCAACTCCGTAATATGTGCGGTGTGGTGGCGTCCGTGCCAGACGTGCATCGGCAGCAGGGATTTCATCACAAGAATGCCGCGCTCGGGATGGTTCAAACTGCGCTCCCACTGATCTTCCGAGAGCGAGCGGAAGGTCTCGATCCATCGCGGCTGAAGTCCTTCCAGCAGCCGCAGCGATGGTTCCACCGGCCCGGTGCGCGCCTCAACAAGCTTTGCCCAGTCGCTCTCTTCAAAGGGTTGGATCGTCGGCGAATTCTCCGTCAGAGCCATCTTCGTGCGCAGGTACCAGTGCATCTCGGCGTCGGCCAGATGGTGAACAAGCTGGCGAACGGTCCAGCCCTCGGGGCGGTAGGGAGTGTCGAGCTGCTCGTCTGAAAGGCCGGCGACGGCGGCCCGCATCTGCGCGGGGATCTCTGCGAGCTGAGCGAGCAGCTCCTTGCGGTCGAGCGGCGCGGAGATAGCCGCGCTTTCGAACTTCCCAATCGGATATCGAAGATCTCTGGTTTCCGGCATGGCGCGATTATACGCGGGCAGCGCAGATGTTCGCGCGGCGGCTTTATCGCCGGAAGCTGCGCAGAATCCAGAGAACCAGCGTAAGCAGAACGCTGAGCAGAACCGAAGTGGCCAGCGGAAAGTAGACCTGGGTGTTTCCTGAGCGGCTGCGCCAGTGCAGATCGCCGGGAAGACGTCCGATGGGAAGGCCGATGCGTGGCGCAATCACCATCGCCGCACCGACCAGGAGCAGCAGCACTCCGATTGCGATAAGGGTTTTGCCGATCTCCGCCATCGAAGGCGATTCTAGCAAAGAGCGAGCATGTACTGTTCTGATCCCACATCTGCCAAAAGAAGGCAGATATCGGGCACCTTCGGCTTTTCTAGTTTTCGGCTAATTGTTCGCGAAATCGAACCGGATTTGTACTTTCCCCTTCGAGCGGCAGTTCGCGACGGTAGGTCTCGTAGACCGAGCCGAAGACCGAGTCCCATGAGGCGCGTTCGGCGCGCTGGCGGGCAGCGACCGCCATGGTGCGCTGCAGCGAGCGATCGCCCGCGAGCCGCAGCACGGCGCGGGTGAACTTCTCGTCGTTGGGGCAGATGAAGCCGCAGCGCTGGTCCTCGACGATGAACTTCGGACCTCCCTTGTCGGTGACGACGGCGGGAACGCCGCAGGCCAGCGCCTCCAGCACAACGTTGCCGAAGGTATCGGTCTCGGAGAAGAAGGCGAAGAGATCCATGTTGGCGTAGGCGCGGGCGAGCGCCTCTCCGCGCAGCACGCCGGGCATCTCGGCCTCGGGCAGATTCTCATGCAGCCACTTCTCGTCGCCGCCGTGGCCGACAAAGACAAACTTGACGTGCTTGTATCCGGCGGCCTTCACCGCCTGCCAGAGCGGAAGGAAGCTGCGAATCTTCTTTTCCGTCGAGAGCCTGCCCACGTAGCCGACGACGAACTCTCCGTCGCTGCCGCGATCACGGCGCGCCGGGCTGAACAGATCGAGATCGACACCACGCTCCATCAGCGCGCAGGGCTTGCGCGTGGCGGCGTGCAGCTTGTCGATCAGCTCCTGGTTGGGAGCAAAGTGAAAGCGGCCCACGTCGTAGTACAGCGCCGTGGCCTTGAAGCTCCAGTCTTCAATCTTCTGCAGCATGTGCCGCCGGCGTTCGCGGCCGATCCAGCGCGGCAGCAGCGGCTCGGCGCGGCGGGCGGCATATTCATGAATGTTGGTGTGCCAGCCCGCGGCGACAGGAATCCTGACATTGTGCCCGACGACTGCGCCCAGCATGCCGAAGTCGCTGGGGCCGGTGATGTGGATCACGTCGGGAGCAAACTCACGCACCGCCTCGGCAACCATGCGGCGATAGCGGAAGATCGCGACGTCGAAGGAGAGATCCTTTTCCAGCCGGAAGGCGAGTGGTCCGCGCTTGAGCGTGAGGCAGGTGACGCAGCCATCCTGGCGGCGCGTGGTCTCTGGGCCGGCGCACACCACCAGCATCGGCGAGCCGGTGCGCTGGGCATAGCCGACAAAGTTGCGGCAGGTGTTGGCGACGCCGTTGATTTCATTCAGCGAATCGGGAAACAGGGCGACGCGTACCGGCCGTGACATCTTCAGGCGATTTCCTTCTGGCCGGCGATCTCGGCCATGCTGCCAACGCGGGTTCCACCGCAGACGCGGAGTTGATGCAACAGTTGCGTGGTCTCGGCGAGCCGGGCAATGTCGAGCATCACGCGCAGAAAGCCGGGAACGTCACGCCAGAGCGCACTGATCGGCTGCATCGAGCCATCGCGCGCGGGATGGAAGGTGCGATGATCCCATCGCCATGCGCCATCGGAGTGCTCGGGGTACTCGCGAATGGCATCGAGAAACGTCTGGTAGCAGCGCGCCACGAAGGAGTCATTATACTGCGGCATGAAGAGCAGCTGGCTCCTGCGCTCGACGCGCAGCTCGTGTACCCACTCGGCAAAGCTCGCGGCGTTGGTCAGATTCAGGTTGCCGTTGGGCTCGCACCCGTGGCGGTCGCCGCCGGAGATCAGCAGTTGCTGCCAGCGAGCGGCCAGCGCGGCGACGCGGCGATTCTCATCCCAGCGCCGCATTCCGTTCAGCTCCAGGGCATGCAGATTCGAGTTATTGATGGCAAGGAAGTCCTCAACGTTCTGCTCAAACTCCGCCGCCGGAGCGCCGTAAAGGTTCCACAGCGGATGGTTGAAGACCACCAGAACCTCGGGGATTGCGCTTAGAGCGGCCAGCAGCTCGCAGAGGCGCTTTGTGCTGGGCTCGGCCGTGTATTCGGCCAGCGTCTCCATCCACTCCTGGGCGCGTTCGCCGGGAAGATTGTGTACGCCGAGGTGAAACTTTGCCGATTGGAAGGGAACCGTCCACTCCAGCGAAACCGGAACGTCTTTCATCGCCGGTACGACGCGCAGCAGCATGGGCGCCTCGATGCCGTCGTGATCGGTGAGGGAGACCAGCGGGCGCAGGTCGAGCCTGTTCTCGATCTGCTGTTTTTCCAGCTCGTAGGCCGAGCGCGGGCAGAGCGGCGGAGTCCAATATGCACGGACAAAATCAAGCTTGCGGTTGGCTTTATCGACCGTTGCGGTCTGCACTCGCTTGAAATAGCGCAACACGGGATGGGAGTCGAGGAATCTGCCAACGAACTCCAGGCTTTCCTTGGAGCGGTTGGTGTGACTGTGAATGGAAACGCCGGTCTTGAATTGACGAATGAGCGATTGATCTCTGTCAAACCAAGCAACCTTAGCCTGCAAGGGTTTCCTCCTCATACTTCCAGGTGCGGAGTTGTTTGTGCTTCCATTGGGATCGCTCACATTATGGGATAAGTTCGGTGAAGTTTTGATTACACGGCAAACAATGGAACATGAAAATGCAAGGCAAAGAGATGGCGGGTTGCCCAATTCATCAAAGTTTGACATCTGGAATATCTGCCATTTACCAAGGCGCGGCGGCCTTCGAGTAAAGTTTCACAATGGATCAGTTCAGCGGCGATGGCTCCGCTCCCACGGTCCGGCAGGCGTTGCTCGGGTTGGTGCAGAACCCGTGGCGGCGTGTGCTCCGTCGTTTCAACAGCAAAGCGGCATTGCTGAGCGCGATCTTTCGCGGAGCAATCTTCCTAGCCGCTTCCATCAAATCGCATCATGCCGGCCGCTCGGGCGCGGCGCTGGCGGAGGCCGTCTACGGCGCCACCTGCTCCGGATTCTTCGGCACGCTGGCACAGGCTCTGCGCTTCGCTACGCCGCAGTGGCAGGCTCAACTGGTGCTGGCGGGCATCTTTCCGGTACTCTTTCAGATAGGCGATTACTGCTTTCACTCGGCCCTGGAGGGCCACGTGATTCGCAGCGGCATGATTGCATCGGCGGTCTTCACCGCGCTCTCGGCGCTTTTTAATCTCTACGTGATGCGCCGCGGTACGCTGCTGGTGGGTGATGAAGGCAAGCCCTTCTATCATGACCTGGGAACGCTGCCGAAGCTGGCTCTGTTTTTTGTGATCTCCGGGGTGATGGCGCCCTGGAGGATGATTGCAGGCTTCTTTCGCGAGGCTCCTGGGAGAGCAGTGACGCCGGCAGCCTCAACCGAATCGGCTTCATCCTGAGTTCGGAGCGGGTGCGGGGAAGAGAATTCATTAGCGGCTTCCGGCTCCCCGGCTGCCGCAAGGAGCTTGTGATGAGTCGTAGGCTACAGAGTTTTGTTTTCGTTCACCTTGTTGCGGCGATGTTCTTTTTCGCTTTATCTCCCGGCCTGTTTGCGGCGGATCAGACGACGGCTGGCTCCAGCACGGTCAATTTGCCGCAGTTGAGCACCGATGAGATTGTCGCCCGCCTGACTCACAACAATCAGGTGCGCGCCGCCGCGCTGCGGGCCTACAATGGCAAGCGCTTCTATTCGCTGGAGTATCACGGCCTTCCATCCAGCCGCCAGGCTTCCATGGAGGTGATGGCGCATTACAAGGCTCCGGAGAGCAAGAATTTCGATGTGGTCTCCAGCAGCGGCTCCAAGGTGATTCAGCAGAGGGTCTTTGCCAAGCTGCTGGAGAGCGAACGTGAGGCCGCTCATCCGGAGAATCAGCGGCAGACCGCGCTGACGGCGGAGAATTACAAGTTCACGTTGCTGGGTTCGCGGCCGAGCGCCTACGGTGGCTGCTACCGGCTGAGCGTGGAGCCGCGGCGGGACAACAAGTTCCTCTATCGTGGCGAGATTTGCGTCAACGCCGTCGATTTCGCGGTGGAGAGCATCGACGCCGAACCGGCCAAGAATCCTTCGTTCTGGATCAAGAAGACGCGCATCGAGCATCGCTACCAGAAGATCGGGCAGTTCTGGCTTCCGGCCACCAATCAGACGGTGACCAACGTGCGCCTGGGCGGGACGGCGACGCTGAAGATCAACTATGCAGCCTACGAGCTGCAGTAGCCGCACAAACTTAAAGGCCGGAGCGCTCTGCTCCGGCCTTTTAAGTTCCCTCTGCAAAAGACCTAGAAGTGATAAACGAGCTGGATCGAGGGTTCGGGGACGTGAGCGCGAAGCTGCGTTCCGAAGCCTCCCGGATCAGAGCTGTAGAGCTTGAAATCCGGATCGGTGCGGACCAGGCCCCGGTACTGCAGACGCAGCGAGACGCGATCCGTCATCCGCAGGTCGGTTCCCATGCCGTAGGCAAAGGCTGCCTTCATCTGCGACTCCGGGGTTCCCGTCGTGTCGTAGCCGGTGACCGGTCCGAAGTGAACCAAGCCGCCGCCAAACATGGCATAGGGTTTTACGCGTTCGTTTGAGGGCAGGCGGAAGATGTAGGTTCCGATGATCTCGACATTATTGCTCTTGACGTGCGTGAATGTAGCCTCGCTGTCCACGTAGTATTCCGTGGCCCTGTTGAAGCTGACGGCCAAGCCGAGAGCGCTGTGGTGGCCGAAGTCATAACGCGCATCGACGATGCCGCCAAGCGAGTTGGACGTGGTCTGTGCCGGCGGATTGTTGAAATTGCCGGAGCTGAATCCGGACTTCAGGAACGTAGACGACGGGAATACGCCTTCTCCGCCGACGCCGATCGAGAGGTTGGAGAGGAAGCCCTGGGCGTGAGCCGTGATCGCGAAGGCCAGGACGATGAAGAGCACAAACGGTTTAAGCTTCAAAAAGTCTTCTCCTTTTACTTGGGGACGACCGCGACATATTGAGGAACGATTTGGAC
>Ga0326727_10019997_pt1 | contig 13360 bp, 7 predicted proteins | sample MB2enrmetagenome_FD_207643 | JGI IMG/M metagenome (GOLD analysis project Ga0326727, IMG submission 207643) | Lab enriched peat soil microbial communities from McLean, Ithaca, NY, United States - MB29MY | ecosystem: Environmental > Terrestrial > Soil > Wetlands > Peat | place: USA: New York...
TCACCGCCCGGGAGACGGTGGCGCTGGAGGCCGGCGACTTCTTCCTGCTGGCCCAGGGCACCGTCCACGCCCTGGCCGACGCCCCGGACACGCCGCGCACCCCGATCGGCCGCGCGCCTTGCCAACCGTTGTCGCCCAACGTTTCCCGCCTGGTCGTGGCCGGCCCGGGCCCGGCCTCGACCCTGGTCTGCGGCGGCGCCCATTTCAGCGGCAGTGCGGCCCATCCGCTGCTCCAGCACCTGCCGACCATCTTCGTGGTGCGCAAGGCGCAGCTGGACCAGCACGACTGGATGCGTCCCACCCTGGAGGCCATCACCCTGGAGCTGGATTCGCCCCGGCCCGGCGTCGCCGCCGCGCTCATGCGGCTGGCCGACCTCCTGGTGATCCAGGCTATCCGCAACTGGATCGAATCGGCCTCGGCCGACCCCTGGCTGGCGGCGCTGCGCGACCCCGGCATCGGCCGTTCCCTGGCGGTGATGCACATTTCGCCGGACAAGGCCTGGGACCTGGACAGCCTGGCCCGGGAGATCGGCATGTCCCGCTCGGTGTTCGCCGAGCGCTTCGCCAGCCTGGTGGGCCAGCCGCCCAAGCAGTACCTCACCGCCTGGCGCATGCACCTGGCCAGCGGCTGGCTGAAGGAGGAGCGGCTCAGCCTGGCGCAGGTGGCGCTGCGCCTGGGTTACGGCAGCGAGGCGGCGTTCAGCCGCGCCTTCAAGCGCCACTTCGGGCAGAGCCCGGGGAGCCATAGGCAGGGAGCCAGCTGAGGCGCTGGGGACTGGGGACTAAGCCGTTCATTCGCCCGGCATGACGAAGACCGGCGCATGGACGTTCCAGACCGATTTCCGCCGGCCAGGGACACCGGCCGGGGGCTGGGCGCCCATCCCTGCCGGAACCTTGGACTCCGGCTCCGCCGCGCCGGGCCCGGTGGCCAGGGGGGCGCCACCGGGGCGCACCGCCTGCGGCTGGTCGCAGCCGGCATCCAGGATCACCTCCAGGCCGCAGACGGGGCGCCAGGTGCCGTCGGGCTGCGTCCGAAACCCGGTGATCCCGCCGGAGGCCGCCAGCTGCTCGGCCAGGAGGCTGCCGTCCGCTCCATCGATCGCCCTGGCGAAGGCCCAGAGGTAGCGGACCTGGACCAGCACGCGGCCATCGGGATCGGGCCGCTGGTAGAGCCCATAGCTGAACCGGGGCCGGCCCGCGCCGCCGGCCAGGCGCCAGGCCCAGTATTCCTTGGCGGGATTGGCCTGGTCGGTGTGCTGGAGCATCCACTGCACCGCCCGCTCCCGGGCGGCCTGGTCCAGGGTCCAGCGATCCTCGGCCCCGGCGGGCGCGGCCGGGAGTCCGGGGGCCGGCCCAGGCTCGGCCGCCACGCCCTGCTCCAGGATGGCGGGAGCGGACCGGGACCGGCCCAGGCGGCTCGGCGACGCGGGAGCGGGTGCGGCCGGTTCGGCCCTGGCCGCCGCGGCGGGGCAAGGATTGCCCGGTTTCGCCTGGGCCACGGACGACCTGGCCATTCCCGCGACCGCCGCCGCCTCCATGCGCTTCTCCCTGCGCCGCTGCTGGTAGGCCTTCTTCCTGGCCCGCCTGGTGCACTGGCGATCCTGGTCCTGCGCCTGGGTCTGCTCCTGGGCCATCAGTTCCTGGAAGGCCTGGTCCGCCTTGGCCTGGCCGGCCGGATCGGGCGCCGCCTTGGATTCCGGCTTGGGTTTCAGGGCCTGCCTGGCGGAACTCGGCTGCGCTCCCGCCTGGGCGATGCAGCGCTCGATGAGGTCCTTCGCCGGCAGCAGGGCGGTCACCAGCATGCGGTCCAGGTAGGGCATGGCGTTGCTCCCCTGGACCGCCTGGCGGGCTTCAGCCGACAGTTCCAGGTTAGGGATCCAGCGCACGCCGCCGGCCCAGGGCTCGCTGACCAGGACATGGCCGGCGGAGGAGACGGTGAACGTGCTGCGCCCGTCCATGCCGATGAAGGGCAGGTAGGCTCGGTACGTCCGCGCCTCGCCCGGCGCCCCGGGCTCCAGCACCACCAGGGTGCGCAGTCCGGGCTCTGCCTGCATCCGCGCGGCCACGTAAAGGGTGTCGCCGTGGCCGCACATCTGCTCCGGCACCAGGTCCCCCCGCGGCCAGACCGCCCCGGTGGCCAGGGTTTCCTCCGCTCCGGTGCCCGGATCGACGCGCAGCAGCCTGCGCCCGGCCGGGTCCAGCACCAGGACCCGGCCGCTGCGGTCGGCGGCCGCCAGCAGGCCGACCCCCTCCGGCGCGTTGGCCGCGCCCGGCGCGGTCACCAGCCAGCGCCAGCCGGGGCCCGCCCCCGGGCCCTGCCCTTGCGCCGCCTTGCCCTCCGCGCTGGTCGCCGGCGCCACCAGCAGCACGCCCTGTCGGTAGCCCAGCACCAGCGATCCGTCGGCCAGTTCCACGCAGCTGCCGGGCAGCGCGGACCCCACTCCCGCCGCCTCGCGCAGGGCACCGTCCACCGGCGTGCCTTCAGCAACCAGCGCAAGCCCCTGCTCCAGCTTACGCAGCAGGCAGCAGCTGAGGTCGCCGTTCCGGCGCAGCAGGAAGCAGCGCTCCCCGGTGCCGACGCCGCCGGCGAACAGGCCCGCGGCATCCTCCGGCGGCGGCAGGCACAGGTACAGCTTCCAGTCCAGGTCCTGGTCGGGGCGCTTGACGATTTCCAGGTGCATCAGCCGGCGAATCCCTTCCCGGTCCCGGTCCAGCAGCAGGTAGTGGCCGTCCTGCAGGGCGGCCAAGGCCAAGGGCTGGTTGACCTTGTCCCGGGCCGCCCAGAAGGACAGGGTGCCCACCAGCCCCGCCGGCAGGGGCGGCGCCAGCGCCAGGACCATCGCGACGCCCCGGCAGCAGGTCCACACTCGAATATCCATGAATACCTCATTGGTCTGAGGCAGTCCCGGGAAACCAGGGCCGCCATTCCCGACCCTGCCCTGCCGCCGGCAAAGGTTCCGGGCCACCCGGTTCCGGTTCCCTTGACACAGCGGGAAGGCAGGTCTAGGTTGGCTACCGCCAGGACCGGAAGCACTGCATAACTTTTTTGATCTTAATTAATTACAGATTGCCATGAGGTGGTCCAATGGGAAAGATGGCCGTGCCTGCAGCCCCGGTCGCCGCTCAAGCCAATGAATTACTTTTTAATCTGGCGCTCCAGCGCCTGGAACGGTCGCGGCCCACGGTTCCCGACCTGCGCCTCTGGGTGCCCCTGCCCGAGGTGATCCGCGACCTGCAGGAGAACGACCTGCCGGCGGTGGAGGTGCTGGGCCTGGCCTGCGCCGCCTACGCCGGGCGGCCGGCCCTGGGCGAGCGGGACCAGGCCTTGGACACCGGCCCCGCCGGCCGAATCCTGCGGCCGCTGCCGGCGTTCCGCAACGTGAGCTACGGCGAATTGTGGCAGCGGGTGACCCACCTGGCCGGGGGCTTGGCCCGGGACGGCCGCACCGCCCTGCGGCCCGGGGAGGTGGTGGGCGTCTACGGCTTCGGCAGCATCGATTTCGCCGTGGCCGACCTGGCCTGCCTCTACGCCGGCCTGGTCTCGGCGGTGCTGCAGACCACCATGGGCGGCGAGGAGCTGCGCCACCTGGTGAACGAGGCCAGCTACGCCTGCATCATCTGCGGCCTGGAATACTGGCCGGTCGTGCGGGAGGTGCTGCCGGCCTGCCCCACGGTGCGCTGCGTGGCGCTCATGGACGTGCGGGCGGAAGCGGACGCCGAGGCCGCGGCCCTGGCCCAGGCCCAATCGCCCCGGCCGCTGCTGACCCTGGCCGAGCTGGCCGCGGAAGGCGCCGCCGGCTCGCCCATGGCCCCGGTGCTGCCGGCGCGGGACGAGGATCCGCTGGCGACGCTCATGTACACCTCGGGCAGCACCGGCTTCCCCAAGGGCGCCATGCTCACCCAGAGTCTCTGGCGCTCCCACCTGAACCTCTACTCCCTGCATCAGCTGGCCCAGTTCCCCCAGATCGGCGTCAGCTTCCACCCGCTCAACCACGTGCTGGGCCGGCACTCGCTGCTGCGCACCATGATGCTGGGCGGCATCAGCCGCTTCACCCTGAAGAGCGACCTGTCCACCCTGTTCGAGGACCTGCGCCTGGCTCGGCCCACCTTCCTCTACCTGGTGCCGCGCGTGGCCGAGATGATCTACCAGGCCTTCCGCGCCGACCTGCAGCGGCGCCGGGACGCCGGCGCCGCCACGGCCGAGGCGCGGGACCAGGCCTATGACGCCATGCGCACCACCCTGCTGGGCGAGCGGCTCACCGCGGCGCTCATCGGCTCGGCTCCCACCGCGCCGGAGATCCTGGAGTTCCTCACCAGCTGCTTCGCCGTCCCGGTGTTCGAAGGCTACGGCTCCACCGAGGCGGGTGTGGTCACGCTGGACGGCTGCATCTGCCGCCCGCCGGTGACCGACTACAAGCTGGCCGACGCTCCGGAACTGGGCTACCGCCTGGACGACCAGCCCTACCCCCGGGGCGAGCTGCTGGTCAAGACCCTCCAGTGCGTCCCCGGCTACCATCGCAACCCGGCCGCCAGCGAGGCCCTGTACGACGCCGACGGCTTCATGCGCACCGGCGACATCGTCGAGCAGCGCGCACCGGACCAGGTGACCTGGGTGGACCGGCGCAACAACGTGGTCAAGCTGGCCCAGGGCGAGTACGTCACGCTCTGGCGGCTGGAGAGCACCTTCAGCGCCGGCAGCCCGTGCCTGGACCAGATCCGGCTCTACGCCAACAGCGCCCGCTCCCACCTGCTGGCGGTGGTGGTGCCGCTGTGGCCGGCGGTGCGCGAGCGCCTCGGCGTCCCGGATGCCGTGGATCCCGATCCGGCCGCGCTCAAGCAGCTGCTGCGGGCCGAGCTGAACCGGGTGGCCAGCGCCGCCCGGCTGCGCGCCTTCGAGGTGCCCCGGGACTTCCTGGTGGAGCCCGAGCGCTGGACCCGGGAGAACGGCTTGCTCACCGGCCTGGGCAAGCCGGCCCGGCCCCGGCTCAAGCGCCGGTACGGCGAGCGCCTGGAGGCGCTCTACGCCCAGCTGGAGGCGCAGCGGGAGCAGCAGCTGGCGGCGGTGGCCCGGCCCGGCGGCCCGGCCACGGTGGCCGAGCAGGTGCGCCAGGCGGTGGCGGCGGTACTGGGGCTGCCGGAGCCTGACCTGGCTGTGGAAAGCTTGGCCGCGGGCAGCTTCCGGGACCTGGGCGGCGATTCCCTGGGCGCCCTGACCCTGGCGCACCTGCTGGAGGACCTGTGCCGGGTGCCGGTGCCGGTGGCGGCGGTGCTCAACCCGGCCGGCACCCTGGCGGCCCTGGCGCGGGACATCGAGGCCCGCCAGGGCCGAAGCGCCGAGGTCCTGCCGGGGTTCCGGGAGGTGCACGGCGCCGCGCCGCGGCGGATCCACCGGGACCAGCTGGAGCTGGAAGCCTTCCTGCGCCCCGCCGACCTGGACCGGGCCTCCGTTGCCGCGGCCCGGTCCCTGCCCGACCAGGTGCGCACGGTGCTGCTCACCGGCGCCAACGGCTTCCTCGGCCACATCCTGGCCCTGGAGTGGCTGGAGCGGATGGCCGGCGCCGGCCGCAAGATCATCTGCCTGGTCCGGGCCGCGGACGACGACGCGGCGGCGGCGCGCATGGCCGCGGCCTTCGGCGGCCCGGACCCGGAGCTGGGCCGGCGCTTCCAGGCCCGGGCCGGCGAGGGCCTGGAGGTGCTGGCCGGGGACCTGGCCCAGCCCGGCCTGGGCCTGGCGCCGGAGCGCTGGGAGCGGCTGGCCCGGGAGGTGGACCTGATCGTCCACCCCGGCGCCCTGGTGAACCACATGTTCAGCTACGAGCAGCTGTTCCCCCCCAACGTGGCCGGCACCGCCCAGCTGGTGCGCCTGGCCCTGGACGGCCGGCGCAAGCGCATCGATTTCGTCTCCACCGTGGGGGTGCTCGCCGGAGCCCTGGGACCGGGGCCGGTGCCGGAGCGGGCCGGGGTGGACGCGCTCAGCCCGGACTGGCCGGTGTCCGGCGGCTACGCCCACGGCTACGCCACCAGCAAGTGGGCCGGGGAGGTCCTGCTGCACGAGGCGCACCGGCGCTTCGGGCTGCCGGCGCGGGTGTTCCGCTGTGGCATGATCCTGCCGCACCGCAGCCATCGCTGCCAGGTGAACCTGCCGGATCTGCTGACCCGCCTGCTGGCCAGCGTGGTCCGCACCGGCCTGGCCCCGCGCAGCTTCTATCGCGACGCCGACGCCGCCCGGGCCCACTTCGACGGCCTGCCGGTGGACTTCATCGCCGCCGCCGCGGCCGCCCTGTCCAGCGCCGACCAGGACGACTACGCCACCTACCAGGTGAGCAACGCCCACTGGACCGACGGCGTCTCCCTGGACACCTTCATGGACTGGGTGGCCTCGGCCGGCCATCCGCTGCGGCGGATCGCCGACCACGGCGAGTGGCTGCGGGCGTTCGAGTCCGGGCTGCGGGCGCTGCCGCCCGAACAGCGCCAGCACTCGTCCCTGCCCATCCTGCAGCAGTGGGCCCAGCCGCTGACGGCCTGGGAGCGGGAGCGGATCGACACCGCCCAGTTCACCCGCGAGGTGCGCTCGCGCCGCCCCCGGGGGGAGGCGGACGTGCCGCACCTGGACGAGGCCTTCCTGCACCGCTACCTGGCGGACCTGGGCACGCTGGGGATTATCTAGCACCGCCGGAGCCGACCTCTATGAAGGGGCCGTGCCAGGCGCAAGTTACCGTAATCGGCGTGAAGCGCCTCAACGGCAGCCAGCCGCGCCGCCCTGGTTGAAGCGCTCCAGGAGCTGCCGCTGCAGCTGCAGCTCCTGGAGCGGAATGTCGCCGGGGAGCATGACCGGGTGGGCGGGGCCGCCGGGGGCAACCGCCGGGGCCTCGCCCTTGTTCTCCTCCCGGTCCCTGGCCGGTACGGGGGCGGGGACGGCGGCCAGGGAGGCCTGGATGGCCGCCTCCAGCTGCCGCTGTTCCTCCTCGTCGATGGTTCGCACCGCTTCGGCCGGGCGCGGGGAGGGCCCGGGAACGCCCATCAGGTCCGCCGCCGGCTCCAGGGTCTTTCTGGCGAAATTCGCCACCTGCCGGTGGCAGGAACCGACCAGGTTCCCGTCAGGCCAGGCGACCAGGTCCCAGATGGGTCCGAATCCCCTGGACCCCCAGTTGGCCTGGTAGCGCAAAGCGGGGGCCAACTGCGGCTGGTCGTGACGGAACAGCCGCTCCGGGCTGACGTTGGAGGGCAAGGTGCTGAAGGCCCCGGTCTCCAGGTTGTAGGTCCGGACCAGGGGGAACAGCTGGCCGCCTTCGCTGGCAAGGTCGCCGATCATCAGGCGGCCCTGGGAAATGGCCAGCCCCAGGGGGCACTCCAGGCAGTCCACCCGGGCCAGGGGCAGGTTCGCCGCGGGCGGATGGGTCGTCCGGGTCTCCTTGCCGTCCAGGTGCCGCTGCCGGGACACCACGCCGAGCACGGTGGTGACCGCGCCGGCGGCGCTGATCCGGCGCACGGCGCAGCCGTCGGTGCAGAACAGGTCGCCGCTGGCCGGATCGCGCACCAGGTTCCTGGGGCCGGCGAACCGGGCCGCGGCGCCGGTGCCGTCCTCGCCGCCGGGCTCGTTCGGCTTGCCCGCCAGGGTGGCGACCTTGCCGTCGCGGCCGATCACCCGCACCACCGCGTTGCCCAGATCGGCGACGTAGACCGTGCCCTCCGGATCCATGGCCACCCCCAGGGGGCAATTGAACTGGGCCTCGGCGGCGTCGCCGTCCCGGAACCCAGGCTGGTAGGGGAGGCCGGAAAGGGTGCGCACCATGCCGTGCTTCTCCACGTGACGCACCACGTGGCTGCCCAGGTCGGAGATCACCGCCTCCCAGGGCACCGCCTGGCCTTCGGCCCGGGGTCGGACGGCGAGGTAGGCGGGGAAGTCGAACCGGGCATCCTGCCGCACTCCGTCCCGGTGGCCGCGGACGCCGGGCTGGCCCAGCCAGGTGGAGACGAACTGGTCCCCGGTCTGCACGTTGCGCACCACCTTGGCCCGGGGATCCAGGACCAGCAGGTCGGGTCGGCCGCCGCCCGCCTCGGCCCAGGCCAGGCCCCCGGCCATGCCCAGGACGGACTGCCGGGCCGGGCCGTCCTTGAAGTTGAGCTTTCCCAGCGGCAGTTCCGCAATGGTGCGCTCGATCTCCGGCCGCACCCGCACCGCCGCCTCCAGCACCTGGTTGCGATTGCCGCGGTTGACGGCGCGCACGTGGAAGGTGCGCGGCTCGGTCACCGCCGGCGGCTGGTAGAAGCATTCCACCGAGCGGGGTTCCTGGCCCACCAGGGTGAGGTTCGGCAGGACGCTGCCGCCGTCGGCTTCCACCACCTGCCAATCCCAGTTCGCGGCGGCCGCGCCGGGCGCCGGCACCACGCGGATGGTGGCCAAATCGGGAGGGGCGACGAAGGCGCGGTCGACCGCGAGCCGCTCCTGGGCCGGCAGAGCCAGGGCCGGCAGCACCAGGCAAAGGGCGGTGCGGGCGCCGCGGCAGAGGGATGGACAGAGAACGGTCATGAACACTCCGGGGCAAAGCCGACGCTACCCGATGACGGGTTCAGCTATTAATGAGAAATACTTCCCGAAAGGTTCCCGGCCATGCCCGGATGACGTTCGTTCGTTTGTCTGCTGGTATTTGTCGCCAGAAATGGGCGCACCATCCCGACCCACCCCTGCCAAGCGCTGACAATCAGTCTTTAGTCTTGACGAGGCGCAGGATGCCACCGTCTTTGAGGGGCCAGTTGTGCAAGTTGATGGATAGTCTTCCCGTGAATCTTCTTCCCAATGCTGGCACATTCTGTTCCTCCACCGCAGTCAGGAATGCGCTAAAACGCAGCTGGGAATTCAGGTCTTTTTCTTTTCCTCCGCGAACCTCTGCCGCCTCCGCGCCCTCTGCGATAGGCTTTTTACCGGGTTCTTGTAGCGCCTATAGTCAATGCGCAAAAACATCCAAGAAAATGCTTGATAGGCTTTTACTGGGTACTTGCAGCGCCTATAGCCGATGCGCAAAAAAATCCAAGAAAGTTCTTGATTGGCGTTTCCCAGATTCCTGTAGCGCCAATAGTCAATGAGTAAAAACACCCAAAAATGTTTGATAGGCTTGTACCAGGATCTTTTAGCGCCTATAGTCAATGCGCAAAATCACCCAAGAAAGTGTTTATCGCTGAGAGCGCAAAGGAACTAGAGTTTCGATGAGAAAAAAATCATCGGGATAAGGCCTGTCATGGAATGGCAAAATTAAAAATTCAAAATCGCAACATATGAGAACTACATTCATATGCAAATCATAAACATCTTTATACATCCAATTTAATTCAATTATTAAATATCAAACTTTATTTCCATAAAGAATGTTCATCAAAATCCCATTACGAAGACAAACAAAAATTTATAACTAATTGAATTATTCTTCCATCGCACGGCACCGCGACCTTGGGGACGGCATGCTTGCAACGAATCCAGGACAAGCTGGTATCGTCTTTACCACCAACAATCCAGCGAGGTGACCCATGCCCCGAGCCCGGGAGAACGTGTTCCGCATGGCTGCGGCCATTCGCCTCGGTCGCCTGGCGCTCGCCGGACTCCTGGCGGCGGGTCTGGGCCTGGCGCCCGCTCGGGGTCAAGCCGCCGTGGACCTGAAGGAGCAGCTGGTGAACGTGCCGGTCACCGTCAAGTCCATGTACGACGGAAGCCAGACCCACGACATGTTCATCACGGTGTTCCGTCCCCAGGGCCCGGGCCCCTTCCCCCTGGCGGTGATCAGCCATGGCCGGGCCGTCAGCAGGGAGGAGCGGGCGGAACCCCAGCACCAGCGCATGGAGAGCGCCGCCCGTTTCCTGGTGCGCAAGGGCTTCGTCGTGCTGGTGCCCACCCGGATCGGCTACGGCGCCACCGGCCAATCCTTCGACCCCGAGGACTCGGGTCCGGCCAAGCACCCGGACTACCAGGTCACCCTGGACGCCGCCGTGACCCAGATCCTGGCCGCCGTGGACTACGGCCGGCACCTGGATGGGGTGGACGCCAACCGCATCGTCCTGGTGGGCCAATCCGTGGGCGGCTTCTCCACCGTGGGCGCCGCCGCCAAGAATCCGCCCGGGCTGGTGGCGGCCATCAACTTCGCCGGCGGCGACGGCGGCGACCCGGTCAAGCATCCCGGCGTGCCCAACGGTTCAGGCCAGCTGCTGGATCTCTACCGCGCCCTCGGCCGCCAGTGCAAGGTGCCCATGCTCTGGGTCTACACCGAGAATGACCGCTACTTCGCCCCCGACTACAGCAAGGCCTGGGCCAAGGCCTATGCCGACGCCGGCGCCACGGTGGACTACCGGCTGTTGCCGGCGTTCGAGGACAACGGCCATCGGCTGTTCGAACACGGCTGCGACCTGTGGATGCCGCTGGTGGACGAGTTCCTGCAGAAATCCGGATTCGCGGCCCCCGGGTTGATCCCGCGGCCCCGGCCGACCGGGTTCGCCGCCCTGGACCAGGTTGACAAGGTGCCCCAGGCCAAGGCCAGGAACGGCTACCGCAAGTTCCTGGAGGCGCCCCTGCCCCGCGCCTTCGCCCTGAGCTCGGACGGCCACTGGGGCTTCGCCCACGGCGACGACGCCCTGTCCAGGGCGCTGGCCTTCTGCAGGGGCAACGGCGGCGCCGAGGACGCCCGGCTGTACGCCGTGGACAACGACGTGGTGTGGTGAATTCCCGGAAAAAATTCAGCCTGGTCTAAAATGACAACATGGGACCAGCCAATTCCATCTTCACGATCGATATCCGCCGCCTCTGGGTGCTTCGGGAACTCCGCCAGAAAGGCACGGTGGGAGCCACGGCCCAGGCCCTGAACATCACCCCGTCCGGGGTTTCCCAGCAGATCGCCGCGCTCGGCAGGGAGCTGGGGGTACCGCTGCTCGCGCCCCAGGGCCGCGGCGTGCGGCTCACGCCCCAGGCCCAGCTCCTCCTGGAGCATGCCGCGGTCATCAGCCACCAGCTGGAGAGCGCCCGCGCCGAACTGGCCGCGTTCGCGCAGGGCACCGCCGGCCAGGTCGGCATCGGCGGTTTTGCCAGCGCCATCACCGCGCTGGTTGCCCCGGCCCTGATCCGGTTGCGCCAGGAACGGCCCCGGCTCGAGCTGCGGGTCCAGGAGATCCAGGCGCCGGAATGCTTCACCCGCCTGGACGCCGGCGACCTGGATCTGGTCATCGCCGTGGACTACCACGGGGGCCCCACCCATGGGGACATCCGGTTCCACCGCTGCGACCTCCTGGACGATCCCCTCCTGGCGGCCCTGCCGGCGGGACATCCCCTGGCCGCCCAGCCGGTGGTCGCGCTCCAGGACCTGGCCGGGGAAAGCTGGGTGGCCGGAGCGATGCACGGCCCTTGCCACGAAGTGGCCTTGGCCGCCTGCACCGCGGCAGGGTTCAATCCCAACCTGCGCCATGCCATCGACGACTGGGCGGTGGTGCTGACCCTGGTGGCGGCCCATTGCGGTGTGGCGCTGGTACCGCGTCTGGGGGTTCCGACGGGCGACCATCCGGGGGTGGTGATCCGCCCCCTGGGCGGCCCCCAGCGGCCCAGCCGGCACATCTATGCCGCCGTCCGCGCCGGCTCCGAGGCGAATCCGACCCTGGCTCCCGTGCTGGCGGCGTTGTGCCAGGCCGCCCAGGCGTTGGGGGGAGCTAGCCAGGAGAACGACCGGGCCATGCCAGGAAGCGTCCAGCTCCCTCGCCGGGGACCCGGCCAGAGGGGTCCCCGGAAGAAGGTGGTCCCCCCCGACCATGGCTGAGCATGGTGGTGGCGCAGTTCAAGTCAGCATCCCAGTAGCAGCCGTGCACGCGTGCCGCGATGAGGGATTGCAGTTCTTCGGTCATTGGCTGCTCTTGGCTAGACCAGGGCCAAGGCCCGCTGGCGGGCCGCTTCGACCAACCCGACGATGACCGGATGCGGGTTCCCCGCTTCCGACCGCGCCTGGGGCACGTAGAGGGTGCCCAGGTAGAACGGGTGGTAGACCAGCTCCATGGCCCGGACGACGCCGTCATCCCCCAGCGCGCTCACCACCAGGCCGTTGGCTTCGAGGGAGTCCCGGAACTCGGGGTTGAGCCCGTAGTTGCAGAAGAAGGCCTCCACCACCGTGTCCGCGCCGCAGAGCCCGGCCACCTTGAAACCCTTGAGCAGCCGCACCGGCTGCCGCTGCCCCACCAAAGAGCAGCTCAAGGGCGTCAGCGCCAGCCGGGGCGCCGAGGGGTTGTCTTCGGCATGCTCCGCATCGGCGACGCCGAGCACGTTGCGCACGAACTCCAGCAGGAGGTATTGGAAACCGCCGCAGGCCCCGAACAGGGGCACCCGGTTTTCCCGGGCGTGGCGAATCCCCTGCAGGGCGCCAGGAACGCTGTCGTACGGTTCAGTGCTGCAGGAAACCAGCAGGCCGGTGAACGGCGCCAGCCGCGCCGCGGGGTCCGAAACCAGCTCGGCGGTGGGGATCCACTGGAACGGCACAGGGTCCGGCACATGCCCAAGGGCCCGCTCGGTGGCGAGCTGAAGGAAGTTGCCGCCGTCCTTCTTGTCACCGATGATGCCGATCAAGGGCGTGCCCGGTCCGGACTTTGGGGTGGTGTTCATGGGGATGCCTCCAGGTGGGTTGACGATGCATCCACCATGCTGCTTTGACCCCATTACCAATGTCCAATTAAATTTTCCTAACATAATCATTAAGAAAAACCTAAACTAACTTTAGGTCGGGGCCCGCATCAGGGGAATCGCCCAGCGACCGGATGATGTTCTTTCAGCTGCAGCAGGTCCCAAAGATTGCCATAGAGATCCTCGAAGACCGCCACCATGCCGTAGTCGGCTTGCTTGGGCTCCCTGACGAACTTGATCCCGTTCGCCTTCATCGCCCGGAAATCCCGCCAGAAGTCATCCGAGTTCAGGAACAGGAAGACCCGCCCCCCGGTCTGGTTGCCGACGGCAAGCAGCTGCTCGGGCTTGGCGGCCCTGGCCAGGAGCAGCGTGGTCCCCGAACCGCCCGGAGGCGCCACCACGACCCAGCGCTTGTTCTGCTCCGGCTGGGGAATGTCCTCGATGACCGTGAAATTCAGCTTGTTCACGTAGAAGTCGAGCGCTTCGTCGTAATCCCGCACCACCAGGGCGATGTGGCTGATCGATTGGCTCATGCCCACTCCCTCACCGCGCGCTCAGGAACATCGCCTTGTTCACGTGGCAATGGGGGCAGACCCAGCCCTCCGGCAGCTGCTCGAAGGGGGTCCCCGGCCTGACCCCCTGGGTCGGGTCGCCGAGCCGGGGATCGTAGGTGTAACCGCAGACCATGCAGGTGCGGGCGGCGCCGGCAGGGCCCTCCGGCGC
>Ga0326727_10019998_pt1 | contig 13359 bp, 11 predicted proteins | sample MB2enrmetagenome_FD_207643 | JGI IMG/M metagenome (GOLD analysis project Ga0326727, IMG submission 207643) | Lab enriched peat soil microbial communities from McLean, Ithaca, NY, United States - MB29MY | ecosystem: Environmental > Terrestrial > Soil > Wetlands > Peat | place: USA: New York...
CGTCATTCAATAAAACCTTGATCCCATATCTCTTGAGCATTCCCGATCTCCCCCCCTTGCTCCACAGCGAGCGCAGAATGCGGACGTAGCCAAGGGATGCGCGAACGCCTCCGGATACTGCAGGCGGTGCCAGAATTTCCGGGACTCGCACTCGTGGACGCGGCCGTTGACGGCTTTTCAGATCAATGGAAATCGCCTACACCCCATGCCTGCCTTGGCACCAGCGAGAGTCATCGATGCTTGACTTGTCCGTAAGCTAACCGTAAGATGAGACGAATATAATAACGGACAGGAATTTATATAAGTGCTGCGGTGTTTCTTGTCAGGCAGCAGCCAGGAGGTCGCATGAATGAAGTAGGCCGTAAGATTTTGCTCTCAGCGCTTTTGACCATCGGATTGCTATCAGTATTGGCGACATCAGCCTTAGCGGATAATCGATCGGTTACCGGCAGGGTAACGGATGATAAGGGACAGCCGGTTGTGAACGCCCAAATCACTATTATGGGGACCGATATTGTCCAGAACTTCAGAACCAAAACCGACAAAAAGGGCAATTACACGTACCTGCTGGGGCTTCAGCCGGGAACGTATCGCATCATTGTGCGCGCGGCCGGCTTTCAACCGCAGTACGTGGAAAACATTGCACCAGGTCTCGGCGAAATCAAAACTATTAATTTCAAACTCACACCTGGCCAGGATTCTAAACTGCCCTGGGAATTGACGACCGCGGAAAGAAAGCAGATGGAGCAGCAACAAGTCCAAAGCGTACAAAAAAAGCAGTTCTCGGGCGAGGTTAAAGCTCACTTTGATCAGGGCGTACAGCTGAGTGACCAGGGCAAGTTTGCCGAGGCGATTGAAGAGTTCGGCAAGGCCCTGGAAAGGGATCCCAACCAGCCCGGCATTCTCGCCCGCCAGGCGGATTGCTACACGAAGCTCGGGAAAAACGAGGAGGCGTTAGCTGCTTACCAGAAGGCCATCGCCATAACTCCGAACGATGCTGAATTGTATTCAAACATGGGCGTTCTCCTGAATAAGATGGGAAAGGTCACCGAATCGGAGGATGCTTTCAATAAGGCCGCGACGCTGAGTCCCGGATCTTCCGCTCAAAGCCTCTACAATCTTGGCGTAACCATGTTCAACGCCGGACACGTGCAGGAAGCCATTGACGCTTTCAAGCGCTCAATTGCCTCAGACCCGAATTTCTCCGAATCTTACTTTCAGCTGGGCATCTGCCTGTCCTCAAAGGCGGACACGATTCCCGCTGCCATTGAGGCAATGAAAAAATATGTCCAAATCGGGAAGAAGCCCGATCAGGTTGAAGTGGCGAAACAAGTGATTGCCACATTGAGCGGAAAGTAGTCCAGCAACCTATCGAGGCTTCGAGTCTCCATGGCTCGAAGCCTCGAAGCCGGTTCATCTCATCAGCCTTTGAATCCCCGATCCATTTCTGTATGCCGCAACTTGAGTAATGCCGCATGATCGTAGCAACTTTTTATGGGGTCTGTCGCCGGAGCTAATGGTTGTGTTACCGCGGCGACCAAGTCGTTGAGCCTTGGAAAAGACTGATTGTGTGCACACAGCTTGCGTGCCAGCTTCCGGACCCTTTCCAGCGGATTCAGCTTTGGGCTGGGGTGGCGGGAGGAATGAAAACGACAAGACCTGCCGCTTTTCCGAAAGAAAGGGTGATAGCGAGCATTGTCGAGAATCAAGACAAGGCGCCGATCCGCTGGCCGATAGCGGAGTCATTTCTATAGGAAGGCCTCAAACGTTGTGGCGTCGAATCTCAAAGAAAATTGCGTCACCAATCTGTCCATCGTGTGGGTTGACAGCGCCAAATAGCGCGACAGATTTTCGCAACGGAATAACACGGGAAAGCCAACGCGGGCGGAATGGGCAGCCAAAGAGGCAGCAAGCTGCGGCACTCCGCTCGGAGCGCCGGCGTCCCGCTTGATGCGCATGGTTTTCTCGTTTTTAAAATGGGGCCTGGAGAGAGGCAAGACTCGTGTGACCCCCTCCCAATCCGAAACCGTTAGGAGTCGACACAATCTCCTCGGGAAAAAACCTGTCGCAACGCACTCATTTTCACTGCGTTGACCGCTCGCGAACCCTGAATGCCGCAGACGATGGCTGAATCCAATCAAAGCTCCTTTCGCAGCTGACTTGGACTCTTGCCCGTCGACTTCTGGACAAAACGCGAAAACGAGGCTGGAGACGCATACCCCAAACGTTGTCCAACTTCCTTGACGGAAACGTTGGGTTCATCGAGCATGGCTTGCGCCATCTGCAGAAGTTCCTTGCGCTTGTATTCCCGGAAGGAGATGCTCCTGGTTGAACGCATCGCATTTTCAATCGTGTGCCGATCAACACCAAGAGTGCGGGCAATCTCGGACAGTCGAATGCGCGGAGTACTGGCCACAAGCGTATCCAATTCTTTCAGAAGCTGACGCTGGTTGTATGTCATAGGACACCATTTTGAACGGAACGCGGCTCAATGCATTTCGGTCGATGTGCTTTGTGCGAGAATGCGAATGAGTTACATGCCAGCTAAGCGACTATCTGCACATTTACCAATTGATTAGTTGCCACTATTGTTAATTGGGCTTTGCCCGCCTGTCAAGAAAAAAAGGGGAATTCTGAAAGAACCTCCAGTCGCTTCACCAAATTGGCCGCTAAAAAATTCGGCACGAAAGACTTTATCCATCGCACCTTATCCTCTTACACCCTGCTTTACTGCAGTGATTGCGGTTAGCAGAGTGGCAATGTGAGCAATAGCGTAGTGGTTTGCACTGTGGCCTGGAGCCCTCTTATGAATGCCGCGTCGTGAGGGCAAGGAGCGTTCGATCCTTCGGCGCTGCTCGTTGGTGATATGTGGGGTTGAATAGATCTGTTCCGTATGCAATGTGAGCACGAATATTGGGTGTTGACCGGATCAAGGCCATTGCAACCTTTTTGCTCCAGAAACCTCGGATGACCCATTGGACAGAGCAGGCATTTTTTTGTGCAGCTGTTTTCGCCGGTGAAGCGGACATCCGTATTGGCGATATTCAAGTCCCGTGCTCTTGCGGGGAAGGATCAGCAGCGCAGGCAAATATGCGCCGCGAAGCGACGGAAGCTGGCTCAGGGTCCCCACCGGCTTCGCAGAGGAAGCTTGAAAGAAAATCATCCGAGGGTAACGAAACAGACAGGTTCAGGCAGATCAAATCGACAGAAAATAAGGAGAAAAGACCTGTCGCGTTGCAGGGTTTCACGAAACTGTAAAATGCCTAACTGACCTTATGAAGCGCTACAAAACTGGCGAGAAATCGGCTCTTTCATTTGAAACGATGTTGGTATCCTGTTGCTTTGTAATAACTGAAATCGGTTTAGGCAGATGCCCTTTTGGTCGCCTGCAACCATTTGAAAAAAAGCTGCGAGTTTCGTGAAGCCCTAAGAGAACTTCGTGCATTTCGTTGCTAAGAGCAGTGGCGGGTTATGTACCGAAGAGCCAATAGCTGGAACAAAAAGTATCAGCCGATTAAATCTTTGCTTATGTTCGCTTTCTGAGGCTAATACGGATTAAACCATTAATTGTCTTATATTTGAGTGATACTTAGCGACGAATACTCGATTGTGGCACGGATATTGCTGTTCCATCTGCTGGCAAAGAATGAATCTGCCCGGATGTTTTCGGCTGATTGAAGCTATGTGCCAACAAGCGGTCAAAACGCTAATCACAGAGGTTGCCTATGGAAGCCAGTAAAGGGGCGACGCCCCCTCTCGATATATTAATCATTGATGATGAGGAGAATTTTCTGGAGGCGTGCAGCCGGATTCTCGAAGGAGGCGGCTATCGAACAGCGGTTGCCAAGACCGGCCAGCAGGGCCTGCAAATGGCTGGCTCGGCACACCCCGGGGTCGTGCTCCTCGACCTGAAAATGCCAGGCCTGTCCGGTCTCGAGGCGCTTGGACAGCTCATGAAGATAGATCCGGCCGCGGTGCCGGTTGTTGTCACAGGGCACGGCACGGTCGATTCAGCCGTCGAATCGATGAAGCTCGGAGCCTTTGATTTCCTGACCAAACCATGCGAGCCGGACAAGCTGCTGGAGACCGTGCGCCGGGCTCTCGGTCTCAGCATCCTTCGAAAAGAAGCGAAAGCTTCGAAAACGTCCGCCGAGGCGCAGCCGCACCCATCCGACAAGTACGACCTGCTGCTTCAGGGATTGGATGTGCTGGGTGAGGCTTATTCACTCGGCCTCGAAAAGCGGCAACTGCTCGATGAGCTGACCTACCTCGAAACCGAGGCCAAGTACCATGCCGAAAGCCTGGGACAGATCAAAAAGAAAGAACGGGCAATTCTCGACATCAGAGATGAGCTTTTGAAGGTCGACGCCATCATGCGCAAATACGATTTCCAGAAAAATGCGCTGATCCAGGTGCTCCTTGATGTGCAGGAAACCTTCCGTTGGCTCCCGCGCCATATCCTGAGCTGGATTTCGGGCAGGCTCAACATCCCTCTCAGGGAGATTTATATCATTGCAAATTTCTATGAGGCTTTCAGCCTCGAACCGCGCGGCCGCCACATCATTCAGGTCTGCACCGGGACCGCGTGCCACGTGCGTGGAGCCTCTGAAGTGCTGACTAGGCTCACCGCGGTCCTCGGCATCGAGGCCGGGCAGACCGACAGCAAACAGGCATTCACTCTCGAGACAGTCCACTGTCTGGGCTGCTGCGCCCTGGCTCCAGTCGTTCAGATCGATGCGCAGTACCATCGCGATCCTGCGCGGAGCAAACTCGAGAAAATTATCAAGACACTGGAGAAGGAGGAGGCGCAAGCATGTCTCGCTTAGAAACCCCTGCGGATCTTACAAGACTGAGAGATCAGATTACAGCCCAGCGCAATGCCAAGGAAACGTGGCTTGCGGTCTGCGCGGGAACGGGCTGCCGGGCCTACGGAGCGGAGGCTCTGGCCGAATCGCTCGAAGAAGAAGTTGAAAAGCGCGGCCTCGCCGACAAAGTGGGCGTGAGGCGCACCGGCTGCCACGGCTTCTGCGAGCGCGGGCCGCTGGTTGTCATCCAGCCTTCGGACGTCTGCTACCTGGGAGCTCAGCCGAAAAACATACCGGCCATTGTCGACAAGCTCGCTGCGGGAGACGGCGCCATCGACAAACTTCTCTACCTCGACGAAGACAGCGGTAAGCGCCTTACCCATCTCGATGAGATTCCGTTCTACAAATATCAGAAACGTGTGCTCCTCGAAAACAACGTGAAAATCGACGCTTCCGAAATCCTCGATTATATTGCTGTCGGTGGATACTCGGCCCTGGCAAAAGCCCTTTCGGGCATGACTCCCGAAGCCGTGCTCAACGAAGTGAAGGCGGCGAACCTGCGCGGTCGCGGCGGCGGCGGATTCGCGGCAGGCAGAAAATGGGAAACGACCCGCAAGGCGCCTGGCGAACCGAAATACGTCATCGTCAATGCGGACGAAGGAGACCCTGGCGCCTACATGGATCGCAGCCTTCTCGAAGGAAATCCGCACGGAGTTCTGGAAGGCCTCATCCTGGGTGCGTACGCAATCGGCGCATCGGAAGGATTCATCTATGTGCGCCAGGAATACCCGCTTGCACGCAATCATGCGCAGCGGGCGCTTGACCAGGCGAGGGAATACGGCATTCTGGGCAAGAACATCCTCGGATCGAGCTTTTCGTTCGACGTAAAAATCCACCGCGGCGCGGGCGCTTTCGTCTCGGGCGAATCGAGTGCTTTGATGAGCGCCATCGAAGGCCGGGTCGGAGAGCCACGGCCGAAGTACATTCACACGTCCGAGAAAGGGATCTGGGGCAAGCCTTCCTGCCTGAACAACGTCGAGACTTGGGCCAATGTCCCTCACATTATCAATAAGGGCTCGGAATGGTTTCGAAGCATGGGAACCGAGGGAAGCAAGGGAACCAAGATTTTTTCGCTGGTCGGCAAAGTCAGAAACACCGGGCTGGTCGAAGTTCCGATGGGCATCACGCTGCGCGACATCATCTTTAAAATCGGCGGTGGCGTGCCCAAGGGAAAGAAATTCAAGGCGGTTCAGACGGGCGGTCCTTCGGGCGGAGTCATCCCGGAGTCCCTGCTGGATCTTCCGGTCGATTTTGACGAGCTCACCAAGGTCGGCTCCATGATGGGGTCCGGCGGCATGATCGTCATGGACGAAAACACCTGTATGGTGGACACGGCGCGTTACTACACCAATTTCCTCGCCCATGAGTCCTGCGGGAAATGCGTCCCGTGCCGCGAGGGGCTGCGTCAGATGCTGAATATCCTGAACAATATCACCTCCGGAGGGGGGGAAGAAGGGGATCTCGAGCTTCTGGAAGAGCTCTCCGAGTTTATGGAATCGGCCTCTCTCTGCGCCCTCGGTCAATCGGCTCCGTTCCCGGTGGCCAGCACCCTGAAGTACTTCCGCGAAGAATACCTCGAGCACATCCGCGATAAGCGCTGCTCGGCCGGAGTCTGTTCGGCCCTCATCGCTTACGAAATCGATCAGGAGCGCTGCTCGGCATGCGGAGCCTGCCTGCGCAACTGCCCGGTAGGCGCCATCAATAAATCGGAGGACAAGGTCTATACGGTCATTCAGGAAAAATGCATCAAGTGCGGCGCCTGTTTCTCGGCCTGTCCCGAAAAGTGCGCAGCCGTGATCAAGATGCCGGCATACACGATTCAAAAACAATCAGCGGCGGCAAACCTGCCCGCAGGCAAAGCGTAGCGAGGTCACCATGGAAAAAGTAAATCTGGAAATTGATGGCCGGGCGGCACAGGCCGAAGAAGGAACCACGGTCCTTCACGCGGCAAGATCCATTGGAGTCAAGATTCCGACTTTATGCGACGACGATCGGCTGGAAGCGTACGGCGGATGCCGGATGTGCGTGGTCGAGATCGAGACCAAATGGGGCCGCAAGAGGCTGGTTGCATCCTGCGTCTATCCGGTGGAAGAAGGGCTCAAAGTTCAAACCAGCACCGAAAAAGTAAACAAGATCCGACGCATGATCATCGAGCTGCTCTGGCCTTCCTGGCAGCTGTATGCGAAGGAATACGGCGTCACGTCATCGCGCTTCAAAACCGGGATGACCGATTGCAGTCTCTGCGGCCTGTGTCTCCGGTATTGCTCCGACGTCAAGAAGGGGAACAAGATCTATTTCAAGGGCCGCGGCATTGATCGGAAGCCGGCGCTGGTCGAAGGCGCGGAACTCGCCTGCAGAGCGTGCGGCGAATGCTTCTCCCTCTGCGGCAGCGGCTGGATTGCCTCCCGCTGTTAGAACAAAATCACGAAGGACGAGTTACGAATGACGAATTGCAAACCGCCACGTGGGTCGCAGTTCCATTCGTAATTCGTGCTTCTGTTTGAATCCTGCCTCTTGTATCCTGCATCCGTCTATTGCATCCTGCAGCCAGCACCTAACGGGAGATTGCTATGAAAACTTGGACTACCCTGCTAGTAGCATCTTTGTTTCTTTTGTCGGGAATCGCGAACGCTCAGCAGTACGAACCGAGTGTCGGCCAGGAGGGCAAGGATGTCATCTGGGTACCGACGCCTGACGAGCTTGTCAGTGCCATGTTGGACCTCGCCCAGGTCACTCCCGATGATTTTGTCATGGACCTTGGCTCCGGTGACGGCCGCATCGTGATTGCGGCGGCCAAGCGGGGCGTGCGCGCTACAGGCATCGAATACAATCCGGATATGGTGGCGCTGTCCAAACGTAATGCGGAGAAAGCGGGCGTATCCGATAGAGCCACTTTCATAAACGCTGACCTTTTTGCCACCGACTTCAGTAAGGCGACCGTCATCACCATGTACCTGCTTCCCCGGCTGAACTTGAAACTGCGGCCGACCATATTGGGTCTGAAGCCGGGCACCCGCGTGGTTTCGCACGCCTTCAACATGGGAGATTGGCAATTCGATCAAACCGTGGAAAAAGAAGGGCGCACAGCCTATCTCTGGATTGTGCCCGCCAAGGTCGAAGGTGTGTGGACATGGCCGTCCGGAGCCGGGAAGGCCGAGCTAAAGCTGACCCAGAATTATCAGATGGTTGACGGAACGCTGAAAACGGCTGGGAAAGAACAGGCCCTTAAAAACGGGAAGCTCTACGGAAGTCAGATTTCCTTTGTTTGCGGCGATCAGGAGTTTTCGGGCCAGATCAACGGGAAAGTTATCGACGGCATGGTCAAGGCAAACGGCCGCGAACAGAGGTGGACCGCAACTGCCCAATAAACAAAAACGCATAGGTTCCACGGATTTCGCGGATAAATAAGAATTGAATGCTTGAAATCCGTGGAGTCCGCAGCGTTTTTACGGATGCGGAATCATGGGTGGCACGGCGCTGGTAACTGGAGCCTCGAGCGGAATCGGGGAGGTCTTTGCACGCAGGCTTTCCGGCCTGGGCTTCCGCTTGATTCTCGTGGCGCGCCGGAAAGCGCGGCTGGATAGGCTCGCGTCAGAACTGCGAAATGCCGACGTCCTCGCCGCGGACCTGGCGATCGACTCCGATCTGCGGAAAGTCGAAGATCGGATTGCCGCGGAATCAGAACTCGAGTTTCTCATCAACAATGCCGGCTTCGGCGTCCAGGGTGTCTTCCCTGAAACGCCCCGGGATATGCAGGATAGGATGCACCGCCTCCACGTCATCGCGATCGAGCGGCTCACGCACGCCGCGCTCCGGGGGATGGTAAAACGCCGGAGAGGAAACATCATCAATGTTTCTTCCGTCGCAGGTTTTTTCCCCACGCCCTTCAACGTAAGCTACTGCGCCACAAAAGCGTGGATCACCAGTTTCAGCGAAGGATTGTCGATGGAACTCCAGGCGACCCGCTCTCCCGTGCGGGTCCAGGCGCTTTGCCCGGGCTTCACCCACAGCGAGTTCCACGATGTCGTGAAGATGGATCGAAGCATGATTCCCAGCTATATGTGGATGACTGCCGAGGAGGTCGTGGATACGTCGCTGCGCCGCTTGAAAAGCAACAAGCCGATCGTTATACCCGGCTGGCGTTACAGATTGCTTGTGGGGTTTTCCCGCTGGATCCCGCGCTTGCTGTTGCACGCCGGCGCCCGCAGGTTCGCGCAATCGAGGATAAAGGGATAGTCAAGGAAAACTGGGGACGGTCACGATAGTTCCCGATGCTGGCAGGTGTTGGCCCAGTCAAGGTTTCGCCCATTGGGGAACCACGGTGACCCACCCCGTCTCCCCTACCGTCCGAGTTGGCGGGATTGGCCGAACTTCTCCAGCATGTCTGCCGGGAAATTGAGTTCAACGCTGACTTGGGTGGAGGCAGGGGTATAGGAAACAGCAAGTCCGCCGAGCAGCGCCTTTAATTCGGGGCGCTGAGCTCCCGTCAGTTGCCCGATAGCAATGAGTCCCTTGAGCATATCAGCCAGCTTCTGAGCTGCATCCGGATTGAGGGCTGTGGCAGTGACTTTCCCTGTAATAACCGCGGCGCCGAAATTCAGGGTCCCCACTATATTTTTGATCGATGGAATACTTGTTCCCAGAAGCGTGGCGGCCGGGGCATTCGAGAGGACGCCGGCGGCGTCCCCGAGGAACCAGAACATATCGTCGGCGCTGATGCTGGGGATCAAAGGGGAAATGGTAGCGCTGGATAGAATGCTTTTGCTCTCTTCTCCGCCGTTGTCCACGGTGGCTTTGAGCGATTCCAGATCGCCCAACGCGATCTCTTGATCATTCAGGAAAGCAATCCCCTTTTGCACGGCATCGGTCTTAGGGTCCGGGATCATGATGACAGTTTTGCCGTTGTAGTCTTTCCCCACAGAACCCGATTTGGACCGGATGTAGCTGGTGATCGCGTCTTTGTTGAAAGTTCCGGCAACGATCACAACCCCTTGGCCCCCGGTCCCTTCCTTGGCATGCCCGGCGCCTACCAGGAATGAAATGTCGCGGGCAGGATCTACCCCGGTCTTTTCAGTGAAGACCGCCAGATCACTGCCGATCTGTTTCCCCTGCTGCACTTTCGTATAGGCGGGACTTTGCACAAACCTTTTCACATTCATTCCGAACACGAACTGATAATCGGACGGAATATTGCTCAGGGCATCTGAAAGGCTCGGGGATGAGGCTCTGACCGAAACCTCCGTGTAGAGGGCCAAGACCGCTCCGGCACCGGCGATTCCAAGCAGGATCAGAATGGAGACAACGACGGCCTGACGTATTTTCATGCTCACTCCCCAGGGCTTTAGATCTCTTTCCCCAAGATTCTATCCCAGAGATACGCTATGAACCAAAAAAAGTTCAGACTACGGTGACAGGCTGGGTGATTCGACAGTTCCCTGCAGCGGAGATAGCTAAGACGTGTTTGGAGAAATACGGAATCACGTAGCCTGTCCCCGTATTTGTTTGCTAAAGTAGGGAGGTCAAAAAACTGCCACCCAATTGGAAGGAGAGAACGGTGAAAAAGAAAAAACTGGCTTCATTCATTGCAGTTATCTTCTTCGTCCCCTTGTTCTATGGCCTCTCGCAGGCGCAAGAACCCAAGATAACGGTTCTAAACCCTATGGGACAGCCTCCGCCCATCGCCCGCGTCCCAATGGCGCCCCGGTTCACCACCCTGGACGGGAAGACCATTTACATCGTCGACATTGGTTTTACAGACACCCATCAGCTTTTTACCGAAATGCAAAAGCTGTTGAGCGAAAAATACCCGAAGACAACCTTCATCGTCAGGACCAAGATCGGAACTTACTTTGAAGACGATCCGAAGCTTTGGGCCGAAATCAAGGAAAAGGGGGGCGGCATGATCATGGGGGTCGGGCATTGAAGTTCCTGCTCGCCGTCGGTCGTCGGCCATTGCTTGACAGTCGAAAAGCTTGGAGTTCCTACCGCCCCAGTCGTCACACGGACCTTCCATGAGCTCGTAACAAATTATGCATTCAAAAGAGGAATGCCCAACCAGCGTTTCACTTTTGTTCCTCACCCCATTACCGGAGTTCCCTCAGACACCTGCCGCAAGTACCTGCTGGGAAACGATCCGATAACGGGTAAACCCGTTCTGCAGGAAATCGTTGCAGCACTGACAACTCCGCTCAGCGACGACGATCAGAAGAAAGGATTCCTTGAACAACCGACACCCAGGCTCGTGGAGCCCGACACAGCGGATAACCTGACTCGTCTCTTCCTTGAAAAGGAGTGGACCGATGGGCTTCCGATCATACTTCCGACACAAGACCGTGTCGCGGAAATGCTCAAGGCAACAAGCCATCAGCCTGACGAGGTCGTAGGGAAAATGCAGGCGTCTTCGCCTCACCCCGCCTGGAGCTACACGGTCGAGAAGGTCGCCGTGAATGCGGTGATGGCCGGGGCCAAGCCGGAGCATTTTCCGGTCATTCTCGCCCTGGCTTCCACGGGAGTCCCATCCGTTTTCACCTCGACGACGTCCTTTGCGAGAATGGTCGTGGTCAATGGTCCCGTGCGCAATGAAATAAAAATGAACGCGGGGATCGGTGCTCTCGGCCCGTTCAATCAGGCCAATTCGGTCATCGGAAGAGCCTGGACCTTGATGTCTATCAACCTGGACGGCGGGGCTCACCCGGGACAGGTGTACATGGGCAGCCAGGGAAACAACCTCATGTACAACAACCTCTGCATGCCGGAAAATGAGGAAGAGCTTCCGCCTGGATGGAATCCGTTTCACGTGCAAAAGGGGCACAAGCCGCAGGAAAGCGTGGTTAGCACATTCGGCGGTTGGGGCATTACGCACCCGGACCAGAGCTTTGGAAAACCTTTCGCCGAACAGATCCCGTTCTGGCTGAAGTTCATCAGTCCGTTCTCTCCGGCAACCCTGCTGCTGGACCCGACCATTATCAAGCAGCTTAAGGATAGAGAGGGTTTTCAGTCGAAAGAACAGCTGATCGATTACATCTTCAAGAACACGACCGTGACCGTGGGGGAATGGCTGGATAACTTCTATAGCGTGCAGAATTTCATTCTGCCGACCGCCAGGCGGGGAGCAGAGCCCTTTGCTTCGTGGATGAAGCTTCCGAGAGAAACCAAAATTCCTCTGATCGCGAGGCCGTCCAGTATCAACATTCTTTCTGTCGGAGGAGGGACGAATCTGTTCTGGCAGGCCGCCGATTTCGGCTACATCTCCAGCGCGTCGGTTGACAAGTGGCGCTGATGTAAAATCCCGGCACTCGTTCTTGGGAGTGCGGCGCTTGCTGCCGCACTCCCAAGAACTCCTTTCAGATCCTTCCTGCCGGCAGCGTTTTTGATCTCTTGCTTTGGCCATGCCCAGGGGGAAGAAAACGAAAAAGGCCCCCTGCTGCTCCTGGACTTTTCCCGAGCCTCAAATGACCCGGGCCGGGTTTACAAACTCAACCCGGCGGCCGGTTACAAATTCAACGGTGATCTGGAGGTCGGCTGCGGATGGCCGGTTTATTTTGTCCGAATTCCCAACTCCGCCACAAGCAGCGGATTGTTCCAGAGCAACGGAATCGGAAATGCCTATCTTGATCCACGATTCCTGCGTCGCCCTTCGGATTTTTTGCAGCAGCACGATCCGGGGGCGGCGCCAGCCGGAAAGGCGAAGAAGGGTTTCTGCTCCGGGAGGGCAACTATTGACCGGACCAACTCTGTCGAGCGCAGTTTCGGCCTGAGGACCCAGTTCGGCACCGTGGGAATCGCGAAAGCCACCTCTGACAACCACTTCTCCAGCCGTCCGCTCAGCTCACTCGGGCTGGCCGCCAGCTTTGAGGGGGGAATGTCAGTCGAGCCGGTTCATCGGATCAGGGTCGCCGGCTCCCGCTATTCCGGTCAAGCCCGCGGAACAGCAGAAAATCTGCAGCAAGGCTCTGCCCAGGCAACCGGTCCCACGAAAGGAAAGGGCCGGAACAAATTTTTTTGGGGCTGGCAAGCGCGACAGTGTGGACAGGGGATATCTCCGAAATTCACGGCCTCTCCGGTTGGGTCGAGTTCAGTCCAGCCTCAAACGTCACCTGCAAAATCGGATGAAGCGGGAGTGCTTGCTACGAATCCAATTCGGTTTCCTGTTTCGTCTCGTTCGACTTCGCCAAAATGCTTCGAAGAACCCGTTTGCAGCTATCAGCCGTCAGAAAACGCTGATAGCCGGCAGCTTCCTATAAGTCTCCTGTCAATTCCGCCAATCCCAGATCGGCCAATGCTTTCCGGGAAGGTTTCCCCGATTTGGCGTCCCATCCCATTTCCGCAAAATAACCGTCCCTCAGCGCGGCAAAATCCACCTTGGCGGTGGAGGCAATGCGTTTGGGCAGTTCGAACTGGTCAGGAGTCAAACCCTCACGGGCGTTGAATGATTGCCTCAGAGTCAGAATTCGGCGCCCCGTGGTCATTGCTTCTTCCCACCCAAAATCCCAAT
>Ga0326727_10019999_pt1 | contig 13359 bp, 14 predicted proteins | sample MB2enrmetagenome_FD_207643 | JGI IMG/M metagenome (GOLD analysis project Ga0326727, IMG submission 207643) | Lab enriched peat soil microbial communities from McLean, Ithaca, NY, United States - MB29MY | ecosystem: Environmental > Terrestrial > Soil > Wetlands > Peat | place: USA: New York...
CAGTTCGTCTTCATTGCTGTTCTCCTGCACTGGAGTAAATTCTCTTATTCACTTGCCGCTCCACGGGCTTCCCAAATGCATCCTTGCCCATCTCGTGGAACGACACGCCGTCCATGGCGATCTTTTCGACCCGTCCGTCGTACAACTGGTCGCCTTCCCGCAGGAAGTATGTGCGTGCCTGCGGATTGGTGACCACTGCGATCATCCCGTTTGGCGCACGCACGATTCCATCGAGCCGCAGCGAGGAAACCTGCAATCCCGCTTTGCCCGGAGGCAGATTCTTCGCCGCGTCGGCGGCCGCCTTATCGCGCCCCACCAGGGATTCAAAAGGATCGCGGCGCGCCACTTTCTCCTCCGCCGGTGCCGCGCCCTCGGCGGGAGCTGCCGCCTGCTTCTTGACGCTGGTCTTCTGCGCCTTAGGAGCAGCCTTCTCGGCAGGCTTGGCAGCGCCAGTCTTGGCAGCAGAAGGCTTGCTGGCCGGTTTGGCCGTCGCTTTTGCCGCTGGCGCCGGTTTGGTCTGGGCGAACAGGCCGTTCCCAGCCGCCGCCATCAGCATCCCGATAACTAGTATGATCGCTCGACGCATGGCTCGCTCATTCCTGCTCACGGTTTTTTCACAGGCGGAGTTGAACCCTTCGCTCCACCTGCTCCCGGAGCCGTTTCAGCCGGCTTCGTGAAATACGTTGTTACGGTGAATGTTCCTGTGACCGTCGTGCCTGGCCGTATCGGGTACCTGACGCCATGCGACGTCCCGTTGGCATCGTCAAATTGCAGGTCCCCCACATTGATGATGCGCGACAACCGGCTCAGACGGCCGAAGAAATCCAGAATGTTAAAGTACGGCCCATCCACCTGCACTTCAAACGGCATTTCGTAGTGGATTTCCCGCGCCACGATCGCCTGCGACGTCAGCCGCCGCAAGGCCACGTTCGACGCGCTCGCCGCGCCTTGCAGCAGACGGATGAATTCGTCCACTTCCTTCTCTTCCGGCACGATCGTTTTCAGCGTGTCCAGTTGCTTGTTCAGCGCGTCCATCTGCTGCTTCAGCTCGCCGTAGCGCTGTTTGTAAACCTGGAGTTGCGTGACTTCCTGGTTCAGCTTTTGCCGCGCCTGCACCGCTTGGTCGTAATCGGCGCGCTCTTGCGCCACCGGAGAAACCGGCGCATACAAACCCGCCAGAACAAGAATCACCGCGATGGCCAAGGCCACCAGCCCCTGCATGATCACCGACATGTCTCGGAAAGGATTTGCCATGATCTTCCCTTATCCTTTCTTCGCCGGTGCGCCACTTGGCGCATTCTGCCCAGGCGCGCTCGCCGGCTTGGCTAGCGGCGTGGCGCCCGCGGGCACGTTGGGCGCGATCTCTGCGCTAATCGAGAAAGTAAAGGTCTGTACAGCGGTGTTTCTTTCGTCCTGCTTCGATTCCTTAATCTCGACCTTCTGGAAGTAGCCGGAACGCTTCAGCGCGGTAATGAAGTTCGCCACGGAATTGATCGAAGCCGCCGCCCCTTCCAGGTTCACCGTGTTGCCTTTCTTCGTCATGGACACGAGCCACAGGTTCTCCGCGCGCGAAACCGTATTCGCTACCTGGTCCAGCAATTCTTGCCCGCCGGTGCGGCCGCGCTGCAATTGCTCGATGGTGGCGACGCGCTGCTGCAGCACCGTCTTCTGCTTTTCGAATGCCTCCACTTGCATCTTGATCTGTTCCAACTCCGTCTTCTGGGCCCGCAACTGCTTGATGCGGTTGTTCTCATCATTCAACTGCGTCTGCCAGGAGTGGTAAAAGTAAAATAGGAAGAGGCCGCCCAGCAGCACGCCTGCGCCGATGAACACCAGCGGCAGTGCCGCCCCGGTGTCTACCGGCCGCCGTGCGGCTCTCGGCCGCGTTTGTCCCAATAAGTTTATGCGGATCATGGCTAGTCGAAGCTCCTCAATGCCAGTCCCACCGCGACAACCAACTTTGGCGCCAAGTCCCGGATCTGATCCTCACTGTGCTTCCCTGGATCGATCAGCACTTTCCGGAATGGATTCAACTCCTCCACCGGCATGGCGAATTCTTCTCTCAACAGGTCCACCAGCCCCGGCACACGCGCCGTCCCGCCCGCCACCATGATGCGCTGTATATTCTCGCCGCTGGCCGTGGCCCGGAAGAAGTCAAAGGTCTTCTGAATCTCCAGCGTCAGAATGTCGGAGACGCTGCGCAGGATCTGGCTCTTCTGCTCGTCGGTCACGCTGGGCAGCGTGTCGCCCTTCTTCAAGCGTTCCGCGTCGTCGAAGCTCAGGTCCAGTTCCTTCTGCAGCGCGTCGGTGTACTGGTTGCCGCCCACGCTGACGTCGCGCGTAAACAACGGCACTCCGCCGCGCACGATATTGATGTTCATGACGCTGGCCCCGATGTTCAGCAACGCTACCGTCTGCCCCGCATCGGGCTCGTAGTTTACTTCAAAGCAGTTTTGCAGGCCGAACGCGTCAATGTCCACAACCACCGGCGTCTTGCCTGCCTGCGCCAGCACGTTGGTGTGGTTCAGAATCTTGTCCTTCTTTACGGCCACCAGCAGCACGTCCATCTGGGAGTCCATGGCTTCCAGCAACTGATAGCTCAAATTCACGTCGGCGATGTCGAAAGGAATGTGCTGGCTGGCTTCGGAGGGGATGCGGTCGTACAACTCTTCTTCGGTCATCAACGGCAGGGGAACCCTCTTCACGATCACCGAATGTCCGGAAACCGAAGTGGCCACGTTCTTGGTCTTGATGTGTTCGGTGTCGAAGATTTTTGTGATCGCGTTGGCCACCTGCGGCGCATCCATGATCGCTCCGTCCACCACGGTGTCCTGCGCCAGCGCCTCCACCCCGAAACTGACCAGCTCGTAGCCGGCCTTGGTCGTTTTCAACTCCACGGCCTTGATCGAACTGGAGCCGATATCCAGCCCCACGAGTTGCTTTGCTTTTTTGCCCCCGAGTAACCACATATCGCGGCCTCTTTCCCTCACGCCTGAGCGAGCCTAGCGGCGCCTTGCCACCACTTGGCTCATCTTGCGTTCCATCCAGCGGTCCAGGATCGTCTTCCTTAGTTTCCAACGATTGCCTAGCTTAAACGCAGGTATTTCGCCCTCTGTGATGTACCGGTACAGAGTATCAGGACTAATCCCCAAATACTGGGAAGCCTGCCGTACGTTCATCACTTCGCGCGATTCGCTCACGAGGAACGTCCACCCTATTTCTATCACGCCTCAGGAACTGGCGCGCGCCGCACCCTGCACTTCGAGCAATAATAATCCTACGGGTGCGGCCCGTGTGAACTTTATGTCACTGAGACCCACCGACCGTCAAGGGTTTCTCGTCGGCAGTTGCCCTAGCAATGTCGTGAATCTTAGGCAATTCACCTGGTATTGTAGGCAGGTCCTCCAAAATGTAGTGCTGCATAGCTATCAGTACCACAACAGATTGTATTTCCCGCTGCTTTCCGCCCTGTCCCATGGGACGGTTATCCTTTGTATGCAATCAACCGGCATACGCCCGGTTTCATAGGCATTTCGCGGGCTGGGCTCGCCCGTTTTCGCTTTCCCAAACAAAAGAGCGCCCATGCTCGGCTCCTGTGCTTATATCAGTTGCCCTCAAGCAGGCACGGTGGAAATTCTCGACCTGCACACTTGGAAACTGGAAGCACCCCTGAAGCTGGCACCCTGGGTGGACGGCTTGGCCTTCCTCGCCTCCACAGATTGAATCCATTTTTCCTGGATCGGAATGACCTAATATACATTCTTCTTTCCGCGCCGAAACAATTTGCGGGGTTCGTTCGTAACTTCATCGTTGCTCGATTATTATTCATTCTCAGCCTCCGTTCTGGCTTCTCCCATTCGAAGGGGCACATTCCATGAAACTCTCCATCCGTTCGCTCAGCAAAAAATACTCCGGGAATCTCTGGGGCCTCCTCGATTTCAATCTGGAATTAAAGCCTGGCGTTCTCGGGCTTCTGGGACCCAACGGCGCCGGCAAGTCCACCCTCATGCGCATCCTTGCCACCGTCACGCGCCCCTCCACTGGCTCCATCCACTGGAATGACCTGGACATCCTCTCTTCGCCCGATCCACTCCGAACCGTTCTCGGCTATTTGCCGCAGGATTTCGGCGTCTATCCCCATCTCACCGCCTATGAATTCCTCGAGTACCTTGCCGCAGTCAAGGGTCTCGATGGTTCCGCCGCACGCCGCCGCATCGAGGAACTCCTGGTCGTTGTAAACCTCAGCGACGCGCGTCATCGTTCTCTCGGCGGCTTTTCAGGCGGCATGCGCCAGCGCGTCGGCATCGCGCAAGCTCTGCTCAATGACCCGCAACTCCTCATCGTGGACGAACCCACCGCCGGCCTCGATCCCGAGGAGCGCGTGCGCTTCCGCAATCTCCTCTCCGAGCTTTCCGGCGAGCGCATCGTCATCCTCTCCACGCACATCGTCTCCGACGTTGAGGCTGTTGCCACCGACATCGCTATCCTTTCTCACGGCCGCCTCCTCTCTCACGCTTCCCCAGAAGCCCTCCTCGCTTCCATCAGCGGCAAAGTCTGGGAAGTCCTCCTCCCCAGCGCCGATTTGCCCGCCCTCCAGCAGCGCCACCTCGTCAGCAGCGTCGCCCATCGCAGCGACGGCGTACGCGCGCGCGTGGTTTCAGACTCCGCCCCTCATCCCAATGCGTCGCCTCTCGACCCCTCTCTCGAGGACGCCTACCTCGCCGCGATAGCGGCAGGGCGCGCTACGCCTGCGGGAGCGGCAGCATGAGCGGGGCAAGCGTGGTGCTGGCTGCGGCTCGGGCGGACTTCCTCGAACGCGTCCGCCGTTACAGTTTCCTTTTTACCTTGGGGCTTGCGCTGTACTTCGGCTATTTGGCCACCGTTGGCAGCCTGACATTGCGCGTTGGAGATTCCCGCGGGATCTACAACTCCGCCTGGATCGGCGCGCTGCTCGCCGTCGTGGGCAGTACCTTCATTTCGCTTGCGGGATTTTACTTCGTCAAAAACACTTTGCAACGCGACACCGAGACGCGTGTCGGCGAGATCCTCGCAGCCACTCCGATTTCCCGCTTCGCCTATATCCTCGGTAAGTTCGCCAGCAACTTTGCGGTTCTCGCTTCGATGATCGGCGTCCTCGCGTTATCTTCCATCGTCATGCAACTCGTCAGCGGGGAAGACATGCACATTCATCTTTGGAAGCTGCTCTCCCCCTTTCTGCTCCTCTCGATTCCGGCGATGGCGGTGATCGCCGCGCTGGCGCTTGTATTTGAGACGATTCCCTTCCTGCGCGGGGGATTCGGGAACGCCGCCTACTTTTTCTTGTGGACCGCCATTCTCATTGTGCCGATTATCTCCAACTCCTCCATCTACGACCTCAGTGGCCTGTTTCTGTTGCGACAGAGCATCATCGCTAGCCACGCCGCGCCCATGGCGGAAAACAGTTTTTCCCTTTCCCTTGATGCCGGCCAATTCAAGGCAGCCTCCACCTTTCGCTGGGAAGGCATTTTTTGGACCGGGGAAGTCCTGCTTTCGCGCCTGTTTTTGTGTGTTGTGGCGCTCCTGCTCTGCGTGCTAGCTGCCGCGCTTTTTGATCGCTTTGATCCCGCGCGTGGTTATCGAACATTGCGGGCCGCTCCCATTCCTTCGGTTCCTCTGCCTGCGGCCACTCCCGAGGCGACACCCGCCGTTCGACCAAAGCTTGCGCCTCTTGACACCCTATCGCTGCGATTCCGCTTTTCGGCGGTGCTCGCTGCGGAAGTCCGGTTGATGCTGAAGGGTCAGCGCTGGTGGTGGTATGCGATTGCGGCCGGATTGCTTCTGGCGCAGGCGTTGATTCCGAAGGCCGAGGCGCGAGGCCTGGTCCTCGCCTTCGCCTGGATATGGCCAGTCCTGCTGTGGTCTTCCATGGGCGTGCGCGAAATGCGCCACCAGACTTACCAAGTCTTGTTCGCTGTACCACACCCTATTGCCCGGCAACTTCCCGCGGTTTGGCTCGCGGGAATTTTACTGGCTGCCGTGACAGGGAGCGGGTTCGCCTTTCGTCTCTTGTTGGAGAAAAATCTGCCGGGATTATTCGCTTGGGCGGTTGGCGCGTTGTTCATTCCCACCGCTGCGCTCTGCCTCGGAGTATGGTCAAGCAGCAGCAAGCCCTTTGAAGTTCTTTACACTCTCCTCTGGTATATCGGCCCCATGCACGCATTGCCTGTGTTCGACTTCATGGGCTCCGCGCCCGCCACTTCCGCCACGCGCTATCCGCTCGTCTATCTCGCGCTCACCGCAGTTCTTTTCGTAATGGCCGTCGCCGGACGCAAGCGCCAGCTCCTCCTCTAACTCACCGCGTTCTCGCCGCTCCCGACATTGTCATCCCGCCTGCCCGCCGCAGGAGGGAGCGAAGTGGCCCGACTTTTTTCCGCCGCGCCGCCGTTTGGCGCGTCAGATCGCGTAGTCGAGGGATCCAGGCTACGCCTCACCGTCTTCTCGCCGCTCCCGATATTGTCATCCCGAGCGAAGCGACCAGACTTTTTTCCGCCGCGCCGCCGTTTGGCGCGTCGGGTCGCGTAGTCGAGGGATCCAGGCTACGCCTCACCGTCTTCTTGTTTCCTCTGTGCTCTCTGTGTTTTCTGTGGTGAACTCGCCTTCAAATCCCCAAGCTCTTCCAAAGCCCCTCAACCCGCGCCTTCGTTTTCCCATCCATCAAAATTTCATCCGGCCAGGGGCGCGTAAAACCTTCGCTCGCCCACTTGCGCGTCGCGTCAATGCCCATCTTCGACCCGAAATCCTGCATCCGCGCGGCGTGGTCCAACGTGTCCATGGGCCCCAGCATAAACTGTACATCGCGCTCCGGATCGATGGCGCACAACGCCTTCCACACCACCTCGCGGTAGTCGTGCACATTCACGTCGTGATCCACCACCACGATCACCTTGGTGAACATCGCCTGCCCCAGCGACCAGATTGCATTCATCACTTTGCGCGCGTGCCCCGGGAACGATTTGCGGATGGCCACGATCATCAGGTTGTGCACAATTCCTTCCGCAGGCAGCGACACGTCCACAATTTCCGGGTGCGTCATTTTCATAAGCGGCAGAAAAACCCGTTCGATGGCGTAGCCTATGAAGAAGTCTTCCTGCGGCGGCGGCCCTACCACGGTCGTCAGATAAATCGGGTCTTTGCGGTGCGTCACGCACTCCACGTGGAACACCGGGTATTCCCCTTCCAGCGAATAGAATCCCGTGTGATCGCCGAAAGGCCCTTCCGTTCTCATTTCGCTCAGGTTGACGTAGCCCTCCAAAACGATCTCCGCGTTGGCCGGCACTTCCAGTTCATTCGTTTCGCACGGCACCAGTTCCACCGGTTCCCTTTTCAGGAACCCGCTGAACATCATCTCGTCCAGGTCCGGCGGAATCGGCAGAATCCCGCCCAGCGTGGTGGCGGGATCGGCGCCAATCGCGACGCTCACGGGTATGCGCCCCTCCGGGTTTTTCGCGCGTGCGCGCCGGAAATGTTCCGCGCCATGTTTTTGCGTCTGCCAGTGCATCCCGGTGGTGCGCTCGTCGTAAACTTGCATGCGGTACATCCCCACGTTGCGCTTCCCGGTTTCCGGATTCTTCGTGAACACCAGCGGAAACGTGATGAAGCGCCCGCCATCCTGCGGCCAGCATTTCAGGATCGGAAAATCCAGCAAGTTCACGTCATTGCCCTTGCGCACCACTTCTTTGCACGCGCCTTCCTTCACGGTCCTTGGGAAAAATGAGCCCAACTCCATCAGTTTCGGCAGCATTTTCATTTTGTCGAAAAGCCCCTGCGGGGTCTGCATGTCCAGGAAACCACGGATGCGCGCGGCCACGTCCTGCAGGTTTTCCACTTCAAGCGCCAGCTCCATCCGGCGGACGCTGCCGAAAGCGTTGATCAGCAGCGGGTACCGCGATCCCTTCGGCTTCTCAAACAGGAGCGCAGGCCCGAGCACGGCAGGAGTCGGCCCGGCGTTCGCGGCCCCGGCATTGTCTTTCGGTTTTTGCGCCGGGGAATTTTCTCCGTGAATGGCCTCGCGGCGCAGCCGCTGCACCACTTCCGCAACCTCCAGCACTGGATCGACTTCCGCCTTCACCCGGCGCAGTTCCCCTTCGCTCTCCAGTTTCCGTACAAACTCCCGCAAATCGCGATACGCCACTTCATTCCTCCTGAAAATCGAACTGACAGGCACCCAAGCGCTCACACTACCACGCCTCTCCTCCGCGCCGCAAAAGCTCCCGCCTCCCAACCTGGCCAGCAACCTCCCGCCTCTTGCCTTGTGTAGTGGCCAGTCTTTAGACTGGCGCTTTTGCCTTCCAAGGAGCGGTCCACACCGCCGCGGATGTTGCGTGCCTCATCCATTCAATGGTCTGGGAACCAGAAAACGCGAAATCCTGCGGAGCGGCGCATAGCTTCTTGCGCACCGGATTCTGCCAAATGTAGCAGGCAACATCTTCGATGGCGTCCGCCCGGCGCAACGTGTGATCGTAGTAGCTCTTTTCCCACAATCGTGCGCCGTGTGATTTCTTGAACTCAAAGGCCGTGCGGAGCTTGAAGACGCGCACAAATTCCAGAAGATCGCATGCGGCATGCGTGCCCTATGCGAGAATGTGGACATGATCGGGCATGAGGCAAAATGCGTGAAGCTGGAAGGAATGCTTTGCGGCGCATTCTTCAAGGATCGCGAGAACGGATTGCGCGGCGGCTCTTTCGTCTAGATGCGGTTCGCGTTGATCGCAGCAGATGGTAACAAAATGGACGCGCTGGGCACGATAGGATTCCGTCGTGAGGCGCGTGATTTTGCGGTTGATCGGCATACCGAAAGGTAAGATATAGCATAAGGTAACGGGCCGGCGGGAGGGAAATGCAGGAGAGGTCGCAGAGAAAAAGCGCCAATCTAAAGATTGGCCACTACACTGGGCCGGACCCAGCAAGACGCCCCGCTATTTTAGCTGAGTGTTCATTTGCGCGGCGAGCGCGTCAATGTAACAATGTCTCCATGCCAAAATCACATTTTTCTGTTCTGTCTCTCCTCGCGGCCGGAATTTTCCTCACCGGCCACGCCGCGGCGCAGCAGACCCCGGCGTCCACTACACAACAATCTCCCGCTGCGTCGCCAACTCCCGCGGCCAAGACGCAGACGCCTCCCGCGGCGAAGAAGCCCGCGACTTCCGCCGCCAAGACTCCTGCGCCTCTCACCTTGAAGACGCCGAAAGACAAGACCAGCTACGCCCTCGGCATGAGCATCGGCAAGAATATTGGCAAGGGCGTGCAAGAACAGTCCCTGGACATTGATCAGGCCATTCTCTTGCGTGGCATGAAGGACGGGCTCGCCGGCGGAAAAACGCTAATGACCGACGACGAAGTGAAGACTGTGATGCTTGAACTGCAAAAAGACGCGCGCCTGAAGCAGGAAGAAATGCGCAAGAAGCAGGAAGAAATCGCCAAGGCCCAGGGCGAAGTGAACAAGAAGCAAGGTGACGCGTTCCTCGCGGAAAACAAAACCAAGGAAGGCGTCGTGACCCTGCCCAGCGGCTTGCAGTACAAGATCCTCCAGCAGGGCACCGGCCCCAAGCCCACGGCCAGCGATATCGTCGTTTGCAATTATCGCGGCACTTTGATCGACGGAAAAGAGTTCGACAGTTCCTACAAGCGCGGCCAGCCGGCCACTTTTCCTTTGGGACAGGTAATCAAGGGCTGGACCGAAGCGCTACAGCTCATGCCCGTCGGCTCCAAGTGGCAGCTCTTCCTGCCGCCCAACCTGGCCTATGGCGAGCGCAGCATGGGCCCCGACATTACTCCCTACTCTACCCTCATCTTTGAGGTGGAGCTGGTCTCCATCAAGCTTCCGGAAAAGCCCGCCGAGAAACCTGCGACCCCGTCCGCGGTTAAGCCCACCGCCAATCCCGCGGATATACCAGCCGACGCTCCGGCCGCTAAACCAGCCGATAAGCCCAGCACGCCAGAGCCGTCCGCCGAAAAACCCAAGCCGTAACCAGCGCGTAGCGCTGGCTTATGCAGGTGTCGGGTTTCAGCCCTGCCCATCTTCATCTGTGGCGTTGTAGGGCCCGCTTGGCGTTTACCGCGACCCCGTCGAGGAGGTGCGTTGTTTGCGCCCCGGATGGGGTTGCGGGGCGGGCGCGCGCATCTGGCAGGTGTCGCCACCTCGGCACGCTGACACATCTTCGGGCGCCCTTCATTGGAAGCGATTGCCACCTCATTCTCCTTTCATCACAGCCAGGCACTTTCTGTAGTGGTATCCTCCCACTGTAAATGCCAGATCCATCCAAACGGCTGTACCACCTGCCACTGAATCGGGTGCAAAGCACTTTCCGATGACACAAGCCTTTGAAAATCGTCAAGGTGAGCTGCACGACCTCTCCGGTGAAGCTGCGCTCAACCGGCTGGCAGACTTAGCTACAGAGTTCGGAGCAGAGCACACAGCTTCCGCAGCCCGCAGCATTGCCGAGAGGGTTTCCGAAGGACGTTTCTATGTGGCGTGTATCGGTCAGTTCAAACGCGGCAAATCGACGCTTCTTAATGCCCTGATCGGCCACGCCGTCCTCCCCACCGCCGTTGTCCCCGTGACTGCCGTGCCCACGATCATCCGGCACGGGGAGCGCCCCGCAGCGCGCGTGCGCTTTCAGAGTGCGGAGTGGACGGATATCCCGGTCAGCGCCGTGGAAGAGTACGTGTCCGAGCAGAAAAACCCTGAGAACGCAAAGGGCGTCGCGGCGGTGGAAATTTTTGTTCCCAGCCCGCTGCTTGAGTCTGGCATGTGCTTCGTGGATACGCCGGGACTCGGTTCTGTCTTTGCCGGGAACACGGCGGCGACCCACGCATTCATTCCCCACATTGATGCTGCGATCTTCGTCATAGGCGCCGATCCTCCGCTCTCGGGAGATGAACTGCAACTTGTGGAAAGCGTTTCTCGGGAAGTTCACGATCTTGTCTTTGTCTTGAATAAAGCGGACCGGGCAAACGCGGCGGAGCGCTCGGCTGCCGTGGATTTTGCTCGGCGCGTCCTGGAAACGCGCCTGAAGCGAACCTTACCGGCGATTTTTGAGGTCAGCGCCCTGGATCGCTTGGAGCAAACAGGCCCCGAATGGGATTGGCAAAGTTTGCTGCACGCGCTTGAGGAACTGGTGCAGCATTCCGGGCGCTCGCTCGTTCGCAAAGCAACCGAAAGGGGCATTCGGCACGCCGCTAACCAACTGCTGGCCGTGGTCAAGGAAGAACGAAATGCGTTGCAGCGCCCCTTGGAGGATTCCGAGCGGCGCATCGCAAGCCTCCGTAAGACGTTGGGAGAGTCGGAAGTTCGCATGCGGGATTTGGGAGTTCTGCTGAACGCCGAGCAGCAACGCCTGTCCGGCATATTCGTGGACCGCAGAAATGTCTTTCTGAAGCAGGCGCAAGTCATCGGCCATGTAGAATTGACGGAGCGTTTATCTTCGCTGGCTCGCAGCCACAATGGCCCGGCGTATCGTCGCAACGTGAACCATCTGGCGCAGGATATCGCGCGGGCCCGGCTTACGCCGTGGCTCGAAGGTGAAGCGAACTTTGCGGAAGAGCATTTCCGCCAGATATCCAAACGATTCGTTGAACTCGCAAATGCCTTCTTACATCGCTTGGGAGAAACAGACGTGCCGGGGTTGGATGAACTCCCGGAAGACCTTGGCTCTGCTCAAGGGCTAAGTGCCCAGTCACAATTCCATTTCCATGTGATTGAGCGAGTGGCGGCGCCGGCATCCCCCCTGCTCTTCATCGCGGATCTTTTGCTTGGCGCTCTGGGATGGCGCGCTGGTATCGTGCGCGATGCGCGGGACTTCCTCGATCAGCTCCTCGAAGTGAACAGTTCGCGCGTGCAAAGCGACGTTGACGAACGCGTCCGCGAAAGCCGCAAGAAACTAGACGCGGAGATCAAAGGAGTTCTGCGCGAGGCCTCGGCGATCGCAGATCGCGCCTTGGCACGCGCTCGGGCGGCACAGGCCGCCGGCGCTCCGGGAATTCAGGCGGAATTGGCGCGCCTCAATGCCGTCGAACTCGAAGTCCAGCGCCTCGTTTCGATCGGTCTCGCGCGCTAATCGGCAAGCGGCACTGGCGAAACGCGTCCAGATTACCCAACCATCCTCTTCTTACCACAGCCAAGTTGCATTTCGGAGTGATATCCTGCCCGTGTGAATCCCGCATCCAGCCAAAACGCCGGGACGCCTGCCGGATCCACTACTTTCTTCTTGACCCGTCTACCGCTTCAGGGTTCAACGTAAGAAGGCAGGGATGATCACCGTTACCAAACTCGCGCGACGCTGCGGCCTCAGCCGCAGCACGGTGCTTTACTACGAATCGGTGCGGCTGCTGAAGCCCCCGTTGCGGACTTCGTCGAATTACCGTGCCTATGGCGAGAAAGACGTGGCGCGCCTCGAGCAGGTTTGCGTTTACCGCAACGCGGGTCTGGGCCTCGCTGACATCCGTGCGATTCTGGACCGCCCCGAAAGTGACGCGTCCGGCATCTTAAAGCGCCGTCTGGTGGAATTGCACGCGGAGATTCAAGCCCTTCGCGGGCACCAGCGCGCCATCCTGAAGCTGTTGCAGCATAAATTTTCTTTCGGGAGGAACAAAGTGATCACCAAGGAAAAGTGGGTCGCCATCATGAAGGCGTCCGGATTCAGCGAGGCCGATATGCGCAAATGGCACGCGGAATTCGAGCGTTCCGCACCGGAAGAGCACCAGGAATTCCTGGCGTTCCTCCACATCCCCAAAGACGAAATCCGCTCGATTCGTGAGTGGAGCAGGAAAGAACACCGCGCCTGAATTGGATGTCGGGTACGGAGCGCGATTGGTGCGCTCCGTACCTTTCGCCCGCGAGCAAACGCTCGCAACTCTCGATCCTAATGTAGGCTGGCCCACACTTGGTATATGACCACTACAATCATGAACAGCAGATAGATTCGCAGAGACCAGATCACGAACCTCTCAGGCCCTTTCAGGTGACGCCTGGGAATCAGGTGCTTTTTCAGCCCGGCGAGCTGTTCCGGCTCCAGCGAGGACAAAACCATTTCCTGATCGGTGGAGGTGATTGAACTGTGTCCTTTGTCTTTTGAGGGCATCCCTCGGTCCTCCTACTTCCCGCCTAGAAACGCGAAGAGATTCGGCGCAATCACGCTGACGCCGAACAGCACGCCGGCAAGCGTCAGAAAAACGACCACGCCGGTAGCCAGTATGTTCGCCCACAAAGGACTCACAAGATCGCCCATGACTTCCCGGTCGTTCGCAAGCATGAACAAAAACACCAGCGCGGGCGGCATCGCCAGCACCGCGACCACGTTCACCAGCAGAACCACATAAACC
>Ga0326727_10020002_pt1 | contig 13356 bp, 22 predicted proteins | sample MB2enrmetagenome_FD_207643 | JGI IMG/M metagenome (GOLD analysis project Ga0326727, IMG submission 207643) | Lab enriched peat soil microbial communities from McLean, Ithaca, NY, United States - MB29MY | ecosystem: Environmental > Terrestrial > Soil > Wetlands > Peat | place: USA: New York...
GTCAGGTTGACCACGCCTTCCTTGACCACGTAAATGCCGTCGCCGGGGTCGCCTTCCCGGAAAACAGGCTCATTGGGGGCAAAAGACCGTTCCTGCGCCACCCGCCGCACACGCGCCAGATCAACGGGCGAAAGATCACCAAACAGCTTGCTGGATTCCAAAAGCACCACGCCCCTACTTTAAGCAGGAAATCAGGAAGGTAAAGAAAATCGTCGGCGAAAATCCAGAGCGCCACAGCGGCGGCGTCTTCACGGCAAGAACAGGTCGGCGGAGACGCCAAAGCGCCGCGCCAGCGTCCGCACATGATTGAGTGTGAGTTTGCGTTCGCCGCGCAAAATCATCGCGCCCAGGTTGCGGCTGCCGCCCAAAAGGCGGGAGAGATCCGCCGCCGCAAGGCCCTGTTCAGCCAGCAGGTGTTTGAGCGCATCCAACCCCGTCACCTTTGGCCATTTGACATTTTTCGCATCATACTCTTCGAGGAGCGAGCAAAGCAGGTCGAAATAATCAGTCTGGCCGGGCGTGAATTCATCGAGCCACAAAACCATCGCGTCGGCCACTTCCACGAGATTCGCGTAGTCCACCGCGTCGTGGATGGGGCGCGGCAGGAACACCCGGCACAAGGCGGCGTAATCCTTTGGCAGGTCTTGAAAGCGCAGTTTCGTCTTTGTCTTCATAATTCGTCTTTCCAATTGTCGCGGTCATATTCGGCGTGCGTTAGAAAACGAAGCGTGAAGGCCATCTGGCTCTCAGGTCATTGTGCAGAACTCTCAACCACGAGTTGCGGTGGAAAAACGCCAGAGGATGGTCTGGCGATAGGTCTGGCCGGGCTGGAGGACGACGCTGGGGAAGTTGGGATGGTTGATGGCGTCCGGGAAATGCTGGGTTTCAAGGCAGAAGCCGTTGCGGCGTTGATAGACCCATCCGCCTTTGCCGGTGATGGTCCCATCGAGGAAATTGCCGCTGTAGAATTGCACGCCGGGCTGGGTGGAATGAACTTCCAGCGCCCGCCCCGAAGTCGCCTCGGTGACGCGCGCGACCCGGCCCAGGCGATTGGCCGGCTTGTTGGCAACCCAGTTGTGATCGTAGCCGCCGCCGGCTTTCAATTGTTCGTCCGGGTCGTCAATATGGGCGCCGATGGCAACAGGTTTGCGGAAATCAAAAGGCGTTCCGGCCACGTCTTGCAACTGGCCGGTCGGAATCTGCGTGCTGTCCACGGGGGTGAACTGGTTGGCGTAGAGTTGCATGGTGTGGTTGAGCACATCGCCGCGGCCGGCCAGGTTGAAGTAGGTGTGCTGCGTGAGGTTGACGATGGTGTCCTGATCGGTGGTGGCGGTGAAATCCAGGCGCAGGCCGTTGTCGGGCGTCAGCAGATACGCGGCCTTGACCTGAAGGTTGCCCGGAAAACCCTCCTCGCCGTCGGGGCTGAGGTAGCTTAATTCGACGGACGGGCTGCCGGATGCCAGGTTGGATTTTGCCTCCCAAACCACCTTGTCAAATCCGCGCAGGCCGCCGTGGAGGCAATTGGGGCCGTTATTGACAGCAAGCTGGCGGGTGACGCCGTTGAGCGTGAACCGGCCCTTGGCAATGCGGTTGCAGCAACGCCCGGCCACACAGCCAAAATAAGGAGACGCCTTGAGATAACCGTCCAGCGTATCGTAACCGAGCACAATGTCGCCCGGCTTGCCGTCGCGGTCGGGAACCAGCAGCGAGGTGATGATGCCGCCGTAATTGGTCAGGCGGACCTCCATCCCGTTGCTGTTGCGCAAAGTGAAAAGTTCGACGGCCTTGCCGTCGCTCGTCCGGCCAAAGGGCGCGGCGCTGACTTGAGGAGAAGTTGTATTCATGGAACGATCCTATGCGGGGGCGGCGGCGGCTTCTTTTTCTTTTTTGGGTTCGGCGGGCTTGGCGACCGGCTCGGCCTTTTTGTCGGCAGCGGGGGTCTTGGCCTCGGACGCGGGTTCCTGCGGAACGGGCACGTCCACAAATTCGAGGATGACCATTTCGGCGGCGTCGCCCTGGCGGAAGGCCCTGTATCTCCAAGTGGGGCTGCCGAGATGGACGATGCGGGTGTAACCGCCGCGGCGCTCCTTTTGGGTCGGGGCGATGACAGTGAATAATGTCTTGACGGCTTCCTCGTCCTGATGGAGCCGGGCCGAAGCCAGGCGGCGGGCGTGGAGCGTGCCGGCTTTGCCCAGGGTGACCATTTTTTCGGCGACGGACCGGGCGGCCTTGGCCTTGGCCAGGGTGGTGGTGATGCGGCGGTGCTTGATCAGGCTGCAAACCATGTTGGCCAGCATGCGGTTGCGGTGGGTGCCGGTGCGTCCGAGTTTGGCGGTGCGTTTTAAGTGGCGCATAGGAGCAAATTTATTCTGCGGGTTTGGCTTCTTCCTTGGGGGCTTCGAGCAGGCTCTGGTCAATGTTCATGCCCAGGGAGAGGCCGAGGCTGGCCAGTTTCTCTTTGATTTCGTTGAGGGACTTCTTGCCGAAATTGCGGTACTTGAGCATTTCCGCCTCGGTCTTCATGGCGAGCTGGCCGACGGAGGTGATGTTGGCGTTGTTCAGGCAGTTGGCGGCGCGGACGCTCAATTCAATTTCGTTGACGCTCATGTTCAGTTGCTTCTTGAGCTTGGCCTTTTCGTCGTCCTGCTTGGTTTCGGTCTCCTCGAATTCGACGGCGTTCTTGTCGTAATTCATGAAGACATCCAGATGGTGCTGCAAAATGGCCGACGACTGGACCAGCGCGTCGTCGGGCGTGATCCGTCCGTCGGTCCAGATTTCCAGGATGAGCTTGTCGTAATCGGTGCGCTGGCCGACGCGGGCGTTTTCCACGGCGTAACGGACGCGGGTGACGGGCGAGAACAGGGAGTCAATGGCGATGACGCCGATGGGCTGGTCGGGCTTTTTGTTTTCATCGCCGGGGCAGAAGCCGCGGCCGACCTTGACTTCCAGTTCCATCTCGAACTTCTTCTTCTTGTCGAGGGTGCAGATGATCTGGGCGGGGTTGACCAGCTCGATGTTCTGGTTGAGTTCGATGTCGCCGGCGGTGATCGGGCCTTCCTTGTTGACGGAGAGGAGGAGGGTCTGGGTGTCGCGGCTGTGGCACTTGAAGAGGATTTTCTTCAGGTTGAGGACGATGTCGGTGACGTCCTCGACCACGCCGTCAATGGTGGTAAATTCGTGCTGCGCGCCGTCCACCTTGATGGAGACGATGGCGGAGCCTTCCAGGGAGGAGAGGAGGACCCGGCGGAGGGAGTTGCCAATGGTGTGGCCGTAGCCGGTTTCAAACGGCTCGGCGAAGAACTTGGCGTAGGTCTCGGTGGCGGTGGCGTCCTCGCGGGTCAACCGCTTGGGCATTTCAAATCGTCCTAAACGAACTGGCATAGTTTCCTTTCACAATTTTAATCTGGCTCCCCCGCGTATTCCCGCCGCGGAGAGGCCCGTATAATTGTTGGTGTCCCGCGCGGGCGGGACGGTTTTGTTTATGATCAGCGGGAATAAAATTCGACGACGGCCTGCTCATTGGCGACGGGTTGGATTTCGGCGCGGGTGGGGATGCGCAGGACCGTTCCTTTGCAAGCATCCTTGACCAGCGAGAGCCATTCCGGCACGACGCGGCTGGTGGCCATTTCCAAGTTCTTTGTGGCCAACTGGCGGGAGACGCTGGTGTCCTTGGCTTCCACGATGTCATTGACCTTCAAGCCGTAAGAAGGGATGTTGACCTTGCGTCCGTTGACCTTGATGTGCCCGTGGGAAACCATCTGGCGGGCGGCGGCGCGGGTGGTGGCGAAACCGAGGTGGTAAACGACGTTGTCCAGGCGGGTTTCCAGGATTTGCAGCATCTGCTCGCCGGTGACGCCGCGCCGCTTGAGGGCGCGCTCATAGACGCCGCGAAACTGGCGTTCCATCAGGCCGTAAAAGTAGCGAAGCTTCTGCTTTTCGATGAGGCCCAGGCCGTATTCCGTGTGTTTGTGGCGGGACTTGGGACCGTGAACGCCGGGGCCGTAGTTGCGGCGTTCCAGGTATTTGTCCGGGCCGAACATGGCGATGCCGAAACGGCGGCTGATGCGGGTGCGGGGTCCAGTATAACGAGCCATAGTAAAAAATGTTTGGGTTGGGAAGTGGAGATTAGACGCGGCGTTTTTTGCGCGGGCGGCAGCCATTGTGCGGAACCGGGGTGACGTCCTTGATCGTGCTGATTTCCAGGCCGATGGCCTGGAGGGCGCGGATGGCGGATTCGCGGCCGGAGCCGGGGCCTTTGACGCGAACTTCGACTTCCCTCATGCCGTGGGACATGGCCTGACGGGCGGCGTCCTGGGCGACCTGCTGGGCGGCGAAAGCGGTGCTCTTGCGGGAGCCTTTGAAGCCGACGCGGCCGGCGCTGGACCAGCCGAGCACGTTGCCTTGCATGTCGGTAATGGTCACGTTGGTGTTGTTGAAAGTAGCGAGGATATTGGCGATGCCGACGGAGATGTTCTTTGCGCCCTTGGCCTTGATGATTTTGCGGAGGTTGGGATCTTCGCCGAGCAATTCAGCCGCGGTCGGAGCGGAGGCGGCGGCGACCAGGCCGGGAGCGGCGCCAGGCGCAGCCGCGGCGCCCGCAGCAGGGGCGGCGCCTTCGGCGCCGGGAGTTGCGCCCGCGGCGGGAGCGCCCGCGGGTTTGTCCTTGGCGTCCGCGGCGTCGGCGGGTTTGCGTTTGCCTTCAGCAGCGGCGTCGGCGGCCGGCCCTTTTTTGGGAGCGTTGGAGCCTTTGGGTGCGTGGCCCTCCGGCTTCCCCTCTTTCTTGGGGGCGGGCTTTGCTGGTTTGGGTTCTTGTTTCGGTTCGTCAGCCATATAATAAAAAAATCAGTGGATGCCGGTCTTGGCGTTGGGGTTGCGCTGCACGCCGACGGTTTTGCGCGGGCCTTTGCGGGTGCGCGCGTTGGTCGAGGTGCGCTGGCCGCGCACGGGCAGGCCGCGCAGATGGCGGATGCCGCGATAGCATTTGATGCCCTGGAGGCGTTTCAGGTTGATGCCCAATTCGCGGCGCAGGTCGCCTTCAATCACGTACTTGCCATCCTGAATGGCATGGACGATTTGCGAAAGCTGGGATTCTTCCAGGTTCTTGGCGCGGAGGGACGGATCAATGCCGGCCTTGGCCAGGATGACGCGGGCATTGGACGGGCCAATGCCGTAAATGTAGCGCAGAGCGATGTCAATGCGCTTTTCCCCGGGGATTTCGACTCCGACGATACGTGCCATAAATAATCAGCCTTGTTTTTGTTTGTGCCGGGCGTTGGTGCAGATGACACGAATGACGCCCTTGCGTTTGACGATTTTGCAATTCTCGCAAAGTTTCTTGACGGATGCTCGGACTTTCATAAACGATTCAATGTTCTTAAATTATCACTCTGATCGCACCAACCTGCCTTTGGACAGGTCGAAGGGCGAAACTTCGACCGTCACTGTGTCTCCAGGCGCGATTCTCCGCGCCGCCAGGCGGTCTTTGGCCGGCACATGCGCCAGAAGGCGGTGTCCGTTGGCCAGTTGCACCCAAAAGAGCAATTGCGGCAGCGCTTCCACTACCCGGCCCTCAACCTGGATGGCGTCTTTGCGGGCCATGTTAAAATCTCCGGTTCCCCCTCCGTAATCAAGACCGAATGTTCAAAATGAGCGGACAAGCTGCCATCTTTTGTGACCACTGTCCAGCCATCATTTAGAACAATGACCTCGGCCTGGCCGGCGTTGACCATCGGCTCGATGGCGATGGTCATGCCGGGGCGCAACTTGGGAGAAGTCTTGTTCTTCTCGACAAAGTTCGGCACCTGCGGCTCCTCGTGCATGGAGCGGCCCACGCCGTGTCCGACAAACTCGCGCACCACGCTGCAGCCGTTGGACTCGACAAATTCCTGCACGGTGCGGGAAATGTCAACCACACAGTTGCCGGCCGTCGCCTGGCCGATGCCCAAATGGAGGGCCTGCTCGGTCACATCCATCAACCGCTGCGCCGCCGCGTCGCAACCGCCGACCGCGACGGTGCGGGCCGTATCCCCGATGAAGCCCTGGTAAAGAACACCGACGTCCAGGCTGACAATGTCGCCAAACTGGAGCTGCCGCGGGCCGGCCAGTCCATGCACCACCTGTTCGTTGACAGAAATGCATATATGGCACGGGTATTTCCGATAGCCCAAAAAAGCGCTCTTGCCGCCGTAATACCGGATCCGCTCGGCGGCGAACTCATCCACCTCGCGCGTGCTCACCCCCGGCTGGATGAAGGAGGCGACGTCCTCCAGTACCGTGCCGGCCACAGCTCCGGCCGGACGCATCAGTTCCAATTCCCGTTCGCTTTTTAAAATGATCATCTGGCGCGCGCCGGGTTGAATTCAACCGGCCCAAACATACCCGCTAAAACCGGCCCTTGACCCGGCCCTTTTTCAGGAAGCCGGGGTATTGCCGTGTCAGCAACTGGGCCTCCATCTGGCGCATGGTGTCGAGCATGACGCCGACGATGATGAGGAGGCTGGTGCCGCCAAAAAACTGGGAAACCTGGTAAGGGATGTTCATCCAGGAATTCATGATGATGGGCACGACGGCGATGATGGTCAGAAAAATGGCGCCGGCGAGCGTGATGCGGCTCATCGTTTTGTGGAGGAAATCGCTCGTCGCCTGGCCGGGGCGCACGCCCGGGACATAGCCGCCGCCCTTTTTCATGTCGTCGGCGATCTGGATTTCATTGAAGGTGGTGGCAACCCAGAAATAGGAGAAAAAGAGGATCATCCCGCCGTACAAAATGAGGTAGAGCATCGAACCCCGGTTGAGGCTGGCGGCGATTTCGGTGAGGAAAACACCGATGCCCTTGTCCTGCCAGTACTTGCCGAGGTACTGGGGAATGAAGGTGATGAACATGAGGATGGCGGAGGCAAAGATGACGGGCATGACTCCGGCATAGTTGACGCGCAACGGCATGAAGGAACTGCCGCCCGAATAGGTTTTGCGGCCGACCACGCGCTGGGCGTACTGGACGGGGATTTTGCGCTGCGACTGGGTGATGGCGACGATGCCGGCAACCACGGCGCACAAAAGAAGCATCATGGCGGCGAAGTGAAACACATTATATTGGTACGCGCCGGTCATGCGGTCAGGGGTGAGGAACATATCCTTCAAGCCGAGCACCATCTGGGGCAGGCGGGCCAGAATGCCGATGGTGATGATGAGGGAAATGCCGTTGCCGATGCCGCGGTCGGTGATTTGTTCGCCGAGCCACATGAGCAGAATCGTGCCGGTCGTCAGGATGAGGGTGGTTTGGATGCGATACCACCAGAGGGGGTGCATGGTGACCAGGACGTCGTGGAAATTGGAGAAGACGCCGCTGGGATGTTCCCAACTGATGGCCATGACCAGGCCCTGCAGGAGGCAGAGGCCGACGGTGAGATAACGGCCGCGCTGGATGAGTTTGGCGCGTCCGCCTTCTTCACGGGACAACTTGCTCAAGGAAGGGACCACGGCCTGCAAAAGCTGGAGAATAATGGTGGCGCTGATGTAAGGCATGATGCCCAGGCTGCCGATGGCGCATTTTTCAAAACCGCCGCCGGTGAACATGCTGTACATGCCCATGAGGCCGCCCCCCAGGCTGCCCTTTCCGGCGGAGGAGGCGAAATAGGCCACCAGCTTCCCGCTGTCCAATCCGGGCGTGGGAATCAGCGACGCCAGCCGGCAGAAGAAAAGCATCCACAAGGTGAACGCAATCCGGGATTTAAGTTCGGGGATCTTGAGGCAGTTGCCGAAGGTGGTGAAGATGGATGAGAACATGGAATTTTATCCGTGGATCAGGCCGTGGGCGGGGCCTGTGGCGGCGCGGGCGGCGCGGGCGCGGCCGGAGTGGTGGAGTGCTGGGGTGGTGGAGCAGCAGGTGGCTCCGCCACAGAAACAGGCGCGGGCGCGGCGGCGGATGCGGCTTTGGGCGCGTCGCTCTTCGCCGGTGTTTCCTTCTCCGGCGCGGGCTTGGCGGACTGGGCTTTCGCGTTTTCCGGCTTCGCCGCCGGAGCTTTCTTTGCTTCTCCCTTCGCCGGCTTGGCCTTCGCGGGTTCGCTTGGTGTTGGAACGTCCTTTGCCGGGGCGGCCTTGGCCTTTTTTACTGGCTTAACCGGTTCGGGTTTGACGGGGCCGATGTGGAGCACCTGGCAGACGCCCCCCAGTTTCTCAATCTTGGTCCGGGCCGATGCGCTGAAGGAATGAGCGAGGATGGTGAGTTTCTTTTTCAATTCGCCATCGCCAAGAATCTTGATGCGTTTCCCGCCTTTGGCCAGGCCGGTATCGCGCAGCGCCTTTTCATCCACGGTCGCGCCGTCGTCAAAGCGGTTGAGGGCTTCGAGGTTGACCGGAACGAAGCGGATGGCGAAATTGGAGTTATTGAAACCGCGCTTGGGCATGCGGCGAATCAAGGGCATTTGGCCGCCTTCAAACCCGATGCGAATGGAACTGCCGGATCGCGCTGTCTGGCCCTTGCCGCCGCGGCCGCTGGTTTTGCCGTGGCCGCTGGATTCACCCTGGCCGAGGCGTTTGCGGCGGTGTTTGGCGCCGGGACGTGGTTTAAGATCGTGTAAACGCATGGAAATTTAAATGGTAGGCGGTGGCTGGGCTGCTGGAGGCGGCTCGGGCACGGGAGCGGCAGGGACGGCAGGCACGGCCAACGGAGTGTTGGAGTGTTGGATTGCGGATTGCGGATTGCGGATTGCGGATTCTGCCGCGGGCGTCGCCGCTGGAGTGTTGGAGTGTTGCAGTGTTGCAGCGACGGGCGGATTTGGGATTTCAGATTTGAGATTTGCAACTGGCGGCACGGGGGCGGGAGCGGGTTGAGCCGCGGGCTTCTTCTTGATTTCAATTCCCCGGTCGCGATAAATGTCTTCGCGCAGACGAAGCTGCTGCAATCCCGCCAACGTGGCTTTGACGACATTGGAGGGGTTGTTGGAGCCGAGGGACTTGGTCAAAATGTCCTTGATGCCCGCGCATTCGACGATGGCGCGGACGGTCTTGCCGGCAATGATGCCGGTGCCCGGAGAGGCGGGACGGAGCATGACTTTCGCGCCGCCGTAGTGGCAGAGGATTTCGTGAGGGATGGTGGCATCCTTGAGGGAAACGGGGACCATCTGCTGTTTGGCCATTTCGGTGCCTTTGCGGATGGCCTCGCTGACTTCGACGGCCTTGCCCAAACCGATGCCGACGCGGCCCTGTTTGTCGCCGGCCACAACCAGGGCGCTGAAGCTGAAGCGGCGGCCGCCCTTGACGACTTTGGCGGAGCGGTTGATGAAAACAACCTTGTCGCTCAATTCCTTGCCGGGTTCACCCCCGCCGGCGGCGGCATCGGCCTCCGGTGTGGTGGACGGGCGGCTGCGGCGGGGATTACGGCCCGGGCCGCGGCCGCCGCCGCCTGGACCTCTGGGGTTGCCACTGGATGTTCTGTTTAATTCAGCCACAATTTTTTTTTAATGATTGTTAAAATTTCAAACCGGCTTCGCGGGCGGCATCGGCCAGGGCCTTGACCTTGCCATGATAGCGCGCCCCGCTGCGATCAAAAACGACGCTGGCGATGCCTTTGCTCTTGGCCGCCTCGGCGGCGCGGAGGCCGATCTTCTTGGCGCTGACCGCGTTGGCGGCGAGTTTGTCGCGGTCGGGCAGGCCCTTGTCCAGGGTGGAAGCCGCAGCCAGGGTGCGCCCGGCGGCGTCGTCAATGAACTGGACGTAAATGTTTTCGTTGGTGAAACGCACGCTCATGCGCGGGCGCTGCAAGGTCCCGGCGACCTTCTGGCGGACGCGGAAGTGCCGCAGCCTGGCCAGCTTTTGTTTTTTGTCGGCTCTCATTGGATGGGGCCGCGGATTTTGCCGCGGCGGTTTAATTATTGAACAGTTTTGCCTTCCTTGCGCGTGACTTTTTCACCGACGTAGCGGACGCCCTTGCCCTTGTAAGGTTCGGGAGGATAATAACTGCGGAGTTCGGCGGCCACCTGGCCGACCACTTGTTTGTCAGGACCTTCGATGGTCAGCTTGGTGTTTTCCAGGACGGTGACGGTGATCTGCCCGGGGATGGGATAATTGATGGGGTGCGAGTAACCGAGGGCCAGGTTGACCTTGCCGTCCACGACGGCGGCCTTGAAGCCCACGCCCTGGATTTCGAGTTTCTTGACGAAGCCCTCGCTCACGCCCTTGACCATATTATTGACGAGCGCGCGGCTCAGTCCGTGGAGGGACTTGGCGGCCGCGTCCTCGCCGTCGCGGCTGAGGATGACGTTGGCGCCGTCCAGTTTGGCGGCGGTGCGGGGCGGAAGCTGCATCTCCAGTTTGCCCTTGGGGCCTTCGACGGAGATTTGCCGGCCGTTGATTTGCACCTTGACCTTGGGCGGGACGGGCACCGGAGTTTTTCCAATTCGCGACATAAAATTTAAAATCTAAGACTTACCAGACTTCGCAGAGGAGTTCGCCGCCGACGTTTTTTTTGCGCGCCTCGGTTCCCGTCATAATCCCGTTCGGGGTGGAAAGGATGGAAGTGCCCATGCCGCCGCGGACGCGCGGCACGGCGGTGGCGCCGACATAGCGGCGGAGGCCCGGGGTGCTGACGCGGCGCAAGCCTTCCAGAACGGGTTTGCGGCCGTTGTATTTGAGTTTGATGATAATCGTTTTGCGGGGGGCGCCCTCGATCTGGACCTCGGCCAGGTAGCCTTCCTGTTTGAGAATCCGGGCGATGCCTGCCTTCAGCCGGGAATGGGGCATCTTGACTTCGGGCAGATATGCGCGACCGGCGTTGCGAAGGCGGGTCAACATGTCAGAAATGGGATCGTTCATATAAATTACCAGCTTGCCTTGGTGACGCCTGGGATCAAGCCGTTTAAGGCGGCTTCGCGGAAGGTCATGCGGGAGCAGGCGAACTTGCGCAAGTAGCCGTGGCGCCGGCCGGTCATGGAGCAGCGGTTGACCAGGCGGGTTGGGCCGGCGTCGCGGGGCAGTTTGCTCAGGCCGGCGTAATCGTGGCGGGCCTTCAACTCGGCCCGCGCGGCGGCGTATTTCTTGACCGTGGCGGCTTTTCTTTTGTTGCGTTCTATCCAGGCGGTTTTGGCCATAAGATTTATTGTGGGACGGGTTCGGCGGTTTTTTGTTCGGCGGCCTGATCGGGCGTTTTGCGCTCGGTCTTGGCCTCGGTCTTGGCCTCGGCAAAAGGCAGGCCCATGAGTTTGAGCAGTTCCATGGCCTCGGCGTCGGTCGGCGCCGTGGTGACGATGGTGATGTCCATGCCCTGGTTGCGCTTGATTTTGTCCAGTTCAACTTCGGGGAAGATGGTCTGCTCGGAAACACCGAGGGTGTAGTTGCCGCGCCCGTCGAAGGAGCGCGGGGAAAGGCCGCGGAAGTCGCGAATGCGGGGGAGGGCGGCGGCGACAAGGCGGTCGAAGAACTCGTACATTTGCTCGCGGCGCAGGGTGACGCGGCAGCCGATGGCCTGGCCCTCCCGGAGCTTGAAATTGGCGATGCTATGACGGGACTTGGTGATGACGGGCTTGCGGCCCGTGATCAGGGTCATGTCGCGCACCGCGTCTTCGACGGCCACTTTTTCCAGCGAGGCGCTCACGCCCATGTTGACCACGATTTTTTCAAGGCGCGGTATTTGATGGACGTTCTGGTACTTGCGCTTTTCCCGGAGGGCGGGCCGGACTTCGTTGATGTATTTTTCGTACAATCTGGGTTTCATGGGGGGAAATCAGGCATTGGCGGCCGGGGCGGGCGCGGCGGGCGCGGGCGCGGTGGCGGCGGGTTTGTTTTGTTGGGGCGTCTTGGCGGCGCGGGCGGCGGCGCGGGCGTCGAATTTTTCGGCGAGCATGAGATTGGAGATGTGGACGGTGCCTTCGCGCTCGACAATGGCGCCCTGTGGATGGGCCTGGTTCTTCTTGGTGTGGCGTTTGATCATGTGCAAGCCCTCGACGACGGCGCGGCTCTTCTTGCCGGCGATTCTGAGGATTTTGCCGCGCTGGCCCAAGGCCCGGCCGGCGATGACCACGACTTCGTCGTCTTTTTTAACATGGAAATGGCGCATGGTTAGATGACCTCCGGGGCGAGGGATATGATTTTCATGAACTTGCGGTCGCGCAATTCGCGGGCGACCGGGCCAAAAATGCGGGTGCCGCGCGGGTTGTTTTCTTTGTCAATGATGACAATGGCGTTGCTGTCGAAGCGCAGATAGGAGCCGTCGGAGCGGCGGATCTGCTGGCGGGTGCGGACGAGAACGGCGTCCACCACCTCGCCCTTCTTGACGGTGCCGTCGGGGGTGGCCTCCTTGATATGGGCCTTGATGATGTCGCCGATGCCGGCATAACGCTGGTTGCGGCCGATAACGCCGATGGCGGCGGCCTTCTTGGCGCCGGTATTATCGGCCACGTCCATGATGGAGCGAACTTGTAACATAAATTGGTTGATTAGGCCGGCGCGGCGGCCGGCGCGGTTTCGCGGGAGCGCTCCAGCACCTGGCTCAGCCGCCAGCGTTTCAACTTGGAGAGCGGGCGGGTCTCGTGAATGAGGACCAGATCGCCCACCCCGGCCTCGCCCTTCTCGTCGTGGGCGTAGAACCTGGCGTGAGCGGTGACCACCTTCTTGTACTTGGCGTGAGGGTAGCGGCGCTCGACTTCGACGACGATGGTCTTGGCCATTTTGTTGGAGATGACCTTGCCGGTGCGTTCTTTGCGCTGGCTGCGGACGATGGGGTTGGTGTCTGGCATAGCTATGCGGGTCAAATCAGGCCGGTTTGGAGCGGAGCTGGGTGAGACGGGTTTCGAGGCGGGCCACGTCGCGGCGCAAGGTGCGCAGTTTGGCGGGGTGCTCAAGCTGGCTGCTGGCCTGCTGCAGACGCAGTTGGAATATCTCCTGGCGCAGGTCGCGGCTCTTGGCCCTGACTTCCGCCTCCGTTAAATCTTTTAGTTCGGTCATTTTCATGATCTGCCTAGTCCACATTGTGGCGTGAAATGAATTTGGTGCGGATGGGCAGCTTGGTCGCCGCCAGACGCATGGACTCCCGCGCCATGGCCTCGGGCACTCCGTCCACTTCAAATATGACGTTGGCCGGGCGGATGACGGCGACCCACGATTCCAGAGGGCCTTTGCCCTTGCCCATGCGCGTTTCCAGCGGCTTCTTGGTGTAGGACTTCTGCGGGAAAATGCGAATCCAGACCTTGCCGCGCCGCTTCATGAAACGGGTGACGGCGACACGGGCCGCTTCGACCTGCTTGGTGTCGAGCCAGCAGCGTTCCAGGGCCTGCAAGCCGTATTCGCCAAAGGCCACCGTGCCGCCGCTCTGGGCCAGGCCGGTGCGGCTGCCGCGGTGCATTTTGCGGTATTTAACTCGTT
>Ga0326727_10020004_pt1 | contig 13356 bp, 13 predicted proteins | sample MB2enrmetagenome_FD_207643 | JGI IMG/M metagenome (GOLD analysis project Ga0326727, IMG submission 207643) | Lab enriched peat soil microbial communities from McLean, Ithaca, NY, United States - MB29MY | ecosystem: Environmental > Terrestrial > Soil > Wetlands > Peat | place: USA: New York...
TGGTTTATTGCCACGCTGGGAATATGAAGACGTATCGCTACCAACATGGGAAAAACCCTTGGATGATGCTCACTATTTCGCGGGATTACAATCGGTCATCAGGGATCTGGCAAAAAGTTCATCAATTGTAATCCGCGGCCGGGGGAGTCAGTTTATCCTCAAGGACCATCCCGGTACTCTCCGTATATTGATTGTGGCACCACTGGAATTAAGGGTGCGACGTGTCGCTGAGAGCTCGAAGTCGGACGAGCGAACTGCAAAGAAAGAGATCGAAAACTATGATAGCGGCCGTCGTGAGTTTATTAAAAAATATTTCCATGCAACTTTGGAAAACCCTTTAGACTTTGATATGGTTATCAATACTGAACTTGTTTCCTACGAAGATGCAGCAGTCATAATCGCGAACGCGCTACCTTTGAAAAATAGACCTGAGGTTCTGAAATAAAGATAAATTGACTCAGTAAATTGTTTCTGTTAACCTTTAATTGTATTTTTGCCATTGTGTTACACCTCTTTGTTGAAGATGCCCCACTTGCCCGGGGCATTCTTCATTTAGTGCCTCATATCTCGAACGTTTTCAGATCCGGTATGCGACATATTCTTTAGTACCATGTTTGGGGGTTTCCCATATCGTTTTGCAGAAGATTTGTAGAAAGAGAATAACGGACTGATCTGGGAGAACCCCTCGATTGGGATATAATTTTATGATTGTAAGGATGTGGGATAAACCCGTGTAGTTCGAATCGCCTCAGCTCCAACCAAATGGGGCAATATCAAGAACTCCTCGGTCTTTTACTGAGAGAGTATTTTCGATAACGTTCCCGTGGCCAGTTGGCCTTTAAGGCAAGTGCTGTCATAACTCGAGCCGGATTATTCCACTTGCAGTCCCGAAGGCATCCGTTTTCACACTCGCTTTTTATACGCCCTCATCGCAAAGATATAAGCCACGAGCATAATCCCTACTCACCACACAACAGCAACTTATATATCATATCTAACCGGTTGCCTAGACAATAAAGCCCTGATGGCTTTCACTGTTTAAGTCACTGGTTGGTTTTCGGCAAAGACGCGAACAACCAACGGCATCAATTCGGTTGGGACAACCGTCGAACCGATAAATGGAACGAAGATGAGTGGGTAGGAAAAGGCGCCCGCACCGTCCACCGATTTCGCGGACAGTCCGCCGATCGCCGCGATCCATGTTAGGGCTAGCGTAAACACCTACCACGACAAGCCATGACAATACTCCTGCCGATGAGCGGAAGCCCATTATGACTGCCACGAGAATGATTACAATCACCGAAATCGCATTGGTACCAATGAGGTCAGCACTTGACCCCACAGCGCGGACGAACGCGCAATCGGCATGGAATAGAACCGTTCGAAGGTGGCACCTTGTATATCCATGAATAGACCGTAAGCCGCATAGGCCGTGCCGCTTGCAATCGCAATAAGCATAATTCCGGGGAGCAGATAATTTACATAGTTATCCATGCCGGTTTGAATAGCACCGCCGAACACATAGACAAACAGTAACATAATCGCAATTGTCATAATAATAACCGTGATGATGGTGTCCGTGTTGCGAAAAATATGGCATATGAAACGTCCAAGCATACAGTTTCTTATTTAGTTAAAAAATAAGTATTGACAAAACCAAAAACCAGTGCTAATATTTTCTAAAATTGTGATTAATCATATGAATATTCACCAAATATATAACTTTCACTGATCCAAGAAGCACGACTACGCCAATATTCTTGACTCCTCCTCTAAAACTACTGCCTGAAAATGTTACCAAGACCTGAATTTACTTTGTCATGGAAGATTGTTTGTTGAGAATTGACATATTAAATTAAATGCGTTTGCAATTGACAAATCGCAATTTGAAAAAACGGAGGTAAATCAGTGTCTAAAACTGCATTCATCACTGGAGCTACCAGCGGTATCGGTGCAGAATATGCCAAAAGACTAGCAAGTCAGGGGTATGATTTAATTCTTACTGGAAGAAGAGAGACAATTATACAACAATTGGCTGAGGATCTGGCGAGGCAATTTAAGATCAAGTCCAAAGTAATAATCGCCGAATTATCCGACGACTTTGACATTCAAAAGGTGATTAATGCGATCAAGACAACAGAAAATCTAGAAATTTTGATTAACAGCGCCGGTTACGCCGGGCCGTTTATTCTGTTTGCTGAACAGGATCTGCTGCAAATTGAGCGGATGATGAAGGTCTTGGTCAATGTCCCGGTGCAGTTGACCCAGGCAGCCCTTCTGGAAATGGACAAAAACGGACACGGCACAATAATCAATGTAGCTTCAATGAGCGCATTTGTGCCAAATAAGAAATGGGCAATGTATGGAGCCGCAAAAGCGTTCCTGAAATCATTTTCGGAATCGTTATACCTGGAAGTGAAAAAGGATGGAATCAAAATCCAGGTTGTTTGTCCGGGTCCGGTCGATACAGATTTCTGGAAGGATATGCCGGCAGATAAAACAATCATGTCTAAAAGACTCAAGTTTATCTCAGCTGAATCTGTAGTCGATTGCTCACTCAGAGATTTGAAAAAGAATCGCGTTGTATGTATCCCGGGGAACACGACTAAACTTCTAATGTCGCTTGTTTCGTTTTTGCCACGATCCTATATTTATAAGTTAACAGACACAGAATAAATTAAAAATGGCGTCCTATTATGAAAAACCTGACAACGGAAACACCTCAATCCCCAAAAACAAGGAAAATAGAGAAAGGGCACCGATTGCTAATAGCATGTTTGATTTTACTGGTAGTCCTTCTCATGGGCGTTGCAATCTACTTCATTATCCGCGCGAGCAATCCTGGACCAAAACCTGAATGGTGGGTGGGAGACTTTTGCTTTCACTTTCCGAACTGGAACATGCACTCTTAACAATATTGATGATAACGCCTACAGAGCCGAAGCAAGAACGATGCCCATATCTGAGAAATATTACTGGGTGGAAAAACAAAAAATGAGAAATTAAGATGGCAACGGATGTAAAAAAAATTAGTGAGCGCCTGAGAACCGAGCGTAGCGTCTTCAATCCTTCATCGACTTTATATAAAAAGACTAATGTTTGTTAGAAAAAATAAAAAATAGAGGAAGCATTCAGATGGCAACAAATATAAAAAAGATTGCGAACGATTGTATGTCAGCATGGAATTCACATGAGGTAAACAAAATTCTTTCCTTCTATACCGACGATTGTATGTTCGAAGATGTAGCTGTTGGACTTGTAAATCATGGCAAAAAGGAATTTACAGACTTCCTCAACACCAGTTTTATTAACAATCCCGACATCAATTGGGAACTAAAGACTGTTTTTGGAACTAATGACTGGATAGGTGTTGAGTATGTCATGTCAGGTACTCATTCTCATGCTACTCGTAGCCTGCCTGGGGTCCGAGCTACCGGAAAGGCCTTTTCTGTACGTGGGGCTTTAATCCTGCAGTTACGCAAGGACAAAGTTAGCCGAGAATCAGCCTATTATAATATCGCGACAATGCAGCAGCAACTCGGGTTAATGCCGGGGCAGCCGAAATAACCACCATCGTTATTGTTAATTACTTTGATAGGGAAAAGCCCTACTTTTTAACTACGGGGGCCTGATGAATTACTAATAGCCTGCTGAATTAACCTTTAGCAACAAATCAGAAAATGGAAGGTCCTATGAAAAAAATACGTATTGTTGCTTTTTCTTGTCTCCTGATCGTTGTATTTGCAATTGGAACGGGTTCAGGTATATTTATTCAAAAGCAATATTTAACTGTTTCCAAGGCCAGTGTGTCGGAATTCCAACTGGTTGAACAAGCCTGGAATATCATCAGCAAGAATTACGTGGATCCAACAGCAACCCAGCCACAAACGTTGGCATATGGAACAATTGAGGGGATGGTAGATTCTCTTGGCGATACTGACCACAGTTATTTCATGACTCCTGAGGAAGTAAAGCAAGATAACGAAAGCCTCCAGGGGCAATTTCAGGGTATCGGGGCTGAAATGAACGAGACAAATGGTAATATAGTTATCGTGGGTACTATGGATGGATCTCCAGCCCAGAAAGCCGGACTACAACCGGGAGATATTATTCTCGACGTCAATGGCCAACCGGTTACTGGTTTACAAGAAGCACACGACAATATCACGGGTCCGGCTGGAACATCCGTCACTCTCACTATTCAAAGTCCCTCCGGAACGACGACCGACATTACGATTGTCAGAGCCACTATACAGATAAATAGCGTTACATGGTGCATGCTGCCGGGCACTTCGATTGCAGATTTGCGGTTGTCTTCTTTTTCTCAGGGCACTTCGACCGAATTGGATACAGCATTATCGGCTATAAAAGCCCAAGGGGCCACAGCTATCATACTTGATCTTAGAAACAATCCGGGCGGAATTTTCAGTGAGGCGATCGGAGTCGCAAGCCGTTTTCTTGATAGCGGTGATGTTGTCGAGGAAAAGGAAGCCAGCGGGAAAATTACAAAAGACGCCGTATTAACAAACGTGCCGAAAACGGAACTGCCGCTTGCCGTGTTGGTAAACCAGGGAACAGCTTCCGCGGCTGAGATCGTTGCGGGCGCAATTCAGTCTGCAGGCAGGGCCAAACTCATTGGCAATAACACATTTGGAACAGGGACTCTTACCGCGCAGTTTCCTCTCGCCGATGGTTCGGAAATTGAACTTGGCTTTATGGAATGGCTAACTCCTTTCGGCAAAAGTATCTGGCATGTTGGTTTGACCCCCGATGTAACAGTGTCTATTGCATCTGGAATTGATCCACTTACACCCGACACCGAAAAAAACCTAACGTTGGTGCAAATAGAAGCTTCTGGAGACCAGCAGCTTTTTACAGCATTCAATTCACTGCAATAGTCGAAGATCGGTTTAATTATGCCACTTAAAAATAGATGAAAAAGCAATCAAAAAAAATGGGAGTGTATCGCAAATGGCAATAGTCAAAGAGAGCATTAACATCAAACGTCCTGTCGATAAGGTGTTTGCATACACAACGGACGCAAATAATTTGTCTAAGTGGGTTTCAGGCATAACAGAATCAGAGCAAACGTCTCAGGGACCTTGGCGTGTCGGCACCACGACTAAAGGAATCAGCCACGTAGCAGGTACGAGTATGAAGTGGACCGGGAAGGTCACGGAATTTGAAATGAATAGCAAATGGTCTATGAATACGACTAGCTGGGGCGTGATCTTTGAAGAGCACTGGGCCTATGATCCCATAGAGGGAGGCACAAAGTTCACCAAGGTTTATGATATGAAAATTGATTGGTTTCTCAAGCTTTTTACTCCGATGTTAGTAAACTGGGCACAAAAGTCTTTAGAAGTGTCTCTTAATAATTTAAAAGGTATTCTTGAATCCGAGGCTTAGAATTAGCTAGATCCCGGTATGTGTGGTTAGGCAAAGAACCAAACAGAAAAGAGGATAAAATGTCAGACTTACTTAATCAACAAATCAAACTGAAAGACGGGCGCAAACTAGGGTACGCCGAATGCGGTAATCCCCAAGGTAAACCGGTCTTCTATTTTCACGGAACTCCAGGGTCTCGGTTGGAATGTAATATTTTCCTTGAAACCGGTAATTCAGTCGGCGCCCGTATCATTGTAGCGGACCGGCCCGGGTTCGGACTCTCAGATTTCAAAAAAGAACGTCTCATCCTAGATTGGCCAAACTTTGTGGTTGAACTCGCTAATTATCTGGGAATCGATCGTTTTGGTATCCTGGGGTTGTCAGGTGGTGGTCCGTATGCAGCGGCATGTGCTTTCAAAATCCCTGAACGTTTGACGGCAGTTGGCATGGTTAGCAGTGCGTATCCATATGATCCTACCGCCAAAGACAACATCAGCGGACCACAACGTCAAAGTCTTTTTACTGACCTGATAGCTTTCGGCGAAGTAAAGGCATTCTATAATAAATGTGTCCGAAAAACACGCCGAGATCCAGCGGGTACAGCAAAGCAAATGTATGGGGCATCCGATAAGGACAAAGAGGTGCTGGCTCGTCCTAAGGTAATTCAACTTCTCGGAGAGAATTTACAGCAGGCATTTCACCAGGGTTCTCGGGGTGCTGCCTGGGATTGGTCCCTTATTAGCCATCCTTGGGGATTTCGTTTGGAAGATATATCCACAGGGATTCAGCTGTGGCAGGGGGAGTTTGATAAAATTGTTCCCCCAAACAAAGGGCGTGACATGGGTAATAGAATCCCGAATTGCCAGGTCAAATTCCTTGAAGAAGGTCATATTTCTTTGCTTTTTAGCCATACGCAAGAGATTCTGGGCGATTTGATCAATTGAGTCGCGCATCTCAAAGTAGGTAAGGAATACTAAACAAGATGATGAAGCCATTAAACAGCAAGGAGAAGAAAATAATGTCCATAAAAGAAAATAAAGAGTTGATGCGCAAGGCATTTGAGGAATTCAATGCGACTAAAGGAGATATTGCCCAATTACATTCTTTGTATGCTAAGTATTGTGAACCTACCTTCATTGCCCATAGTGTTTTGAGAGGAGATGCGAATTCGGAAACGGTGATACAGGCGATGGTTAAAAATTTCGTTGCCTTTCCTGATTTTAAAATTATTGCGGACGATATGCTGGCTGAAGGGGATAAAGTAGTAACCAGATATACTATTCAAGGTACTCATATCGGAACGTTTATGGGAATCGCTGGTAAGGGAAAGAAACTCAATATAAAAGGGGTGCAGATAGATAAAATTGTGGATGGTAAACGGGTGGAGAATTGGGATTTCCCCGATGCTTTAGGTCTTTTGACCCAAGTTGGAGCCATTCCTGCGCCCAAAATGTAACATGTTACTTTAGGCAAATTACCTGCACTGGTTTCCGCACAACCATAGTGAAGATATTCGTTTAAACAAACCTCCATCAGGAGGGTAATTGATGAAAAATCGGGACGAGATATTACAAGATCTATCAGCAACTCCGCAGTAACTATGTCTGCAGCAGAACAGTGATGCCTTTATTTATATGGTGGATCGGCGCCTATTAAAAGCGCTAGCAAGAACTTGCCGTTTTAGAGGAGAGATGTGCCTGTTTTTCAGGTTGCGCCCCCTCTCCCTCCACTATCCTAAATGTGAATTATTTGATTGTTATTTCATGAAATAAACGTTACCAAACAGCTATTCCTTGAGAATTACGGTGATTCCTGTTGCGAGGAATGTTCCAACCACTTTCAGTGTGCCAACATATGAGATCTTAAACCCATCAATCCTTACGGCCGGGGCGAGAGCATTCAAGTATTGGCCACCATTAGTAATACCTTCGTTGGTTGTGGTAATACCGGAGGCGGCTGAAGGAATCAACCAGCTAACGTTTCCCCTTTTCGGCATACTGCTGCTAAGCTTCGCCATAATGCCGGGGAAACTGTGGAAGACGTCAGTCGGTTTTTAGACCATAGCGGTTTTGCCGTGACTTCTGTCTATTTTCGCCACCTTGAAGGCGAGCAGGATAAGAGCTGGGCAAAAGTGGCCGAGGCGATTGGTGTAGCACTGTACTAAAATAACAAGTTTCGAATTGGGCTCTTGATTTCAACTACTATGAGAACTGACGATGGTGAATCGTCACATTTTTCCTTTTCTCTATTGTTTGTAAAAGTTTCTATATTTTTCCGTTTGTGGAGTCATGCGCTCTCTAATGGCAAAGTAAACTTTTTCAGCAGTAGTTTTCGGCATGGTCGCGAAATCAGTATTGGTTTTCTTTGTTTGTTCGTGTATCCGTTTAATCTCGCTAGTCCAATAATCGATTTGTAGATTAGTATACTTTTCTTGGTAAATATCCCTGAGCATTAATTCTGAGGCTTTTTGATAGGAGCCATTCTCGATTAAATCGATGGCGGGGTGACTCATCTTTTCTCCTTCCCAATTTTTTTATCAATGCAAAGTTATGAATATCGCACGGCGCTCCCGCAAATTATTTTAAATTGAATGGTTCTTTTCGGATATTAGAGTGTTGCGATTAATGATGCGATTAGCTAATCCACTCTGGTCTTCAGGAGATAAACCCAAAAATGCCTGCCAGAAAACCTCTGCTTGGGGACTAACAGCATCTGGTTCTTTTTCGGATTGAACTATGGCCAACTGAGATGCCTTAGTTTGACCCATTAAGGCCCATCCCCGAGGTGCATAAAATCTACTTCCGCTGTTAGCAGTTTTGCCATACAGTCCCAGCAGTCGGCTTACCTTCTGCTTGACGAAGATTGCTTCCTCTGAATTTTCTTCAAGAGATGTGAACCATTTATTTAAAACCGGTTCTGCAGCACGCCCACTTAATTCGGAATGTTCTCTTATGTACTCAAGTCCAGTCATGCCTTTAAATCGAATGAACCTGCCGGGTCCCACAGCATCAAGTTCCGGCGCATAATACCAAGTTTGAAAGGAACGAATCTGCTCCCTGAGACGTCTCCCGCGTTCCAACGCTCTATTAAATGCATCGATGGATTCCAGCACTTCGTCATATGTTTTTACTGTTTCCCTAGCCATTTTATTCTCCTTTTGTTTTACCATTATCAAAGCCAAGACAATAACTAAATTCGGCTGGGTGTATTAATTCGCCTGTTCAAATGGCCTCCCGCCATTTTCCTTTGCATTTTCTTTTATGGGTACTGATTCGCATGATTGCACCGTTTTTTCTAATTGTCTTCGGATTTTAGCCCTGGTTGCCCTGTTCTTTTGCAATTCAATCAGGAATGGAGTCGGTTCCCAACGTTTTCTGGCAATCTCGACAATTCGATTTATCATTGTTGCGTATCCCATGCCGGCTTGAAGCGCAGCCAAAGCAAAGGCACTGGTTCGTTCCAGATAAGGATTGGCGTTGACCTCAACGACAAGGGGGATGCCCACTGCGGATAGCCTGATATCTACCCTTGCATAGTCTTGCACTTTCAAGGCGTAAGCTGCTTCTCGTCCGGCTGCTATCAAACGTGCACGCACTTCAGGAAGAAGCTCTGTAGCTACAATAACATTAACCGCGCCAAATTGAGGGCTAGTTGGATTCGACTTGGCCTCGCGCCCATAAATGTGCGGATATTCACTTGGAAGTTTAGTAAAATCAAGCTCCATCACCGGTAATATTTCGGCTTCATCGTTCCCCAAAATACCAACATAGAATTCGCGTCCTTCGATATATTCTTCAACCAAAGCGGGTACCTTCAGTTGTGTTTGGATGAAGCTGATACGTTCGATAAGTTTAGAGTATTCAGTTATTAGAGAAGAATCATCAATACCAAAGGAAGTATCCCCATGTAAGGGTTTAACAAATAAGGGGAAATGCATTTTACCGGCAAATTCGAGATTGTCCTTGTCAAATGTGGCGTAATTGGGATAGGGTACATCATGAAATTTTAAGAGTTTTTTTGTCACCGCTTTATCTTGTCTTAGTGCCATCCCAGCTGCACTGGTCCCTGTAAAAGGCTGCCCAAGCATTTCAAGAACACTCGTAACGTGCATTTCATAAATGTCGTTATCCGCAAACCTCTCGCATAAATTAAACACTAAGTCGGGCCGTTTGTCGTCAAGTTTGTCCAGAAGTTCTCGCAAATCATCACATATCCCAATCAACGAGATTTTGTGGCCACCTTCAGATAAAGCTGCGGCCACTTCGTCTACTACTTCATCGTGTTTGTTTCCTTCTTGAGTACGCTCTTCCCAGAACAGTACGGAAATCTTTAATTTATCCATTGTAACAGCCTCCTTTCCTATCGAGGAATATCACGTATCCATAAATTGACCACTATATATGTGGTTCATGGCCAGCGTAGTAAGGAATACCGACACATTCAACATTTGTGCAGTTGATTGATCAGGTTCAATCTTGAGTCCAAGGATTTTTACTCTCTCTAGCAATTTATCGATCAATGCGCTCATAAGCGGTCGATTAATACCGGTCCAGCGATTAATATCTTGAATCAGTTGTTGACGATTAATCTGAAGGAAATCGACCGCCGGTTGACCCTGCTCTGCAGGGAATAACCTGCGTAAATCATCGTTAAGTGCCCGATGTAGTTTAAGACCGATGTGGTTGGTACCTCGACCGTTTTGATACCATCTATCTAGAGTCATTGTCATTTCTTGCACTGGCGTGTCTAGTTTTTTATCACTGACTACTGGCGACTTTTGACCGTACTTTTGAACCAGTGCATCAACATATATCAGTTTGGCCATGGCAGGAGTGTCAGCGTAATGTTGCTTCCAATTCGAACCTGGAGTGAGCCAAACAGCGAATGTTTCCGCAAAATCCTCGTCAGGGTGTTTTTGTGCATACCAACCCGGTATATGACGCACAAATTTGGTGCTGAAAGGTGTTGGTTTATAATCTTCTTTATATGGTTGTGAAAACTTTCCAAACTGGCGCCGCCATTCTGGTTTCATGAATAAGCGATACGCATAATTGAAGGCATGACCAGCCTCGTGGCGGAGGCACATCATCACTTCGTCTTCATTTTCAGCTTCTATCCCCGTTAGTTCACCTTCCAATTTACACAGACCAGGGTCGGCCAAATAAAAAGGAATGCCAATTACCGGGACTCCTTGGGGACAGCCCCATTCATCGGCCAAGTATGTTTTTGGCTTGAATAAGATGCCCGCATTTTGCAATTCTTGATAAAGTTTATTAATCAATACTTCAAGTTGTGTGCCTGGGATTTCAAGTTTTAGATCGCTAATTTTTCGGGACAACAATTCCTGTTGTCCTCCACCAATCATAATTTTAGAAGAACTTTTTGAAATTTTGGACTGGCTCATACTTTCTCGTCTTTTTACAAAACGCTTTTGTGGTTAAAGCACAAGCTAATTTTAAGATACAAATCATATCATTGTAATAAATAGTTAAAGGAAAACCTAACAAATTTGTTACAAATGTGATGTCATTTTCCCAGCTAAACCAAGAAAACTGATTGAACTGATTTCACAATTGATTTGTCAAGTGATGTTTTAGCATGAAATGTTATTTACTTTATTCTGGGAATATACATGGTGACTTCATATATCCATTCGTTAAAAGATTAATTCCAAACGGGGAGGCATGTTCTTGAACGACTTCCAGCAGAAGTGAAAACATTAATCTTAAGGAACTTTCATTAAGATTCGATGATGTATCTTTGGCAGTGTGAACCACACTCAGCGGTTCAGGCATTGTCGGGCGGCGTTGGAAGATGAGGCTATATAGATTTGTTCCAGCCAGTGTTTTTTCAATCGCCTGAATTCCATCAGAAGGGAGTAATGATAAGGTAAGCGCATCAGGGAACCCCCTCAATCTAAATGACAGGTGGTCACTGCTCATTAACATCCAGGGGATATGGGCAGATTTGAATGGTAACCCTATTCGATTCGACGCCGCAGTGATTTGCTTGAACGCGGAAAGCGTGCTATCTTTTTGACCAATTGGCCAAATCGCCAAACAATCTCCTGCCCCACAGAATTCTAAATTGTAGACGGCGGAAATATTTCTCAGGTTAGTTGTGTACGCATAACAAAGCGACCCCAGAAGCCCCAGCCGTAGTATTGGAGTACGGATCCATGCTTCCTCGCGATCAAAAAACACTATTTTCACCGGAGTTTTAGTACCCCTGAGCTCCTGACATAATCCAAGAAGGACTGCCACTCCGGATGCATTATCGTTGGCGCCGGGGCTGCTTTTTACCACATCATAATGGGCGGATAAAATTAAATGTTTATTTTCAGAGCCCGGTGAAAAATCAACGATAATATTTTTAACTTGCAGAAAATTGCAGTTTTGGATTACTGATTTAAGTTCTAACCCTTTGAGGGTTTCTTGAATATACTGGCCTCTGGCGGAACTGTCCTGGTTTTCCAGAGCTTTAATATGTGACATTAAGCAAGCGGATTCTTCGCGATTACTCATTTTGATAATTAATGGTGAAACAAGCTCCCATCGCTGTGACCCTTCCTATTTTCAATAGAAATATTACTCGTTAATAGGGGCTTCATGCAATTAATATTTTTTCGATACATTTGAAACATAACAAACGAGACACCCAAAAACGAGAACGAGAATACTGACGGCGTGGCAACGTACTGAACTGGAATAACACTCATGAAACTTGATAGCTGCTTCTTTCTGCATTCCCGCGGAAACACGAGTAAACGTGATTCCCATCGACAAAAACTAGGTTTGACAAACGTGGTTCCAGCGCCATTTGTTAAGATTCTGATGAAAAATGTGATCTTAAAGTCAAATTTAGCGATTCTTGATTAAAAAAACCATGCAATCCCGGTGCCGACTATCAGAGTTAAGAAAATCCAGTAAATGAGCTTGTTGAATCCCACAAGCGAATGATCTAACATCAACTTCTTGTTTGATGATATTAATCCTAATATTACCGCCGGTCCTATCAGTACTGCGATTTGCAATACTATTAAACTGAGCACCAAGTTGATCAGGTTGAACGGTAATAAAGGGATTATTATCGCCGGAATGGATTCAAGCAGGTGATGATTGACAGGCGTAAAGTCCGACAACCGTTATGAAGCAATCAGAGTCGTTATCGTTTCATAGCATCTTGTCACAAACTATAAGTCGGTGGCATCACCTGGGTACCGGGGATAAGTGCCACGGTCGGCGCTTTTGCAGGTTTTTTGGTACTCGCCATTGCAAACAACGGCTACCACTCCATTGCCTAAGATGGCTGGGGTTTGCCACGAAAGTATAATGCCTAAACCCGTTCAGGTATGCCTTCTTCTTTGCGTTACTGATGCACAGAGGCATATCCCTGGAGCCGTTCGATGCTCTGGACGTCCAAACAAACAAAGTCCATCGAAGTCGGAATGACGTTGGGTTGGGAAAGGTATGTCGGATAGAATGGCGTCACCGTTGGCATATCCAGATTTTGAAGCTTAAGCGCCGGGCAAAATTGTCTCTGAAAAACTAGGACTTACTGTTCAGAGAGCGGTTGACGAAGCCATGAAACTACTGGATAAAGTAGCAGCAATGTGAATCAGATCTAAGAGTTTTTTGTTATGAGGTGATTCCCAAGATTTGAGTCGCACGTAAAGGGCACATCGTATTGATTAATATTTAAATTGACCAAGGGAAGTCCCGTTACGGGGTGTCTTCACTAAAATCATGGACAAAACAGTGAGTTGACAACTAAACAGCGATAAAGTAATATATTTTATAGAGTTAACTATTATTATCGTTAACATATTATTTGAAAAAATATCAGAGCGGATTAGAAAGAATGGCAGAAGTAGATATTGACCGTATCCTGGAAAACATGTTTAATATCATGCTTGTCATCCATAAAAAGATACTCAGGATGGATTTGGAATTAGAAACTGAAAATCTT
>Ga0326727_10020005_pt1 | contig 13356 bp, 11 predicted proteins | sample MB2enrmetagenome_FD_207643 | JGI IMG/M metagenome (GOLD analysis project Ga0326727, IMG submission 207643) | Lab enriched peat soil microbial communities from McLean, Ithaca, NY, United States - MB29MY | ecosystem: Environmental > Terrestrial > Soil > Wetlands > Peat | place: USA: New York...
CCCAAACGCGCGGATTCCCTTCGTCCTCCGGCCCGAACGCATTGCCCAGTATGGTGGTGCGCTGATTGCGCAGGTCGTCCTTGCGGCAATCGTTGGCCGTGTACCATTTGCCGCGCTCCAGCAGCACCACGCTTAGGCCGGCAACGGCAAGCTCTTTGGCGACAATGCCGCCCGCCGCCCCCGCTCCGACAACGACAGCATTCACCCGCTTCATGACGGCGAGCCCTTTCTCAAGTCGTATTGCGCGCGGCCCAGCGGCGGCGGCTCAGGCAGCCCCAGCATCCTCCAACTCACGGCGTCGCGATTGCCTCCATGGCGCGGCGAGCCATAGTAACCCTCGAGGGTGTGGCCGCGCACCAATTCAAAGAATTCCCGATCCTGCCGCGAAAGTTCGCTGACAATCTCAAGCTGCTGCTGCGGCGGCAACAGGGCCAGATCCTGGCCGAATCGCTCCCGGCTTATCGCCTGAGCCTCTTCCAGGCCGCTCCGGTAAGCCTCCCGATGACGGCGGAAGTGGCGGACGAGTTGACGATCGATGAAGCTGAGAACGCCCGCCTGAGAGGCGCTGGGGAAATCGTCTGCGGGCACAATCTGGTCGCAGATCGCCGCCAGGGCCCGAGCCTGATCTTCGCTAAGGAACTCCCAGTTTTCCCCCTTGCCGGGAGCGCAGCCGATCACCATCGCCGCGCCTCCCAGTGCGCCGGCGGCCACAAACTGCCGTCGCGTCAGAAGGCACGCTTTCCTGCTCAAGCGCATGGGCATCTCCTTCAGGCTCGATTCAATTCCGCGGAATCCCCATCGACGCAAGAATGCGAACGAGCCGGATCGCTCTTCCGGTCCATGCTTGGCGCGCCCGCCCAGGCATGTCTGTGCCGCAAATCACCTTTGGACACGTCGGCTCGCGGCAACGGCGAATTCTGGAATGGCAAAGGCTCCTGAAATCTGGTTGGCCCTCCAATGCATCTTCTCAAGCGGGCGCAACTGTCCGTTTGCGAACGGTTGGTCTCGCTTCCGAACACGCCGGGGGACAGCAAATTGCATCGTCAACGGCCTAAGCATATAAGAATGAACGTCGAACCGCCCAGCCGGTTTGGCCGTCGGAGTGCACTGTTGGATAGCAGCGCTCCAGGAGCAGAATGGGAGTGGTTCGGAGGCTTCCTTGCAGACCGTGCTTCAAGACCTGCGTTACGCGATGCGCCAGTTGCGCCAGTCTCCGGGCTTTACGCTCGCCGCGGTGCTCACGCTGGCCATCGGCATCGGCGCCAATACGGCCAGTTTCAGCATCATGGACGCCGTGGTTCTGCATCCCCTGGAGGTGCCGGAGCTGGATCACGTCCTGACCGTTCAGGAGCAGCAGAATCGGGGCGATTTGAAGCCGGTGGCGCTGGCCAACTATGAAGATTGGCAGCGCCAGGATCGCTCCTTTGAAGAGCTGGCCGTACACAGCCCCGCCGACATGGCCCTAACCGGGGCCGGCGACGCCGAGCACGTGCAGGTGGAATTCGTGTCGCCAAACTTTTTTTCCGTCATGCGGGCCAACCCGTTGCTGGGCCACGTCTTCAACCAGAGCGAAACTGAACCCGGCCGGAACAGGGTGGCGGTGCTGAGTCACTTTTTCTGGAAGGAGCACTTCGGCGCCGACACCGGGATTCTTGGCCGCAAGATCGAGCTGGACCAGCACGAGTACACCATCATCGGGGTGATGCCCAATACGCTGCAATATCCGCCAACCACCAACATCTTTCTCCCCTTTGCGCCGGATGCCGCCGAGCTTGGCAACCGCGGCGCGCACAATTACCTGGTCATGGGCCGCCTGCGCAAGGGAGTTGCGCCGGCCCAGGCGCAGGCGGAGATGAATCTCATTGCCGAACGCCTGTCGCAAGCCTATCCGGCCACCAACCAGGGTTGGCAGGTCAAGCTTGTGCCTCTGCTGGACGACATCAACGGCCCTTTCACGCCGCTTTTTTTCAACCTGATGCAGGGCGCCACGCTTTTTGTTTTGCTCGTGGTCTGCGCCAACCTGGCCAATCTGCAACTGGCGCGCGGCATTGCGCGCCGGCCGGAAATTGCCATGCGCACCGCCCTGGGCGCGGGCCGCGGGCGGATCATGAGGCAACTGCTTACCGAAAACATCTTGCTGGGGCTGGTTGGCGGAGCCGGCGGACTCGTAGTCGCGCAGCTCTACATGCGGATCTCCATCCAATCGCTGCCGCGGGAGGTTGGTAACTTCTTGGCCGGATGGTCCAACATTTCGCTCAACGAGCGCGCCCTGGCGCTCTCTCTGCTGCTCGCCGTGGCCGCCGGAGCGGTCTCGGGCTTCGCTCCGGCGCTGGCGGCCCTGCGCGTCAACTTGGTGGATCAACTGAAGTCCGGATCGCGCGCCATCGCGGGCGCCGGCCGTACCCGCTGGCTGAGGAACGTCTTCGCGGCCGCGCAGATCGCGCTGGCCGTGGTGCTGGTGGCTGGCGCGGCGCTCATGTCAAGAGGCGTGCTGGCCATGCTGAACGCCGCCGACCGCTACGACCCCAGCCACATGCTCTTCTTCACCGTTCATCTGCCTGACGCGCGCTACGATACCGCGGAGAAACGGGCCGGCTGGCAGAACGCCAGCCTGGAGAAACTGCGCGCGCTGCCCGGCGTCGAGCGAGCCGAGCTCACCACCACGCCCCCCTTGAGCGATTTCGCCCCACTGGACGATTGCCAGATCGAGAATCGCCCCCTGATTCCCGGCAAGTTTCAAAGCGCGCTGCGCATCCAGGCGAGTGCCGGATACTTTGCCGCCTTCCACATTCCCCTGGCCTCGGGACTGCCCTCTGGACGCCTGTTCGACAAGGACGACGATCTTCGCTCGCAGCCTGTTGCCATCGTGAGCCGGCGATTTGTGGAGCGCTACTTTCCCGGAGAAAGCCCCCTGGGGCATCGCATTCGCATGGGTTTGGGGCGCAGCGATCAGACCCCGTGGTTGACCATCGTGGGCGTCGCCGAGGAGACGGATTATGCCTTCTTCGCCAATGTCCATGCGCCGGCCGTGTATATGGACGCGGCCCAGATGCCGCCTGCCGGCGTCATGTATGCGGTAATGGCGGAGGGCGATCCGTTGGCCTTGGCGCCGGCGGCGCGTAAAGCGCTGGCGGCCCTTGACCCCGCGCTGCCGCTGGACGAAGTGAAAACCTACTCGCAGTTTATGCAGGAACATACAGTCGGCATGAAATGGTTCGCCAGGAACCTAGGCGCCGATGCGCTGATTGCACTGCTGCTGGCCGCTATCGGCATCTTCGCCGTGATGGCCAACCTGGTGGGTGAGCGGACGCGGGAGATCGGCGTGCGCCTGGCCATGGGGGCGCGCCGCGAAGACGTGCTGCGCATGATTCTGCGCCGGGCGGCTATCCTGACGGCGGTCGGGCTGGGCTTCGGTCTGGCGGGGGCTTTTGCCATGGCGGTTAGTTTGGCCAGCGTAATCTCTTTTGTGCACGCCAACGATCCAATGGTCTTCGGTCTTATCACCTCGGCCATCGCGGCCATTGCGCTGTGGTCAAGCTGGATTCCGGCGCGGCGGGCGTCGCGCATCGACCCCATGGTCGCCTTGCGCGACGAGTAAAAACAACTGGCGGCAACGGGCCGAGTAGTTCGCAGTACGGCTGAAGCGGCCCATTGAAGGAGTAGTTCATGCACACGGTGCTTCAAGACCTGCGTTACACATTGCGCCAGTTCCGCCAGTCGCCGGGCTTCACGATTGCGGCGGTGCTGACGCTGTCGATCGGAATCGGCGCCAATACGGCGTTCTTCAGCGTGATGGACGCGATGATGCTGCACCCGCTGGCCGTGCCGGAGCTGGACCGCGTGATGACCGTCGACGAGCAGCAGAACCGTGGCGATCTGAAGCCGGTGGCGCTGGCCAACTACGAAGACTGGCAGCGCCAGAGCCGCTCGTTCGAGGAGTTGGCAGTGCATAGCTCCGCCGATATGAGCTTGACCGGGGCCGGGGACGCCGCGCATGTTCAGGCGGAGTACGCCTCGCCGAACTTTTTCTCCGTGATGCGGGCCAATGCGCTCATCGGCCAGGTCTTTGGCGAAGGCGAGACCCAGCCCGGACGTTCCAGCGTGGCCGTACTCGGCTATTACTTCTGGAAGCAGCATTTTGCCTCCGACGCCGGAGTGCTGGGCCGCACCCTCGATCTGAACGGGCACACCTACACCATCATCGGCGTGATGCCAAAGGCCTTGCAGTATCCGGCCCCCACCGATCTGTTTCTGCCCTTCGCGCCGGATGCCGCTCAGATCGGCAATCGAAGCGCGCGCGATTATCTGGTGATTGGCCGGCTGAACGCGGGCGTGACGAAGCATCAGGCGCAGGCGGAGATGAACGTCTTGGCTGAGCGGCTGGCGGGGATGTATCCGGCGACCAATCAGGGGTGGACGGTGAGGGTCGAGCCCCTGCTGGACACCATCAACGGCGATATCATGCCGCGCTACTTCAAACTGATTCTGGGCGCCACCCTGTTCGTGCTGCTGGTGGTCTGCCTCAACGTGTCCAATCTGCAGCTTGCGCGCGGCATTGCGCGGCAGCCGGAGATCGCCATGCGCACCGCGCTTGGCGCCGGACGCATGAGGGTCCTCAGGCAGTTGCTCACCGAGAATATTCTGCTAGGACTGATCGGAGGGGCCGGAGGGCTGTTGGATGCATGGATCGAGATGCACTCCACCATGGGCGAGTTGCCGGCGCGGGTCATGCGTTACGTGGCTGGCTCGGGGAATATTTCGCTGAACGGCCGCGTTCTCTTCTTCTCGCTGCTGATGGCGATGGGAGCGGGAGTGGTCTCGGGCATAGCGCCGGCGCTGGCGGCCCTGCGCGTGAACCTGGTGGAACAGTTGAAATCGGGCTCGCGCGCCGTGGCCGGAGCGGGCCGCACGCGGTGGGTGAGGAACGTCTTCGCCGTTTCGCAAATCGCTCTGGCCATGGCGTTGGTGATTGGCGCGGCGCTGATGTCAAAGGGCTTGACGGCGATGCTGCACTCGGCCGACCGCTTCAATCCGGAACAGATGCTCACTTTCGACGCGCATCTGACTACCGCGCGCTACGACACGGCGGAGAAGATGGCCTCTTGGCAGAACCAGAGCCTGGAAAAGCTGCGCGCACTGCCCGGCGTGGAGCGCGCCGAGCTTTCCACCGCGCTGCCCTCGAGCGACCAGAGCTGGCTGGACGATTGCCAGATCGAGAACCGGCCCCTGGCGCCCGGCAGGTTTCAAAGCGCGCTGCGGCTGCACGTGAGCAATGGATACTTCTCGGAGTTCAACATTCCGCTGGTGTCGGGCCGCCTGTTCAATCCCGGCGACGATCTGCGCTCGCCGCCGGTGGCGGTGGTCAGCCGTGGATTTGTGGCTCGCTATTTCCCTGGGGAGAACCCGCTGGGCCATCGCATCCGCATGGGCGCCGGCCACAACCAGACTCCGTGGACGACCATTGCCGGTGTCGCCGAGGATACGGATTACTCAATACTGAACCATACGCATGACGCGGCTGTGTACTTGAGCGCGGCGCAAATCCCTCCCCAGGACGCGATCTTTGCCGTGGCCACCAACGGCGATCCGCTGGCGCTGGCCCCCGCGGCGCGCAAGGCGCTGGCGGGGCTGGACCCCACGCTGCCGTTGGACTGGGTCGAGACGTTGGCGGAGTTGCGGCGTCAGGAGTTGAGCGGCATCGCCGCAACTGCCAGAATACTGACAAAGGACGCGCTGATCGCGCTGCTGCTGGCGGCCATCGGCATCTTCGGCGTGATGGCCAACCTGGTGGCCGAGCGGACGCGGGAGATTGGCGTGCGCCTGGCCATGGGCGCGCGGCGGGAGGACGTGGTGAACATGATCCTGCGCCGGGCGGCGTGGCTGACGGGGATTGGCGTGGGGTCCGGTTTGCTGTTGGCCTTCGGCCTGGCGCATGGAGTGGCCAGTCTGCTCTACGGCGTCAGCCCCAACGATACCGCGGTCTTTGGGGGCATCACTGCGGCCATCGCCGGCATTGCCCTGCTGGCGAGCTGGATTCCGGCGCGGCGTGCCTCGCGCATCGATCCCATGGTCGCCCTGCGCGACGAATAGAAGCGAATGTGGCGGCCAACAGCAGGGGCCTGAAAAGGCAGGGGGAAGGTCGATCCGGAGGGAGGCGGGGGTTTCAACCCCCGCATAAGGCCATTCGAATCATCGCGGGCTTTAGCCCCGGAGGGACTCTGCCCAGGGCTCAGCGGACAGCTGCCGGGTTCTCAGTGTGATCCCCGCCCGCGCCCATAAGAACCAGCGAGCGCTGGGCGAAGGGCGAATACACCAGCAGCGCAGTGCAGGCCAGCGCCACTCCGAAGTCGATGTGGTGCAGCAGCAGGAAGGGCGAGAGCGCCCATAGCTCATCCAGGATGAGCAGGAACGGCCAGATCTTGTGGAACTTTTCGCCCGCTCCGGGGGCGTGAAAGAGCACCGCCGAGAGCACGAAGGCGCGAACGGGAATCAGGATCGCGGCCGTAACGATCAGCAGATCGAGCATCAGAGCCGCCTTCGGCAGTACCGAGAAGAGATCTTCAATCTCAGCCAGATTTGCCAGCGCCCCTACATAGAAGCCCATGTACATGATCTGGAGGAGAATGAAGAGCGTCTGTACAACTCGGAAAGACGCCTTGGGAAGCTCCTCCGGGGAGGCTAGAATCCGCCCCAGATGCCGGGTCTCCGGCGCAGCCGGGGCAGATTCTTGCTCTATGGGAACCTTTGCCTGCTCGCTTGCTGCCGGGGAAGGGAATTCGGAGATCGGCGGCTGATTCTCACCGGCAGCGATCCGTTCCACGGGAGCCGCGAATCGATAGCCGCGGCGGGCCAGGGTTTCAACGAATCTGGGGCTGCTCGCCTTGTCTCCCAGCGCCTCGCGGATGCGATTCACCGCCGTATTTACGCCGTGCTCATAGTCGACAAAGGTACCGTCGGGCCACAGCTCGCGGCTGATCTCCTCCCTGGTCAGCAGCTCGCCAGGCCGCTCCAGCAGCATCAAAAGCACCTGAAAAGGCTGCGCATTCAACTTGATGCGGATGCCCTGCCTGCGCAGTTCTCCTGTAGCAGCATCGGCTTCGAATGCTCCGAAGCGATAGCGCCGGGTTGGCCGTGGGTCCGTCATCTCACGGTCCAGTGTATCCGATCGGGATTCTCGGCCGTGAGCCGCCGCGAAAAGTACAGCTTCTCTTAACCCTCACGGATGCAATTGCTTGCGAAATGAGAAACAATCGTCAACAAATGAGGTTCCAGGCATTGTGCTGGAAGGCGGCCTGGGGCAGTCTTTAAGACATGATGCACTTTTGGAAGCCAAATTCGAGATCGTTCTTCGGCCAGCGCGGGCTCTTCATCGCATTCCTTCTGGCGGCCGCCCCTAGCTGCGCCCAAGCCGCTCCCCCGCCCGCGGCGCTTTCCGCTTTCAACTCGTATATTGGCGCGGTTGAGGCGCGGCTCGAAAGGCAGCATCGCTCGCAGGCCGGCTTTCTCGCTCCTCAGCCGGCGCCGGCGCAAGCCGGGCAGCGCCTGCGACAGGGAGACCTGATCGTCGAGCGGCTCACGCCTGCGACGGGGACGGAATTCGACGGAGCCATGCTGCATCACTGGCGCGGCACGGCCTTTGCCCCGGGGGCCACGGCGGCGGATTTTGAGCGGCTGATGAAGGATTTCGACGCCTACCCCAAACACTATTCGCCGCAAGTGCTTCAGGCAAAGGTGCTCTCCCGCCAGGGCGACCGTCTTCAGGCAACCATGCGGGTGCGCCAGCGGCACATCCTCACGGTGGTGATGGACACGGCCTTCGTCATCGAATTCGGGCGACTCGATGCGCGCCACGGATACAGCATCTCGCGCAGCACGCAAATCTCCGAGATTGCCTCTCCCGGCACTGCCTCTGAGCGAGCCCTGACTTCGAGCGAGGAGCACGGCTTCCTTTGGCGGCTGAACACCTACTGGAGCTATGAGGAGCGGGACGGCGGACTCTACATGCAGATCGAGTCGGTCTCGCTCACGCGTTCCATTCCGACTGGCCTCGGATGGGCGATTGGGCCCTTCGTTGAGAGCGTCCCGCGCGAATCGCTGGAGTTCACATTGCGCTCCACCTGCGACGCGCTGCGCAGATAGCGTGGTCGCGGAATAAAACATCCTCCGGAAGTTCCCTAGGCTTTATGGCTGGTGGCCTCTCGAAGGGGCTGAAGCCCCACTGCTGTTAGTGTTCGTATTGTGCTGCCTGACCCATGCTTTGTAACAAGGGCACGGCTTTAGCGGGGCCGCAAGTGCCGCGAAATCAACCTGGCTTTAGCCCCTGCGGGAATCTTGGCTTTGCAGGAACGAAACGCTCAGTAACTCCCTGAAACCAGGGATCGGAAAGGAGAACAAGATGAATGCGAAATCGCTTGCAGTGAACGATGAAATGGTATTTCAAGCGGCCCGCCGGGTAAACCGCGCACTGACAGCTTCCATTGAGAAGCGGGCTTTGCAGTGGATGGCCGAGCGCGCGCCGAAGTGGCTCACCTCGGACCAACTAACCTTGCTTGGCCTCAGCGCGCAGGTTGGCGCCGGAATCTGCTACGCTTTTTCGCGCTACGACCGCCGCGCCCTGCTGCTGGTGATTCTGTGCCTGGCCCTCAACTGGCTTGGAGACAGCATGGATGGAACCCTGGCCCGGTTGCGCCGCCAGCAGCGCCCGCGCTATGGCTTCTACGTCGATCACATGGTGGACGTCTTTGGATCGATTGCTCTGATGTGCGGGCTCGGCTGTTCCGGGTTTCTCCACTGGGGAACGGCGATCGCCATGCTGGTGGCGTTCTTGCTCTTGTCGAGCGAGAGCTACCTGGCCACTTATACTCTCTCCTGTTTTCAGCTCTCGCAAGGCATCTTTGGCCCCACTGAGATTCGCATTCTGCTCATCGCCGGCAATCTGGCGCTGCTGCGCAGCCCGTACGCGGCCCTGTTCGGCCGCAGGATGCTGCTCTTCGATCTGGGAGGCGCGATTGCGGCGGCCGCTATGTTCGCGATGGCGATCTTCATCACCCTCCGCCACACGGCGCAACTCTGTCGCCAGGAGCCCTTGCCGTGAACACCTTCATCCGCTGGGGCAAGTTCAATCTGGTGGGTGCCATGGGCATGGTTGTCCAGCTCGGCGCGCTCGTTCTCCTCAACCGCTGCGCGCCGGGCCGCTACTTGCTTGCTTCGGCCGCGGCCCTGGAGCTCACGTTGTTGCACAACTTTGTGTGGCACCTGCATTACACCTGGCGCGACCGCCGCGACAGCTCCGCGCTGCTCGCGCAGGTAGTTCGCTTTCATCTTTCCAACGGGCTGGTTTCCATGCTCGGGAATCTTGCGCTTATGCGATTGTTGGTCGATGAAGCACGCTTCCCCGTGCTCGCCTCGAACGCCATCGCGATTCTCTGCTGTTCCATCGTCAACTTCTGCCTGGGAAATAACTGGGCCTTCGCAGTCAGGCAGCAGGGCGCGCTTCAAAACGCGAGCCTTCCTCAATGAGAGGCGTGGCCCTGAGCCGCCGGCTCAACCGGTGCGCTGGACAATCTCCATTCGAGCCCTCGGCCGTCACTCCTTGCCCTGCCCCAGCCGCCATGCCTTGATGAACTTCCAGTGGATGTAAACCGAGTGGTTCATGTGAAGGATCAGTCCCTCGCGGCCATCGAGAAAGCCGAGACGGAAGAAGTAGTTATAGACAAAGGTTGCGGCCGGGTTCGCGACCGCATTCCACAGGAACGCTGGCAGGGATTTGCTGTCGCGGCCCTTATTGTGGAGTAACTGGGCTATCTCGGAGCTATAGCGGTCCATGTGCTCGAGATAGACCTTCATGGTGGGGTAGGCATAGTGGAGCATGTCGTGCTTCAGCCTGCCGCGCGGGCCTTTGAATTGCGGCGTCGAGTGCGGGCCGACGCCCTCGCTCAGCCGGGCCGCCCCGCGCCGGAAAAGGCGCAGCTTGCGGTCGGGATAGAAGCCGCCATGGCGCATCCAGCGGCCGAAGATCAGGTTCAGCCGCGGAATCCAGTAGGCGCCGTATTGGGGCTCACGCCCGCCGTCGCAGGCCAGCAACTCGCGAATCTCGTCCTGAAGGCCTGTCGTCAGAACCTCGTCGGCGTCAAGGAGGAGAATCCAATCCGACGTGCAGAGGTCGAGCGCCACATTCTTCTGCTCGCCGTGGCCGCCAAACTCGTGAAAGAAGGTCTTGGCGCCGAAGGATTGGGCGATCTCCAGCGTGCGGTCCTTCGAGCCGGAGTCGACGACGACGATCTCGTCGGCCCAGCGAACGCTCTCCAGCGTGCGGGGAAGGTTCGCCTCCTCGTTCATGGCGATCATGGCTACGGATAGAGTCTTGCGCATCGAAGCAAGGATAAACCGGCGGGGCCGCAGCGTGGATGACCGCCGCGAAGTGAGCTTGCCAGTCGGCAGGCGGTGCGCGCTCATAGCGCCGGGCCAGACGGCTTTCGATCCTCCCGATTTATTCACGCAACGGACCAGGCCTGTAGGCGTAAACTGCCTCGTGCGATTGAAAAGGTCTGCGCTCGCGGCGCAGCGAAAGGACAATGCATGACAACGGAGGATGAGCAGACAGAAGCCAGGGATGAAAAGAGCGGCGATGCCGAATGGAGCGGTTTGTGTCGAACGGGGGGAATCGCGGCGATAATTCTGATCGTCTACTCGCTGGCAACGATGGTCCAGATGGTGGTGCTGGGAGGGCAGCCGGCGAATGCCATTGAAGCCTTCAGCCTGCTGCAGAACCACAGGTTTGTGGGGCTATTGCGGCTCGATCTGCCCACCATCGTCGTGATGCCGCTCTACTACCTGCTTTTTCTGGGACTCTATGCGGCGCTCAGGCGAACGGACCGCGCCAATGCTATGCTTTCCACCGCCCTGGCATTTGCCGGGCTAACGCTGGTTCTAGCAACGCCCACGGCCCTGTCGATGATCCCGCTGAGCGACAAGTACGCCGCCGCAACCAGCGATGCGGCAAGAATGCAGTGGCAAGCCGCGGGAGAAGCCGTGATGGCCGCCGACATCTGGCACGGGACGGGGGCAATCCTGGGCGGAGTGCTGCTTCAGGCCGGGGCCGTGCTGATTTCTTTCGCGATGCTGCGCGGCGGCGTCTTCAGCAAGGCGACCGCCTACCTGGGGATCGTAATGCACGGGCTGGATCTCCTCCACATCGTCTGCGGACTTGTTGCGCCGGTCTCGGGGGTGGTGCTGCTGGCGATTGCTGGGCCGTTTTATCCGGTGTGGTTCTTCATGGTAGGGCGCAGGCTGCTGCAACTGGGAGCGGTCAGGCGCCAGTGATAACCCATTCTGCGCGATATCTTCTCCTGGGCAATGGGGGTGAGGCGATGAAGGTACTGGTCTTTGGCGCTACGGGCATGGTGGGGCAAGGGGTGCTGCGCGAGTGCCTGCTCGACCCGGAAGTGGAACTCGTCGCTACCGTGGGGAGGACGGCGACTGGCATGCAGAACCCGAAGCTGCGGGAGATCGTCCGCGAGGACTTGCAGAGCTATGCGGGGATCGAGGACCAACTCACAGGCTTCGATGCCTGCTTCTTCTGTCTGGGCGTCTCTTCAGCGGGAATGAAGGAGGCGGACTACGAACGGGTGACTTATGACCTGACGCTCGCCGCTGCCGAGACGCTGAGCCGGGTGAATCCAGGAATGACGTTCATCTATGTCTCCGGCGCGGGAACCGACGGCACGGAGCGGGGGCGCATCATGTGGGCGCGGGTCAAGGGACGCACGGAGAATGCGCTGCTGCGACTGCCGCTCAAAGCCCATATGTTCAGGCCGGGGCTGATCCAGCCTCTGGACGGCATCAGGTCGAAGACGCGGGCCTACCGGATTCTCTATGGGTTGGCGAAGCCGCTGCTTCCGCTGCTGCGATGGGCGCTTCCCAATCAGGTTCTATCGACCCGCGATGTTGGCCGGGCGATGCTGGCGGTGGCCAAGAAGGGCTATCCGGAGCGGATCATGGAGACCAGGGATATTCGGGCTGTTCTTGACCTCTGATCCTGGATGGAATAGACGGCTCCGCGCCCGGCGATGTCGTGCTGGTCGCTAATCCGGCGGCGCGCCGCCCCAGGTCGTGTATCGCACCCAGGGAGCCTTCGCAATCAGCGCCGAGAGCTGCGCATTGGGAAAGCGGCGCACGTAAGGGACGGCCCAGCCGATATCCCCGCCGGCGTAAGGAAGCGTGACCACCTGCACCAGTCCGGTTCGCTTTTGGAGCAGGGTGGGGTCTTCGAGGCCGGCGACGCAGAAGTTGACCAGCCGGTGGATCGCTCCGCTATCTTCGGCGTACAAATCCAGCCCGTTGGCCTCGCCGAGTTCGGCCAGCATAATGAGCGGAGCGAGCGCGTAGAGATGGTAGTGGAGGGCCATCTGGGCGCGATTCATCTCTTCGGGAAGCGAGCCATCGGGCTGAATGGCGTCGAGGCCCATGCGGTAGGCCGTAATCCCCCACTGGAATCCTCCCGAATCGTTGTTGGCTACTCCCTCGGCGGCAACGGCCAGACCAGCCCAGTAGAGGTGGTTGTTCTCTTTATCGGGGCCGAGACGCACCACCTCGGCGTCGAAGTACTCCCGCACCCGCGAGGCGAGCAGGCCGAACCACCTCTGCATTGCGGCGTCTTGAGCCGGAGTTCCCAGGCCGCTGGGGCGGACCTTCAAATAGGAGACAGCCACAGCGCTCAGCAGCCAGTTCTGCACATAGACGCCGGAGAACCCGGGCATCTTGCCCGCCCAGGCCTCCGCCTTGGCCGCTGCCTCCAGCAGTGTGTAGACGCAGACGGCCGCGGCGCGGCTGCCCTTGTAAAGATAAGCGTCCGCCGCCAGGGCCGTGAACTGGCTCAGGTGCGTGGGCGCCTCCGAGGCCTTCTGGTACGCGGCCTGCTTTTGTGGGTCGATGATCGACGCGTGGCTGTCGATATAGTACGGGCTGATGTCGAGAGTTTTGGCGAAGGGCGGCGGCGCGGGGCAGTCGTAGGCGGCGCTGGTCTGCTCAACCTTGCGATGGTCCCACGGGGAATGCAGTGTTGCCGCCGGGGTTGCCGTCGCTGCGACTACAAGGAGAGGAATAGCAAGAAGCCACGGCTGAATGGGGATTCGCATGGGGCTTGACCTCACAGGAACGATTCTACCTGCCCTCTGTCTGCAGGGTCCGGCGGTCGCATTGGAGCGAGCCTACGGCTTGTCTTTAGGGAAGCCCATTTGGATGCTTCCGCGATAGGACTTGGCGAATTCGTGAAAGATCTGCACTGTCCGCGCGAACGCATCGGAGTTCCTTGCGGTCAGGTCGAGGATCAGCACTCGGTTCACGTCTTCGATATAA
>Ga0326727_10020007_pt1 | contig 13355 bp, 8 predicted proteins | sample MB2enrmetagenome_FD_207643 | JGI IMG/M metagenome (GOLD analysis project Ga0326727, IMG submission 207643) | Lab enriched peat soil microbial communities from McLean, Ithaca, NY, United States - MB29MY | ecosystem: Environmental > Terrestrial > Soil > Wetlands > Peat | place: USA: New York...
GAACGCGACGGGCCTGCGCCGCGTCGCGCTGGCGGGCGCGCTGCTCGCCGCCGCCGCGGGCTTCGCGTTGCGAGCACCGGCGACTCCCTCGACGCCGCTGCGGGACTTCGAGGCAACCTATGCCGCTGGCGCCGCCGTCAACGCGGAAGACGACCCCTATTCGCGCCAGCTGTGGCGAAGCGAACGCACCATCCCCGGCGTCGACGCGGGACGCGACGAACTGCTTCCGTTCGTCGGTCCGCCGTTCGGCCTTCCGCTCTGGTCGCAGCTCGCGCGTGTGAATTACGCGCAGGCCGCGCTGCTCTGGTCGTTCGCGCTCGCGCTCGCGTTCGCGTTGCTGACCGTCGGAGCGATCGTGCTCGCCGCGCGGACCGCGTCGGCGTTCGATTACCTCGCCGTCGTCACGCTCGGAGCGGGCTTCGCTCCGCTGACCTCCGGGTTGGCGCTCGGTCAAGTCGCGGTCGTCTCCTGCGCGGCCGCCTTGCTCGCGCAATTCGCTCTAGCGCGCCGCAACGCGCTCGGCGCCGGCTTCGCGATGCTGGCTGCCGGGTTGCAGCCGAATCTCGCCATCGCGCTGCTCGCCCGGCTGCCGGAACGCCGCACCGTATTCGCCGTGCTTCTCGCAACGGCCGTCGCCCTGGGTTGTTCCGCGATCGCGCTCGGCTCGCCGGCGGGCCTGATTCGCTACGCGACGCTCGTGCGCGATCACGCCGCCGCCGAAAGCGGCATCGCGATACAAACGACGGTCGGCGCAGTTGCGAGCGCGTTCGGCGCTGCACCGGGAACGGCGGGCGTCCTCGCCGCTACGTTCGCACTCGGCATGGCGGCGGCGTCGCTCGCCATCTTCGCGACGGGGCGTTATGGCGGACTCGAACGCTTCGCGATCGCGTCGGCCGCGTTGCCTCCGGCCTTGACGTTCTCACACGAACACGACTTCACGCTCGCGCTCTTTCCCGCCATCCTCTGCGCACGGCGCTGCGCGGGTTGGACCTGGATGGCCGCAGCCTGCGCGGGCACGGCGCTCGCGGCGAACTGGCTCGGCTTCGCCGCGGAGCCGGCGAGCGACGCGCAAAGCCTCTGCCTGACCGGCGCCGCCGGCCTCGCCTTCGCAGCGCTGGGGCCCGAGGCGCTCGGCACTCGCCGCTTCGTTCCGCTGTCGATCGTGCCGCTCGCGGCGCTCGGCGCCGCGCTGGCGTCGGCCCACCCGCTGCCCGTGTGGCCCGACGCGCTCCCCCACGCGTTTCACGCCGGCAAAACGCTGCCGGTAGCGGAGGTCTGGCGACGCGAACAACTCGCGACCGGCCTCGGCGGCTTTCAACCCGTCTCCGGCGCGCTGAGGCTTTGCTCGCTCGCAGCCTGCGTGACCTTGGCGGGGGCGGCGGCGCTCGGCTTGCGAAAGCCGCGAGCGTAAGGCTTACGGGTTGGGCGACTCCCCGCCGCTGGCCGGCGAACTCTCGGAGTTGGGCGCCGCGGCCGGCGCCGGCGCGACGCCGCTCGCAGCCGAGGCCGCGCTCGGTAAAGCCTTCCACTGCGCGTCGACGTCGGGCGGCAGCTTATCCATCTGCGCGACGAACATTGCGAGTTGCCAGATTTGCTCGTCCGTGAGCGTCGACGAGAAACCCGGCATCGCGGTGAACCGGATGCCGTGTTTGATCTTCCAATAGGAGACCTGCACGGGATCGTCGGTCACGCCGTCTTTGGCCAATTGCGGCGCCTTGATGCTAAAGCCTTGGGCCAAATTCGAGGGCTGTCCGTCGGCGGCGCCGTGACACACCGCGCAGTTCTCGCCGTAGAGCTTGACGCCGGCGCTGAGGTTGTCGTTGGTCGGCTGCAGCGGATTGGTCAGACCCTTGGTGTCGCGGTCGATCGTCGCGTGCAACGAGGTGCGGGCCAACCACTTTTCCAGGAAGGACGGCTTGCTGTCGGCGTTGGCCGGGACGACGCCGGTCTCGACGGCGGCGATGCCGCCGCCGGCGAGCAGCGCGAGGGCGAAGACAAATCCGTAGATGAAACGCATCGTCCTCTTTCTCTTAGATGTCGACGTTCAGCATGTCGTCGAACGGCGCGATCGGGTTGGGGTGCCAATTCTTCAGATCGGCATTGTAGGCGTAGATCTCGCGCCGCGCGTCGAGCACGATCGTCGGCACGTCGTGGTAGATCTGGCGTTGCACGAAGGCGATGTCGGGTTTGCGCCCGACCCGCTCGTAATTGGTCTTGGCCCGGTCCATGGCCGCGGTGGCCGCCTCGTTGCAATAGCGCAGCACGTTCTGGCCGTTGGGCGGAAAGCGATAGCAGGCGTAGAGGTTGGAGAGATCCTGATTGGGATCTCCGCCCCAGCCGAAGTTCACGGCGTCGAACTTGCCCGAATAGATGATGCCGCCTTGCTCGGCCGGGGCGAAGAGCAGCGACGACAGATAGCGCTTGACGGTGAACTCGACGCCGAGTTGCCCCCACCAGCGCCGGATCAGTTCGACCTGAAGGTCGATATCGGGCGCGCCGCTCGAGCTCGCGTAGTCGATGCTCAGGCGCACGCCGTTCTTCGCGCGGATCCCGTCGGGGCCGCGCTTCCACCCGGCCGCGTCGAGAATCTGGTTGGCCTTGGCGATGTCGAAGGGTACCAGCGGCAGGTCGATGTGATACATCGCGCTGGCCGGGGGAACCACCGACTCCTCGACGATGTACTGCCCGAAGCGAATCTTCTCGTTGAGCGTCTTGCGATCGATCGCGTAACGCAAGGCCTCGCGAACCGCGAGATCCTTGAAGACCGGATGGGACATGTTGAAGTCGAGATGGTCGAAGGTGAAGCTCGGCGTGGTCAGGATCTGCACGCCGGGGATCTTGCGCAATTCCGGTACGAAGTGCGGAGCCACCGGCGTCCACAGGTCCAACTCGTGGGTGCGCATCTGCTCGACCACGGTGTTGCGGTCGGGAATGATCTTGAAGATGATCTTCTGCAGCTTCGGCGTGCCTCGCCAGTAGAGCGGATTCGGCACCATCACGACCGAGTCTCCGCGCTTCCACTCCTCGTACTTGAACGGACCGATGCCGACCGGCGCCGAGTTGTAGGGCACGTCGTTGAGTTCTTTATAGTCTTTCAACAAATGTTTGGGCAGGATGAACGGGTTGGCGCCGCCGGTGGAAAAGAACGTGACCAGATAGGACGAGTACGGTTTGCTGAGATGGTAGACGACCGTGTACTTGTCCGGCTCGTCGATCTTCTTGATCAATTCCCAGCCGTCGCGGCTGGGTACGTTGTTGGCCGGATTGTTGACTTCGTTCGTCGAGAAGACGACGTCGTCGGCATCGAACGGCGCGCCGTCGGACCACTTCACGCCCTTGCGCAAGTGATAGGTGATCGTCTTGCCGTCTTTGCTCACGCCGCCGTTGGCCGGCGTGGGGATCTCGGTGATCAGTTCGGGGACGGAAGGCTCTCCGCGCGCGTCGGTCTTCACCAGCCAAGCGCCCGTCATCGTGGCCATGTACATGACGATGGCTTGGCCCGCGGTCAACGTATTGAGGCCCTGCGGATCTTCCGCCGAGGAGTACCGCAACACGTGGGGCACCGTGTAGGCGTGTCGGTTTGCCGAATCTGCGGAGGTCGCCGCGCCCGAAGTCGACGCATCCGGCGAGCCCGTGCCCACTTTGGTGCAACCGCCCAAAAGCGCGAGTGCGAGCAAAGCAGCGAGGGTCTTGTTCACAGCGAATACTCCTGAGGGTTCCAGAAGGGCGAGATCACCGGCGACGCCTTGAAACCCTTGAGATCGGTGTTGTAGCCCTCGGGCTCTTGCCGGTAGTAGAGCACGATCGAGGGGACCTGGCCCGCAAAGCGTTGTTGTTCGATCTTGAAGTCGGCCAGGCGCCGCGCGCGATCCACGGTCGACAGTTCGTCGTCCATCGCCTTCGTCGCGATCGCGTCGTCCCAGAAGAGCGCGTTCTGACCGCGCGGCGCCAAGTTATGCCCCGAATAGATCGCACTGTCGTCGGGGTCGGCCGCCCCGCCCCAAGCGAAGCCGGCGACGTCGTAGTGGCCGCCCTGCAACGTGCCCGCCGCGGTGTTGTCGAAGAACTGCGCCGTCGGCGCGTTCTTCACCGAGACGTCCGCGCCGATCTGTTTCCACATCGCCTGCACCAGGCTCTCCACCGCTTTGCCCGTGGTGCTTTCGGTTTGCGTCGAGTAGTTGAAGGCGAAGCGTTGTCCGTTCTTGACGCGAATGCCGTCGGGCCCGGTCTTCCAGCCGGCCTCGTCGAGTAACGCTTTGGCCTTCTCTGGCGCGTAATCGTAGTGCGGCGTGTCGGCCGTCCAGGCCCACGAGATTCGCGGCGACAACGCGGTATCGGTCAGATCGCCGAGGCCGTGCGCGATCTTGTCGCGGAACGCCTTGCGGTCGAGCGCCATCGAAAGCGCGCGGCGCACGCGCACGTCGGCGAATATCGGCCGCCGCAGGTTGAAGTCGATGTGATCGTAGGTGAACACCGGCACCGTGTCGCTGATCACGCCCGGAATGTTCTGCATGTCGGGCCAGCGGTTCGTGCCGACGTGAATGGCCATGTCGACCTCGTGCGTTCGCAACTGCTCCACCAGCGTGTTGTCGTCGGGCACGATTTTGTAGACCACCGTCGCGATCTTCGGTTTGCCCAAGAAATAGCGGTCGAAGGCCCGCAGCACGACCTGCGAGCCGCGGTCCCAACGCTCGACGCGATAGGGTCCGCTGCCGATGGGCAGCGCCTGGTAGGGTGCCGTATTGAAGGAACCCTTGTCGTCGTTGTACTTGGCCAACAGGTGGCGCGGGAGGATCGGAACGTTGCCGTTGACGCCCCACAGTTGTTGCAGATAGGGCGCGTAAACGCGCTTCATGTGGATCACGGCGACGAGCGGATCGCTACAGTCGATCGAGGCGATGTCCTTGTAGCCGTCCTGCGTTATGCCGTTGTTCTTGGGGTTCATCACCGCTTCGCGGGTGAACTCGAGGTCCGCGCACGTCAGCTCGACGCCGTCGTGAAAATAGATGTTCGGGCGCAGCCGGTACTTGAGCGTCAGGCCGTCCTTGCTGACGTCGCCGTTCTCGACCGTGGGTAGTTCGCGCAAGGCGTCGGGGTGGGGCTGCGAGCGCTCGTCGTAGCGGACCGCGTACGAGAACACGAACATCGACAGATCGAGCGCCGGAGCGCTGGTGGCCAACATCGGATCGAGCGATTTGAGGTCCTGCGCTTCGCCGAAGATGAGCCGGTCGGGGTGCGTCCACGGGTTGCCGGCTCGGCCGCCGCCGACGGTCTGGGCAGCGTTTTCGGTCGAGACTTTGGTGCAGCCGCACAGCAAGGCCAAAGCCAGCAGCGCGGCCGTCGGGGCGCGAAACTCCATGAAAGCGAGCCTTTGCCGCGACGGGCAGCCGTCCCCTCGCGCGCGGAGCGAATCTACGGCGTGTTGGCGCCGACGGTATAGAGATAGGTCTGCTCGGCCTGCCGCAGGGAGTAGACCGCGCTCACCTGATCGACCAGCGCCTGCGTTATGCCGACTTGCGCGTTGAGCAGCAGCGGCAGCGTGGTCACGCCGGCGCGATATTGCGCCTGCGTCGAGCGCAGCACTTCGTTGGCCTTGAGCACCTCGGCCTGCACTTCGTCGAGCTGCGAGCGCGCCGCGACCAAGTTCACCAGCGCCTGCTTCACGGCAAGTTGCAGCGACTGGCGCGCGGTTTCGAGTTCCGCGTTCGAGTTGTCGAGCGCGTAGCGCGCCTGCAGGACGTTGGCGGCGGTGACGCCTTGATCGTAGAGCGGGACGCTGAGCACCAAGCCCAAGCTATTCGAATTCAAATACGCTCCGGCTTGGGGATTGGTCGAAGCCGTCTGCGCGGACGCCGAGCCCGAAAGGGTCGGGAACAAGCCGAGCTTCGCCGAGCGAAGCGACGCTTGGCTCGCCTGCACCGTGCGCAGCGCCGCATCGAAATCGGGCCGCAGCGCATACGCTCGGACCAACGCCTTGTCGTAGGACGGCACCGCAATCGTCGAGACCGCGCCGGTCGAGTTGACCGGAGTGTCGTCGAACGGACGAATGTTGACGTTTGCGTCGAGGCCCATCGCGTTGGCGAACGCGGCGACGGCGTTGAACTCGGTCGCCTGCGCCTTGACCAGCGCGACCCGGGCCTGCGCGGTCGGCAACTGCGCCGTCGCCAAGTCGGCGGGCGCTTCGGTGCCGGCGCGAATGTTCGCGCGGACCAGATCCTCCTCGACCAAGTCGAGCCGCACGGTCTCGTCGGCGACGGCCGTCGAGCGAATCGCGAGCAACGCGTTGTAGTACGCTTGCGCTACGTTGTAGGCCACCGTCTGCAGGTCGCGTTTGTAGTTGTCGACCGAGGCCGTCTCGCTATAGGACGCCGACTGGATCGACGCGGCGATCTTACCGCCGTCGAAGATGAGTTGCCGTAACCCGATGGAGAGTACGTTCGAGGTCGTCACGGTCGTGGGCGTGACGACGAACGGACCTTCGCGAGTCGATCCTCCGGCCTGCTCGTTATCGTGCGTGGTCTCGCCGGTTCCGGTGAGGTCGGGATGATAACCGGTCTGCGCCAAGCGCACCGCCGCATGCGCGATACCCGCGTCGGCCCGGGCGCTGGCGAGCGAGGGCACGCGCGCATAGGCGATGTCGTCGGCTTGCTTGAGCGTGACGATCTGCGGCAGACCTACGGGCGCCGGGCCCGTCCCCACGCCGGGAACCGGCGAGCCGTACGCCGGGAACGGCTGGCTCGTCGGCGCGTTGGCGGGGCCGAGCGTGATTTCCGGATAGGGCGTCGGCTGCGACGAAGGCGGCAGCGTGAAGGCCGGCCGGGGCGTCCCCGCCGCCGCGACGACGACCGGACCCCGGGCCGCACCGCGGGCGGGCGTCAGCGCCACGAAAGCAATGGCAAAGGCCGCCGACACGACGCCGGCGGCATGGAGTGCGGAGCGCAACGTCATTCGCGTCAATGCGCCTTCGCGGGCGATTGCGCCTCGGACGGCGCGCCGTTGACGGCCACCACGCTACCGTCTTGCAAAGCGTCGGGACGGGTGGTGATCACCGCGGTTCCGGGCCGGACCGCGCCGCCCAGAACTTCTGATAACGTGTCGGTTTGTAAGCCTAAGCGCACCGGCAACAGTTTGGCCTTTCCATCGGCGACCGTGAAGACGTTGGGACCGCGATCGGATTGGAAGATCGCGGTTCGCGGCACGACGATCGCCGCTCGATGATATTGGTCGCGCACGCGCACGCTGACCAGCATTCCGCCACGCAGCACGCCGCCGGGGTTGGGTTGACGCAGCCGCGCCCGATACGAGAGCGTTCCCGTCGTCGGCGTCGCGTTGACGTCGAATATCCTCCCGGAGAACGTACGCCCGGGAAGGCTGGCGCTGGTAAAGGTGGCGGCGGTGCCCGGTTTCACGAAGCCCAAATCCTCGTCGGGCACGTTGGCGTTGATGTACACCGTATCGAGTTGCGACACGCGAACGACGGGCTGATTGGGTCCGGCGAAGGAGCCGGGGTCGAGGAGCCGCTGCGTCACGATGCCGTCGAAGGGCGCGTAGATCGACGACTGGGCGATCTGCGTTTGGAGCAATTTGACGTTGGCCTGCGCCTGCTCGAGCGCCGCTCGATTGGCCTCGATGGTGGCTTGATCGATCTTGGTTTGCTGCGTGTTGGTGCGCGCCGTTTGGAGCGCCGATTGCGCGGCGGGCAACGACTGCTGCGCGTTGTGCAGTTCCTGTTCGGCGGCGACGTAGGCTGCGCGCGACGATTCGAGCGCGGTTTGCGCGACGTATCCCTGGGTGGCCAACTGCTGATTGCTATCGTAGACCAGCTTGGCGTTCTTGAGCGCCGCGACGTCGGTCGCGATGCGATTCTGCGCTTGCTGCAGAGCCTGTTCGGCCTGCGTCACCGCCGAGGTGTACTGTTGGGACGAAATCGGGGCTTGAACCGCCGAACTCCGCAAGCGCGCTTCGCTCTGCGCGACCGCGGCCGCGTTGGCGTCGAGTTGCGCCTGCAACTGGCTCACGTCGAGCCGGGCGAGCAACTGGCCGCTGCTGACGCGATCGCCTTCGTTGACCAAGACTTGAGCCAGCGTACCCGATTGAGGCGAACCGAGCGTCGACTCTTGCAGCGGCGCGATCTGGCCGTCGAGGGTGACGTAGGTCGCGATGTCGCGCTGAGCGGCCTGAGCGACCTCGACCGCGAGCGGCGGCGGGCCTTGTTTCTGTTGCGGCCCTTTGGAACATCCGCTCACGGCGACCGCCGCGGCGATGGCCAACGCAAACGCGCGACCCGTCATGGCACTCCTTTCGACCTCTGACCTCACGCGCTATTGTACGCGAGCCAGGCAAGATTTGATTCACGGCCGATTCCCAGGTTCGGAGAGGCGGGAGCGGGCAGGCGCCCGGAGTAACCCCCCGGACATGGGCGTCAAGATCGACATCGGTCGCTCGTACCGGAGCCAGACGCGCGTCGAGGAGTGGATGACGGCCGAGAAGGCGGGGAACAAGGGCGTCGACGTCCTTTCGACGCCGATGCTGCTCCAATTGATCGAAGAGGCCGCGGTCCATTGCGTCGCCCCCGTGCTCGGACCCGACGAAGTGACCCTCGGCTCGCACGTCGACATCGAACATCTGGCGCCGACGCCGGTAGGCTTTATCGTTCGTACCGAGGTCGAGGTGATCGCAGTCGACGGCCGGCGCATCCAGTTCGCGGTCGCGGCCTTCGACGAACGCGAGAAGGTCGCGGAGGGAACTCACGAGCGCTACGTGCTCGAGCGCGCCAAGTTTCTCGCGCGAATCGAGGAGAAGCTGAGCTAAGCGGTCGCGCCCCACAGCGCGGCCCGGCCGGCGGCATTCCCCGAAAGGGTCGCACCGACCGTGCTCTGCCCCGGAAACGTCGTGTCGCCGCAGACGAACAAGCCGCGAACCGGCGTGCGCTGCGAAAACGCGCCCAGGGTCGCCGACGCGGGCGTCTGCGGAACACCCCCGACCAGGCCGCGGGCTCGTCCGGTATAGTTCAAGAACGTCCTGGGCGTCGCGGTCTCGAGCAGCGCGATGCGCTCGGACGCCCCCGGGACGGCGCGCTCCAACGCGCGCAGCAACCGCGAGGCGTAGCGTTCACGCAATTCGCCGCTGCCGCCGTCACGCTCGGCGCGTTCCCATAACGCGACGTCGGTGTGCGTCGAGAGCGTCACCGCCCGGCCGCCGCCCCGCGCCCGCCCGGGCTCGCGCGGCGTCGAGAACGAGACGAACGCGGAATTGCCCTCCCCGAGGGGTTGGGCCGGGTCGAGGACGACTTGGTGGTGCAGGGCGACGTCGTCGGGAACGGCGCCCGGCGGCAACCCCACGTAGGCCATGAAGGCGCCCCAGCGCTGCGGCTGGACCGCGATTTTGTCCGCGTATGCCCGGCGCAGGTCGGCGCTGAGGCGAACCGCGTCGAGCAAGGGCACCGCGAGCACGACCCGCGCTGCGGGAATCCGTTCGCCCCCCGCCAGCGTCACGCCGGCAGCGCGACCGCCCTCGACCAGGACGCTCGCGACCTCCCGATTGTAGGCGATCTCCGAACCGAAGCGCCGCACGGCGCGGGCCAGTGCGACCGAAATTGCCGAGACGCCGCCGGTCAGGTGGAAGGTACCCTCGCGGGCCAAATCGAGAGCCGTCGCCCCGTAGGCCAAATCGGCCGTGGCGGCGTCGCACTGCGCCGTGATCAGCAATTGGACGTCGACGAATCTGCGCAGCAGAACGTCACCGCGGGGCAGGATGGAGGCGACCGTTCGCCCGAGGGCGGGCAGCAGTCCGAGGTCGCGTCCCCGAAAGGCGCTCACCAAGGCGAGCGGCCCCGAGAGGCACGCTGGTGAGCCAGGCAGGCGAGCTGCGAAGTCCCAGGCCAGATCGGCCAGGCGTTCCTGCGTCCGCCAGAATCGCTCGGCGCCGGCACCGAAGGCCCTGACCCGCTCCGCCGGCCAGCGCCGGTCGCCGAAGCGAACGATGCGCAGATCGCCGAGATGCACGACCATGGCCGGCTCGACCCGCGTCGCGGCCAGGTCGATTCCGAGTTCCCCGAAGATGCGGGCGTGCGCGCCGCGCGCTCCAAACCCGCCCACCAGCGTCGCCCCGACATCGAAGCGAAACCCACTCCGCTGGAAGAACGAAGCGCAGCCTCCCGGCACGTTGTGCCGCTCGAGCACGAGCACGCGCATTCCTGAGCTTGCCATGCGCGCGGCGGCGGTGAGACCCGCAATCCCGGCACCGACGACGACGGCGTCGTATCGCCCGCTGAGCTTGGCCGATGACACGCAGTGTGAGACGCCGCGGCGCGCTCTTCGAGCGATGAAAGAGGGGTGACCTTTTATGGGTAGTTCGTCATATTTTCGCGCTCGCCCACGATCCCGGCAAGCAGCCGCATAGCCTCGCTTGCCTTTCATGAAAGGGTAGGCGAAAGCAGAGGGGGTGTCGTAAGTGTGACTCGAGATAAATCTGGGAATCCTTACGTTGTCCGCAGAGGATCCCCCAGTGGCCGCGTTCTGCGCGGTGTGTTGCTCGTTCCAGCTTTGGAGGAAGACCTTGAGACGAAACAGTTCCGGCGTGCCGGCGGCAATCGTCGCCACGAGCTTGGGGCTGGCGGCATTTGCGGCAGCGTGCGCAACCAGTTCTGCGCAAGGAACGCTCGGTTCCGACGTTCGCTCGAAGGCCACCAAGCTCGTCGCTCAAGCCGAATCGGCCCCTCCGGCCGACTTCGGCACTCCGCCAGCGGGCGAAGTCCCGATCCTATTCAACGACCACCACGTCTACACCAAGCCCGACAAACTTAAACAGAGCCGGGTGCTCGCAGCATTGGTCCGCGGGGAGACGATCCTCATTCCGCTGCGTTCGATGTTCGAGCAGATGGGCGCGACCGTATCGTACGATGCCGCGACCAAGACCGTCGACGTGAGCAAGCCGGGAGCCGACGTTAAAGTTACCGTCGGTCAGCCCGAGGTCGTGATCAACGGCGAAAGCCGCCCGCTCGACGTTCCGCCCGAAATCTACAAGGGTGCCGTCGTCGTTCCGGTTCGCGTCATTTCCGAGGGCATGGGAGCCTACGTTCAGTGGGTGCCCGACAAGCGCGTCGTCGTCGTGCGCTACATTCCGGTAGCACCGCCGACTCCGCCGCCGACCCCCGAACCGACCCCGGTTCCCACTCCCGTCCCGACCTTAGCGCCGACGCCGGTTCCCACGCCGGTGCCGACCGCACCGCCGACCCCGGGTCCCAAGGCGCAGGTCTTCGTCGTTGGCGACTACTTGTTCTCCGGTAAGGTCAGCAACGAGTTTGCCTCCTCGAACTCGACTCAAAGCCTGACGGCGGCGGGAAGACTCGGAATCGAAATCCCGATTTCGAATCTCGGCTTCTTGATCGAAGCCGACGGCCGTCAATGGACCTATCCGCACTATGCCTCGGGCAGCGCGGCCTGCGTCCAGTACCTGAGCTCGTGCTGTCCGCAGCAAGGCTGCGTGACCGTGATCGGAAACTACGGTCAAGTCTACGTCCCCGCGTTCACCGCGAAGGATCAAGACCTCGACGGCCGCGTCGGCATCGGCTTGCCGATCCTCAAGCTGTACCTCGACGCTTCGTACCTGCATCGTACGAACAATTACGGATATCCGACAGAAAACGGAGTAGGCTTCGGACTCGAGCGGCTTCCGAATCTCAACGAGCCGATCTCGGTCTTCGGAAGTTTCCTCTACTATCCGTCGGTGACCGGAAACTTCGACGACTACTGCGTACAAGCCGTGGGCTGCAACCAGTACCAGAACGTCGATTGGCACCTGGCCTATAGAGTGTATCTGTACCAGGTCGGATTGACGCTCTCACTGGGCAAGTCGCCGCTCTTCGTCGAAGTGGGCTTCATGGGCGACAACGGTCAAGCCAGTCAGGCCGCGCCGTCCAACTACACCCACAACGCGATCAGCGCCGGTTTGGGTTTACACTTCTAAGAAAGTTCACAAGGGAAACGAAGAGCGCCGGGCGAGGGCCCGGCGCTCTTTTTGTATTTGTGTGCGCGCGGGCACATAATGAATGCGACTTATGTAGCCCCCTGGCACAATCTCGCCGAGAGTGCAAACGCCTCGGCATGTTTGAACGTTCTAGGGTCGGGTACGGCTACTCGCTGGAGTAGCCATACGCTGGTCGAAGCTCCCGCTTCGGCCGTCCCGCGGCAACGCCGCGGCCGAACGTACACCAACTCTGGAGGTAACCTTGAAACAAATCAGCACCGGAGCGCTGGCTGCGATCTTCGCGGCCGCATTCGGTCTGACGGCAGTCGCAGCGACGACCGTGCCGAGCTATGCGCAAGGCAACATTGGACCCTACGCGCAGAACTCGAGCGCGGCGACGCAGATCGTCGCCCAGGCCGATAGTGCTCCGCCGGCAGATTTCGGCACCCCGCCCTCGGGCGAAGTTCCGATCCTGTTCAACGATCACCACGTTTACAGCAAGCCCGACAAGCTCAAGCAAGGACGCGTCCTCGCGGCCCTGATAAAGGGCTCGACGATTCTCGTCCCCCTGCGCTCGATGTTCGAGCAAATGGGTGCGACGGTGTCGTACGATCCCGCCACCAAGACCGTCGACGTGAGCAAGGCCGGCGCCGACGTCAAAGTGACCGTCGGTCAGCCGGAAGTCGTCATCAACGGCGAGAGCCGTCCGCTCGACGTTCCGCCCGAGATCTATAAAGGCTCGGTCGTCGTACCGGTCCGCGTGATCTCCGAAGGCATGGGCGCGTACGTCCAGTGGGTTCCCGACAAGCGCGTCGTCGTGGTGCGTTACATCCCGGCACCCGTTCCCACGCCGCCGCCGGCCACGCCGGTTCCGACCCCGGTCCCGACGCCGGTTCCGACGCTCGCACCGACCCCGGTTCCCACCGTCGCTCCGACCCCGCCCCCGGCGCCGAAGACCCGCAACTACGAGACCTTCGTGGTTGGCGATTATATCTTCTCGCCGAAGGTCTACAACGAACTCAGCCCCGGTAACTCCGGCAAGAGCTCGTACTCGGCTCGTCTCGCGATCGAGTTCCCCTTCCTCACCCTTCCCTGGATGATCGAAGGCGAATATCGCAATTGGGCCTATCCGCACAACTCGGATTCGACCGCGGGCATCTGTCCGATCCCGGGCGACCCGGGCTGCGTCAACACGATCGGCGGCGGTCAAACCTACGTTCCGTCGTTTAACGCAAAGGACCAGGACACCGACGTCCACTTCGGTCTGCGCATCCTCGAGGAAGCCAAGGTCTACGTTGCCGTTGCGTACAAATTCCGCAACACCAACTACGAAGGCGGCGGAAGCCCGAGCCAGCAACACGGCATCGGCTTCGGCATCGAGAAGTTGC
>Ga0326727_10020008_pt1 | contig 13355 bp, 6 predicted proteins | sample MB2enrmetagenome_FD_207643 | JGI IMG/M metagenome (GOLD analysis project Ga0326727, IMG submission 207643) | Lab enriched peat soil microbial communities from McLean, Ithaca, NY, United States - MB29MY | ecosystem: Environmental > Terrestrial > Soil > Wetlands > Peat | place: USA: New York...
GGTCAACGCGATGTTCAACGTAGTGGGCCTGTGTTACAGCGGGAGGCTGGCATGGGAGGAACTGTTTTCCAATGTGATCATCTGGTGGGTGCCCAACGCGATGGGAGCGCTGGTGGTGGCGCCGATCATCCTGGCATGGTGTTCTCCCACATCGGTGCGCATGAGCGTCAGAAGGTGGGTGGAGGCGGCGTGCTGCGGCATAGCATTGTTGGTGGGGCTGCAGCTTTCGTTCAACTCATGGTATGTCAACGGAGTGGAGAATTATCCGCTGGCCTTTTTGCCCTATCCGTTTCTGGTTTGGGGCGCGTTGCGCTTTGGGCAGCGGGGTGGGACGACGGGAACGTTTCTTGTGGCCGGAATGTCGATTTACGAACTGCTACACCGGCGCGGCCCCTTTTGGGCGGGGCACGATCAAACCAGCCTGATGCTCATCGGCTGTTATATAGGAGTGGTGGCGGTGGGCAATCTGCTGCTGGCGGCGGCGGCGATCGAGCGCGAGGTGGCGGTGCGGGACACGGTGGTGAGCGAGCGGCGGTTCCGCGGGGTGGTGGAGGACCAGACCGATTTGATCTGCCGGTTCCGGCCCGACGGGATGCTGCTGTTTGTCAACCAGGCCTATTGCCGGTTCCAGGGCAAAACACGGGAGCAACTGCTGGGATCGAACTTTTTCTCGACGCTGGTGGAGCAGGACCGGGAGATACCGCTGCAACAATTCGCGCGGCTGACGCCGGAGGAGCCGATCCAGACGTTCGACAACAAAGTGGTGATGGGCAACGGCAAACTGCTGTGGCAGCAATGCACCGTGAGGGCGTTGTTTGACGAGCACAACCGGCTGAGCGAATTCCAGGCCATCATGCAGGACATCACGCGGCGCAAGGAATCGGAAGAGGCGCTGCGGCTGGGAGAGGAACGGTTTCGCGCGATTCTGCACAGCATGGTGGACGGGGTCATTGTGCTTGACGGGGAGGGGGTCGTCACGCTGTTCAATCCGGCGGCGGAATCGATTTTTGCGCGCCCCGCGGCGCAGGCGCTCAACCAGCCGTTGAGGCAATTGCTGGCATCGGAGGACGCGCAGAAGTACGACGATTACCTGGCGCGGCACCTGGGGGAGACGCCGCCGAAGGTGATCGAGGTCGGCGCGTTGGGAGCCAACGGCACGCGGGTGCCGATCGACCTGGCGGTGAGCGAGATTGCGCGGGGGGGCGCGCTGATGCTCATCGTGGTGGTGCGGGACATCTCCGAGCGGAAGAAGCTGGAGGAGCAGTATCGTCAAGCACAAAAGATGGAGGCGGTGGGGCGGCTGGCGGGGGGCATCGCGCACGATTTCAACAACCTGATGCAAGCGATCTTGGGGTACAGCAATATGCTCGACCGGCGGCTGGCGCCTGGGGATCCCAATCACGAGACGGTGGAGCACATACAGAAGTCGCTGGAGCACGCGACATCGCTGACGCGGCAACTGCTGGCGTTCAGCCGGAAGCAGGTGCTCAAGCCGAAATTGCTGTCCCTCAACGGCCTGGTGTCGGAAACCAACCGGCTGTTGCAGCGTGTGCTGGGGGAAACGATCCAATTGAAAACGAAACTGGCCGAGCCGGTGCCGTGGATACGGGCCGATCCCGGGCAGATGGAGCAATTGATCCTGAACCTGGCCATCAACGCGCGGGACGCGATGCCGCAAGGAGGGACATTGGCCATAGAAACGCGGAACGTCCTATTTACGCGAGCGAGGGCCTTTTCCTCCGGGCAGCTTCCAGCCGGATCCTACGCGCTGTTGAGCATCTCGGACACCGGGTGCGGGATGACGCCGGAAGTGCAGGCGCATTTGTTCGAGCCGTTTTTCACCACCAAGGAAACGGGCAAAGGCACCGGGCTGGGATTGTCCAACGTTTATGGTGTTGTCAAACAAAGCGGAGGCGAGATTACCGTGACGACGGCCGCGGGCTGCGGCACGGCTTTTGACATCTACCTGCCGCGGTTTGAAGGCCACGCCCCCGAGGAGGAAGCGAAGCCTCTGGCACCCAGTGGCGGCGGCGGCCATGAAACGGTGCTGCTGGTCGAGGACGAGGAGCTGGTGCGGCTGATGCTGATGGAAGTATTGAAATCGGCCGGTTACACGGTTCTCGACGCCCGGCATGGGGAGGGGGCGCTGGCCCTGGCGCAAAAGTATTCGGGACCGATCCACCTGCTGGTGACGGACATGACGATGCCCGGCTTCAGCGGGTCGGAACTGGCGCGGCGTCTGGAGGAGAAACGGCCATCCATGCGGGTGCTGTTCATCTCCGGATACACCGACCAGGAAACAGCGCAATGGGGCCGGCTCAACCAGCCGCTGCAGTTTTTGCAGAAGCCGTTTCACCCGGACGCCTTTCTGGCCAAGGTGCGCCAAATACTCGACACTCGGGCGTCATGATCCGGCCCCGGGCGCAAGAGTTTGTGCGGCAATGGATCCGGCGCCGGGAGGGAACGGCGGCGGAGTTGGCGCGAGCGCTGGAGGAAGAGATGGGCTGGCCGGCGCGCCACGTACTGGCGTCGATTTTGGACGAATTGCGGGCCAGCCGGGAGCTGCCGCCGGAGGAGCGCAAATATCTTGATTACACGTTGAGCGGCGGAGCGGTGGCCGGGGCGCTGGCCGAAGGGGCCGAGACGAGCCAGGAGCACCAGTCCGCGCTGGACGAACTGTTCCAGCGGAGCCGGCGATTCCGGCGGTCGGCGCAATTTGCGGAGGCGGTGGGATTTGTGTCCAAATTCCGGGACTATTCGCCCTTCAACAACATGCTGGTCCATTTGCAGAACCCGCTGGCGACGTATTTCGCCACCGCCCGGCATTGGGAGACGGGATTCGGCCGGGCTGTGAAGGAGGAGGCGCGCGGGATGATCATCCTGGCGCCGCGGACGCCGGTTTTGGTGGTGTATGACATCGCCGACACGACGGGGCCGGCGGTGCCGGAGCAGATGCTCGTGTTCACCCAAACGAGCGGCGATTTCAACCCGGCGGTGCTGGAGCGAACTGTCAAGAATTGCGAGCGGGACCGAATCCAGGTGGCGCGCGGATCGATGGGGCCTTTGCGCGGGGGGATCGCCACGAGCCGGGTGAGGGATCGGGCGTGGAAAATGCGGGTGGTGGTGCGGGCGGAGTTGCCGGCGGCCTCGGCCTACTCGGTGCTGTGCCACGAGTTGGCGCACATATACCTGGGACACGTGGGGCCGGACCGGGACGGGTGGTGGCCCTATCGGAAGAACGTATGCGAGGCGGTGGCGGAGATGGAGGCGGAATCGGTGGCGTACATCGTGTGCCGGCGGGCGGGCCTGGAGACGCGGTCGGCGGAGTACCTGGCGAGCTACGCGGGAGAGGAGGCGGAGGTGGAAGGAATTAGTCTTGACTTAGTGAGCCGGGCGGCGGGGAGGATCGAGGAGATGGGCCGGCGCCTGCTGCCGCCGCGGGAAAAGGGATCGAAAGGGGTTTCCCGCGCGGATGGGGTTTCAGAGCCTTTCGCGCCGCCCGGAAGTTGAGGAAGGCCCGGAGATGGGAGGGGTGGCGCTCGAAGTAGGCCGCGAGGCTGGCGAGGACATCGACGGTCTGGGCGCTGAGATGATGTTCGATGCCTTCGATGTCGTTGCGCTGGGCCGCCTGGTCCAGTCCGAACAAGGAGAAGAAACGGGAGAGGGTTTGGTGGCGTTTTTTGATGCGGGCGGCGACGGCGCGTCCCTTTTGTGTCAATACCAGGACGCGGTATTTTTCGTAGTTGAGGTAGCCCAGGGCGCCCAATTTCTGGACCATGCTGGTGACGGAGGCCCGGCGTACGCGGAGGGAGGAGGCGATATCGACGGCGCGGGCGCAGCCTTTGGTCTGGATCAAATCTTGAATGCGTTCGAGGTAATCTTCGGCGCTTTGACCGGGCGATGATGATGATGAAGGCATGGGCTTGTCACTTCAATGGGCCGCCATTATTGGCGATCACGTCGGCAATGCCGACCGGGCATCCGCCGTGGCGCTTGCTTTCATCGGCCGCCTCCATGAAGGCGTAGATTTCCAAAGTTTGCGCCGGAGGGACCGGGGCGACGCCGGTTTGAAAGAAGTTGACCACCTGGCGCAGGAACGGGGTGTAGTCCACGTCCAACTCGCGGTCGAGGACCTTTTTAGAGCCAAAGACGGTGAGGCGGTAAGGATCGGCGCCGTTGCGGAGGCCGCGGAGCGTGCCGACCTTTCCGTCGCGCCAGACGCCGGTGACCGAATGGGTGTCGGGCGTGGCGACGCAAACCACCGTATCACAGCCGGGGCCCATGATGGTGTAAAGGGCTTCGGCCGGATGAATGCCGTACCAAAAGAGGTCCGGGTGGTGCGGTTCCAGTTCGCAAGGGCCGCAGGAGGCGGCGCCTCTCAAGGCGCCGGCGTCGGTGTTTTTCAACTCTTGCAAATTGACGGAGTAGCGGAGGCAGGAGCCGGAAAAGACGGGGACATTTTTCTCTTTTGCCAGGCGGTAAATCTCGATGGCGTCGCGCAAGGAACCGGCAAGGGGCTTGTCGATGAAGAGGGGCTTGAAAGCGTTGATGACCGGGAGTGCCTCCCGCAGATGGGGACGGCCGTCGATGCTCTCGATCATAACGACGTCACAGAGTTTGAGCAGATCATCGATGCTATCGACTATTTTCACGCCATATTTTTCAGAGACGGTTTTGGCGTAACCGGGCATGCGGTCCCAACTTTGGGGGATATCCGGGCTGCCGCCCTTGACGGCGGCGACGACGCGAGTTCCGGGAATGAAATCTTTGTCGGCCGGATCGTTCAACCGCCGGGTGAATTCGACGGCGTGGGAGGTGTCCAGACCGATCATGCCGACGCGCAGGTCGGCGGCGGCGGCGGCCAAGCCCAGGGAGAAGCACCACGCCAGAGGGAGACGGAGGCAACGAATAATCATAAGCACGGTGTTTTATGCGGTGTGGAGAGAGCGGGGGCAAGCGCATTTGCGCGGTTGATGCGCGTTTGGGTGTGAGACAAAATTCTTCACGTGACGAAAAAGGGTCCCCTCTCTCCGGCTCTCTCCCCGCACGCGGGGAGAGAGGGGCAAACGTGACCCCAAAGGAGTAAATTGGGTCGCATATACTTCTGTCTCGCAAAAACCGGTCGGCGAAGAATTTTGTCTCACACCCTGCGCGTTTTTCCGAGGATTTTTTTGAGGGCTTGGCTTCGGGGACCATCCCGCCAACCATAAGTTTGGTCATGGATGAATAGAAACAATGCTTAAGACTTTGGCGCTGGCGCCGATAACAGAGCAGTCATGGGGAAACAGCGACTCGCTTTATTTAGGCAACGGCTCCGTAGCGCAAACGCGCGACGTTCCTGTCCACAAAGGAGACAATCCGATGGGCAGGGAACGCATTTATGAAGGACTCGAACGCGAATCGATGCTGGTGGCGTCACTGGGGCCAGTTGCTCGCGGGGACCTTGGCTGTAGTTTTAGGCATCCAGGCAGCCGCTCAGACCGCTTTGCCGGCAACGGGGATTCTCACCAACCTGGACACCGTCCTGAGACTTTCAATGAAGGAAGCGCGGGGGGGGCGCTCCGTGAAGGCGACAGGCACAGTGACCTACTGCCATCCGGAGTGGCAGATGCTGTTTGTCCAAGGCGCCGAACTGGGCACGTTTCTCAAGATTCCGACGGACATGCAACGGCTGCGGCCAGGAGATGTGGTCGAGATCGAGGGTACAACCACTGCGACCAACGGCTTCGCGGAACTGACGGTCAATAGAGTGAAACCGACCGGACAACGGAAGAAACTGGCCGGCCGATCCTGGAGCCTGGATAAAATCGTGGACGGCCACGCCTCCGGTCAATGGGTACAAATTGAGGGCCGGGTGGTGGCGGCGTTCGGGCGGGACGGGCGACTATTACTCGAGACGGCGGTTGGCTCGACGAATTTGACGGCCTTCCTGCTCAATTGGCAGCCCGAACAGGCCCGGCAATTGCTCGACTCCCGGGTGCGGATAACCGGCGTGGTTTCGGTGCAATTCGACGCGCAAGGGCACCGAACAGACATCGTGCTGCTGGCGCAGGAAGCAGAACAGGTTCAGGTGTTGCAAGCGGCAGCGAGCAGTCCGCTGGATCTTCCGGTGACTCCTGTGGGCCAACTCCGAGTTTCGGGCGAGGGCAATCCCGTCCAGCGCATCCACATTCAAGGTGTGATTGAGCAGGCGCCGGGCAGCGGGGCGGTTGCCGTGCGGGAGGGAAGCGATTCGGTTCCGTTGAGGTGTCTCTATAAACCGGAGCTTCCGCCGGATTCCACAGTCGATGTATTTGGCTATCCCGGGCTGGTCAATGGCGAGCTGGTTTTGAAAGACGCGGTCGTGCTGCCAACCGGTTCGACAACGACGCCCAGAAACGACATTTTGCCAGGCTCGGTCGCCGCTCACGCCGCGCCGCCTTTGTTGGAGGCGGTCCAGGCGATTCGTCAACTGAAGACGAGCGAGGCAGCGCGGGGTTACCCGGTGCTGCTGGAAGCGGTGGTCACGTTTAGCGACCCCGCCTGGCGGTCGGTGTTTGTGCAGGATGCCACCGGGGGAATTTTCGTCATACCGGTCAGCAGCGGAGCAGATATTCGTCCCGGCCAGCGAGTTCGAGTGAAAGGAGTGACGCAGGCAGGAGATTACGCGCCCAGCGTATCGCAGGGCACCTTCGAGGTTTTGGGCGAGGGGCCGATGCCCACCGCGGTGAAGGCGCCGGTGGATGGGTTGATGACCGGGGAGTTTGACTGCCGGTGGGTCGAATTCCGCGGGGTCGTGCAGTCGGCGGCCGAAAAGGACGGTCGGTGCTGGCTTTACGTCATGACGACGCAAGGTCAGATTACGGCCCTGCTAGGCCCGGCGATAACGATTGGGCAGGCAGAAGAGCTTGTGGATGCGCGGGTGACCTTACGGGGCGTGGCCGGAGGTGAATTCAACGGGCAGGGCCAGATCGTTGCGGTTCGTGTTCACGTGCCTGGGATGAGTTCCATTTTGGTGGACGAGGCGCCGCCCACCGACGCGTTCGCGGTCCCCACGCGGCGAATTGCGGACCTGTCACGTTATCAGCCCGATCAAGATGTCCCCCGGCGGATCAAGATTTGTGGGTGCGTCACCAGCGTAGGCCGGGATCAGACGATCAGCTTGCAGGATGAGAGCGGCGGGATGCGGGTGACGCTGGCGCGCTACGACCAGTTTCCCCGAATGGGAGACAGGGTGGAGGTACTGGGTTTTCCAACGGCGGGCGATTTCTCGGTCACACTCAAGGATGCCAATTCAAGGATCGCGGGACGGGGCCAGGACCCGCGGCCGCTGGTCGCGACGCCCGAGCAAATCATCACGAACGAGCCGAACGGCAGGCTGGTGCAAATTGAGGCCCGCTTGATCCAGGATGCCTTTTTGCAATCGGCAAAGACGCTGGAATTGGAGGCCGGCTCCGTGATTTTCGAGGCCGTGCTGCCCTGGAACTTGAGCGTCTATTCAGACGAACCGCTGACGGCCGGCACGCGACTGCGGGTCACGGGCGTGTGTCTTGTGGAAGGGGGACGATGGGGGCAGGTGAAATCCTTCCGCCTGCTGTTGCGCAAGCCGGGGGATTTGAAAGTGATCAGCCGGCCACCGTGGTGGAATCTTCGACGATTGCTTTGGACGCTGGCTGGCTCGGTCGCTTTGGGAACGCTGCTGGTGGGGTGGAACTTCGTGCTGACCAAGAAGAACCGTCTGCTTCGCGAGCACGTATTGAAGAGGGAACGAGCGGAGGCGGCGTTGCAGCAGGCCCATAACACGCTTGAGCGGCGCGTGGCCGAGCGAACCGCGGAATTGCGGGAAGAAATTGCGGCGCGTGAGAAGGCGCATGCTGAGTTGGCCGCCGCCCAGAAGGACCTGATGAAGGCATCGCACGAGGCGGGCATGGCGGAGGTGGCCACCGGCGTCCTCCACAACGTCGGCAACGTGCTCAACAGCATTAATGTTTCGGCGACGGTCATCCGGGAGAAGCTGCGAAGGTCGGAGTTTTCCACCTTGGGCAAGTTGCGTGATCTGCTCCAGCAGCATGAAGGCGACCTGCCGGCATTTCTCACGACCGATCCGAAGGGCAAACTGGTGCCCGGCTTTGTGATCAAGCTGGCTGACAACGTTGACAAGGAACTGTTGTTGCTGCAGGAGGAGCATGAGAATTTGGCGCGGTACATCGAGCACATCAAAGAAATCGTGGCGATGCAGCAAATGTACGCGTGTTGCGCGGGCGCCCGCGAGAAGTTAAGTCTGGCCGGCCTGGTGGATGACGCTTTGCAGATCAACGCCGCGGGATTCGCGCGCTACGGGATTCAGGTGGTCCGCCATTACGCGGAGGTGCCCGCGGTGACGGTGGACAAGCACAAGGTGCTGCAAATCCTTGTCAACTTGATAACAAACGCGAAACACGCGCTGGACGAGTCGCCAGGGCCGGAGCGGCAGCTCAGGTTGGAGATCGCCCGGAACGGGAACAACCGGCTGAAAGTCGCCGTGTCGGACAACGGCATCGGAATTCCGCCGGAAAACCTCACGCGGGTATTCTCGTATGGATTCACGACGCGAAAAGACGGGCATGGTTTTGGACTGCACAGCGGAGCCAACGCCGCGAAGGAGATGGGAGGCCAGTTGACAGCCCGGAGCGAAGGCGTTGGCAAAGGGGCGACGTTTACGCTGGAGATTCCACTAGACCCTCAATAGGCGTGGATCGTGGGCGCAAAGGCCCGTGCGGAAACAACTCCAGGTTTTACAAGTGACCTTTGGAACAAGGCCGTTTCGGAAGGCTTCAGGACCCGCAAGCGTTGATTGAAAATTGGTCATCACAAATTTGTCATTGGCAATTGAAACCCACCTTCGTATCGGCTCAATTGCCGTTTGCCAGATTTCCAATGACCCAATGAGGTCAGGATTGAATGATGGTGGGCGCCATTTTTGTGTCGCCAGAGCATCGCGGGGGCGTTAAGCAATCGGCGTGAATGAGCCGGCCGCACCCGTCCAAGGACGCCGCAATTACCCGTTGCTGCTGGGGAGCCAGTTTTTGAGCGCGTTTGGGGACAATTTCATCCTGATGATCATCCTTGGGCCGTTTCTGACGCAGTTCAAAAACGGGAGCATCACAGCGCAGGCCCAAAGCATCGCGAACATTTACTACACGAGCCTGCTGTTCGTGCCGTATGTGTTGCTGGCGCCGTTAACGGGGTATCTCAATGACCGGTTTTCCAAGAACCGCTGGCTGCTTGGCGGCAATTTCATCAAGCTGGCGGGGGCGGCCATCACAGCCATCAGCCTGGTTTCGGGCAACTTCTGGATGGCGGCGGGGTATTTTATTGTTGGCGTCGGCGCGTGCGTCTATTCGCCGGCCAAGTACGGGATTCTGCCGGAAATCCTGCCCAGGGAGCGGTTGGTCAAAGCCAATGGGACGATGGAACTGCTCACCCTGGTGGCGATCTTGACGGGCTATATCGGCGGAGCCAACGCTTTCGATAAACTGCCGCTCTCGGCATGCTACGCGATCATCATCGGCGTCTATGCGTTGTCGCTGGGATTGAACCTGCTGATGACGCGCACACCATCGTATCGCGAGGTGCGGTTGAAGGCGAGCGTGCCGGAGTTTTTCCGCAACCTGGCGGATCTGTTCCGGCAACGGCGGCTGGCGCGGGTGTTGATGGGCACGGCGCTGTTCTGGATATGCGGGGCGGTGATCAAGATGAATTTTCAACCGTGGGGCCAGCAGGTGCTCGGGCTCAAATCGATGACGCAAATCAGCCTCCTGGGTTTGTGGCTTAGTGTCGGTGTGATGGCCGGCAGCGTGCTGGCCGGGCAACTCTATGAGGTGGGGGACCTGCGCGCCACGCGGCGGTATGGCTGGATGCTGGCCTCGAGCATCGCGCTTCTGGGATCGGTGGGCACGCTTCTGGAGGAGGGTGTCGATTACCCGAAGTCCCTGTCGGTGGCGCTGCTGTTGGTGACCGGGCTGATTGCGGGGTTGTTTTTGATCCCGCTCAACGCCGCGCTGCAGGCCGAATCGCACAAGGACAAGCTGGGCAAGACGATCGCCACCCAGAACGGATTTGAAAACCTGGCGATGCTGGGCGGCAGCCTGATTGCCTTTCTGGACGTGAGGGTGGGCTTCAACCCTTCGGAACTTTTTCTGGCGCTGGCGGTGTTTGTGGTGGTCTTCGTCTTCTGGCTGAGAATTCCCGAGAGGGACTCCCCGCCGGAGGCCGGTATGCATGAATCCCCATGAGTCAACACTAAAGCCGTTGTCCGCGCGGCCGGCATTGACGTTGGCGGCGGCGGCGGTGGTGTCGTTTCACCTGGCCTACCTGTCTGATTTCTGCCCGCCGTTGATCGGCGTTTTTCTTTACTGCCTGTTTCGACTGGCCAATCTTCCAACCAGCCGTCAGGCGTATTACTTCGGATTGGGCGTTGGACTGGCGGCTTATTCGCCGCACCTGGTGTTTTTCTGGAAGATTTTCGGACCGGGCGCGGTGGCGCTCTGGTACGTTGTGTCGTTTTGGCCGGCGGTTTTTGTGGTGGTTGGAAGGGCCTGTTTGTTCCGGTTCGGACCCGTCGCGTGGGCCGGCGCGGCGCCGTTTGTCTGGACGGGGTTGGAATATTTTCGCAGCGAACTCTACTATCTGCGATTCTCGTGGCTGAATCCCGGTTATGCCTTCTCCAATTCTCCGGGGTTGCATTTTATGTCGGGCTTCGGCGTGTATGGAATTGGCTTTCTCCTCATGGCATGGGCCGGCTTTGCGGCGGTGTTCGCGCGTTTGCCCAAAGTCACGCGCCTGGCATACGGGATTGGCCTGGCCGCGGTCTCCATTCTTCCGGCCGCGCCGGCCGTCTCTGGCGGCCCGCCTTTGGCGACGCTCAACGTGACCGGGGTGCAATTGGAGGGCGTGCCGGCCGATGTGGTGAAATTGGCGTTGGACGGCGCGCTCAAGAAATATCCGCAGACCGATCTTATGGTTCTCAGCGAGTACTCCTTCTTTGGACCGGTTCCGCAAGTGATACGAGATTGGTGCAAACAACATCACACGTATCTGGTGGCTGGCGGGGAGGACCCGATTTCCGCGAAGCAATACTACAACACGGCGTTCGTTGTCGGACCGGACGGCGCCATCGTGTTTCGCCAAGCCAAGAGCGTGCCGGTGCAGTTTACCCAGGATGGATTGCCAGCGCCTACGCAACGGGTATGGAATTCGCCCTGGGGCAAGCTGGGCTTGGGCATTTGTTACGATGCCGGTTATACGCGCGTGACCGACGAGTTGATTCGCCAGGGCGCGCAGGCGTTGATTTTTCCGACGATGGACAACACCGATTGGGGGAGGTATGAGCATCAATTGCATCAGCGTATTGCTCCCATGCGGGCGGCGGAGTATGGCGTACCGGTTTTCCGCCTCTGCAGTTCAGGCATTTCGCAAGTGGCGCAACCGGATGGCCGAGTCAGCAAGTCCGCTCCTTTTCCGGGGCCGGATGCGGTCATGGAGGCGCAAATCAGCCTGCCGGCGCAAGGGCGGATGCCGCCGGACCGATTGCTGGCGCGGGCCGCGGTGGGAGTCACGTTATTGCTTGTTGTGCGGCTTTATGTTGATTTATTCAGGCGGCGGCGACAGCCGGCGCCGCGCCCGCCATGAAGAAGATCTTGAACTTGCTGCTGCGACTGTTGTTCGGGTTTCGAGCCGAGAACATCGGGGCGCTGAGCACTCCCGGGCCGGTCATGCTCCTGCCCAACCACGGGTCGTGGGTGGATTGGCTCTTTATCGCCGCATGCGTGGACCGGAGTTGGCGATTCGTGACATCCAAGGAAGCGGCGCAGGTCAGTATGGTCCATCGTCTGGTGATGCTCAACCGGTTCACCTTTCCCGTGGAAGTGGATTCGCCGTACGCTGTCAAGCGAATAGCGGAGTATCTTCATGGCGGCGGGAAACTGGTGATCTTTCCCGAGGGCCGGCTTTCGCGCACGGGGTCGCTGATGAAATTGTTCGACGGCACGGGTTTTTTGCTCTACCGGACCAAGGCGCGGGTCATCACCTGCTATTTGCGCGGGCCGCCGCGACTGCTTTTTTCGCCCAACCCGAATCGCAAACAATGGTTTCCGCGCGTCACGGCCCACTTCAGCGATGTTTTGACTCCGCCACATTTGGAGGGAATGAGCACGATGCGGGCGCGGCACAGATTGACACGGTGGCTCTACGACAAGATGGTGAATCAGCAATTCGAGGAGGAAATGGCGGCGTCGGGGCCGAACCTTATGAGCGAGATTGTCGAAACGGCCATGCGCTGTCCGTCGGCTGTCGCGGTCCAGGATGTCTCGCGCAAGAGACTGAGTTATCGGCGATTGCTGGCGGGGGCGGCGGCGCTGGCGGGGCAGTGGCGCAATCTGCCGTCGGGCGGCGGGGCCGGGCGGGTGGGCGTGTTGCTGCCCAATTCGAACGCGGTTCCGGTGACGGTGCTGAGCCTGTGGGCGGCGGGGCGGATTCCGGCGATCTTCAATTTTTCGACGGGTGTGGCGACGATGCTGGCGTGCGCGCAACTGGCCGAGGTGAAGCAGATTATCACGTCGAAGCTTTTTCTTGAGCGGGCGCGGTTGAACGTGCAACCGATGAGGGAGGCGGGGATTGAGTTCATTTACCTGGAGGACGCGCGGGCGGGGATCACGCGCTGGGAACGATTGTCGGCGCTGGCGGGGGTGTGGTGGAACCCGCGCTCGATCGTGGGCGGGCAAGGCCGCGAGAGCACGGCGGTGGTTCTTTTCACCAGCGGCTCGGAAGGGCCGCCCAAGGGGGTGGAGCTGACGCACGGCAACATTCTGGCCAACATCCGCCAGATGCTGGCGGTGCTGGACGTGATGGACAACGACCGGATATTCAACGCGCTGCCGCTGTTTCATAGTTTTGGATTCCTGGCGCTGGTGTTCGGAATGGTGCGCGGGGTTTACGACTTTCTGTATCCGTCGCCGCTGCATTACCGGGTGATTCCGACGCTGCTCTACGACTTGGATTGCACGATTTTCATCGGCACCAACACGTTTCTGAACGGTTACGCGCGGAGGGCCAATCCGTATGACTTCCGCAGCGTGCGGCTGCTGTTCGCCGGGGCGGAGAAATTGCAGGAGGCGACGGCCAACGTGTGGGCGCGGCAGTACGGGGAGCGGGTACTGGAGGCTTACGGCGCGACTGAATGCAGTCCGGCCATAACGATCAATTCGCCGCTGCAACCGCGCTTCGGCTCGGCCGGGAGATTTCTGCCGGGAATCGAATACAAATTGGAGCCGGTGGAAGGCGTGGCCGACGGGGGGCGGTTGTGGGTGCGGGGGCCGAACATCATGCGCGGCTATCTC
>Ga0326727_10020009_pt1 | contig 13354 bp, 12 predicted proteins | sample MB2enrmetagenome_FD_207643 | JGI IMG/M metagenome (GOLD analysis project Ga0326727, IMG submission 207643) | Lab enriched peat soil microbial communities from McLean, Ithaca, NY, United States - MB29MY | ecosystem: Environmental > Terrestrial > Soil > Wetlands > Peat | place: USA: New York...
GTTGACCACAGACTGGAACATGAGTGTGGTGTCCATCTTGTAGTAGGTGGAGGGCTTGAAGATTCGCTCGTAAAGGGCACCGAAGATCGGGATGGCCAGAACAATGTCTTCCACTTCGGTTCCAAGCTTTCCTTCCTTGAGGAGATAGCCGAGCAACCATATACAACCGAGACCGAGTAGGAGTCCCCAGAATAGGCCCGATAAACCGTACTCCGATACGAGTCCTCCAATGGCCCCAAGCCCGAAGAAGCAGACCAAAAGCGCCCACAAGATTGCGTGACTGGGCGGGAGTTCCGCCAGCCACCAGGAGAAGAAGAAGTCAGTACCGAAGGGTGCCGCGCAGAGATCGAAGGCGAGCTTTCCCCGCTTGATCCGCAGGTATTCCCGCCGCGCAGTGAGCACCCCGCCTTCGCGCCAGTCGATGCGCGAGACCGAGTAGTCGGGAATCTCGTGTGGCTTGAGTGCCTGTTCCACGGCGGCGTAGAACTCCATCGTGGAGGTCTGGAAGTTTTCGATAGGGTGATGCCAGTTGGAAATGACGGTTGCGTTCTTGCCGAGCTTTGCCATGAATCGCCCCTCCTTATATTTGGGACTCCGCTTGGGGAAGTGCTGAATCTGCGGATCATAGTACCACCGGAGGGGGTGCTGCCAACGTACAAGTCACCTGATATTGTTTCTGTCGAAACATGCCTCTGCGCCTGGAAGCTTCGTTGCCAGACGTATGGGTATGGCAGAACGCACTTGAGGTGAACGTGAAATTGTCTTGGACTTCGTAGGCGTTGCGTCAGACGAGAGCCTTCAAATAGTATTTGCTCACGCCTCCTGAAAATCTTTCGACCTCCAGGTATCCGTACTGCTCAAGTTCTTTGATCCCCTTTATCACGGTTGGCCGAGACGAATGTGCCTCTTTCGCAATCGTCGCAGTGGAGGGAAAACAAAATCTCTTACCGCGAAAGATGTGCACTGTGAGAACCCAAAACACCACGAGGCACGAACGTGACAATCGCTCATCCATGAGAATCTGAGTTGGGATCATCGAAAACCCCATCTTCCATTTCATCGGAGAGTTTCGTATGCATTTTTTTAGAATTCTATTCTTATTCCATTTTTCTGATTCCATTCTTCTTCTTTGTGTAAAGTTTCTTTACAGGTACCAGTAAAGATTGTTTACAGGTGGGTGTAAAGTTTCTTTACTGGTAGCCGAATCGACCTTTTACGAAAAAACCCTTTAGCCGGAGCACCTACAGATTTCTCCGTGGATGCCACCGCTAAAGGGTTCTATATTCTTCGGTGTATCCTCCGGCTATCCATTTCTGGATACTAAAAGCATAAGACACCTGTTGAACAAGTCAAGTGCGCAAATATCGGTAGGTAAATTACAAACGACTTAATTACCTTTTGGCTTTATCTCTTTTCGCATGGCATGTCTTTTTCCAAGTACGCGTTTCGACTCACGCTCAAAATCACTTTCAAAGCTACGGTCCTGGACAATACTGAAAGACTCATACTGCTGCTCTGCCAATTCTTTCGCAACTTCGTGTGAAACCTTGCCGGCGTTTTTCAAAACGCCGTACTCGTTGAATTTGAGAAACGCATCCAGCTTCTCAACCCAGTCGGCCATGCTCATCGGAATCTGCCGCGAGGCCTGGTTCTCGGCGTAGTCAAGATACATACTGACGACACGTTCAAGCGCCTTGATCTCATCCTCTTCCAAATAGTTCTTGGCAACGGTAACGTCGGACTTCTGAATGCGTCCCTGCGGAGCATTCTTCCACGTCTTGAGCCCCATGTTCGGCTGCTTGGCATGGGCGCGCTCCGCAATCAACTCAGCCGCAGTCTTGCCAGTGATGGCCCAATGCAATTTGTTCTGCACAGTCTTAAAAAATGTTTGGGTGATCTCGGCATTCCGGTTGTAGTCGAAGCTGCACTGTTCGTAAATGTCCGTGATCTTCAGATAGAAGCGCCGCTCGCTGGCGCGAATGGATCGAATCCGCTCCAGCAGTTCATCGAAGTAATCCTTGCCGATGCGCTTCCCCTGCTTTAAGCGGTTGTCGTCGAGAACGAACCCTTTGACGAGATACTCGCGTAGAACCTGAGTGGCCCAGATGCGAAACTGTGTGGCCTCATGGCTGTTGACGCGATAGCCGACTGCGATGATTGCGTCGAGATTGTAAAATTCAACATCTCGTGCCACCTCTCGACTGCCCTCGGTTTGAACTGTTCGATATTTTCGAACAGTTGCTATCTCATTCAATTCACCTGAGTTGAAGATCTCCGAAAGGTGGTGACTGATGGTTGCTTTGCCGACCCTGAAGAGGTCAGTCATCTTTTTTTGGGTCAGCCAAAAGGTCTCGCCTTCAAACAGAACTTCGACACGCACGTTTCCTTCCGGTGTGGAGTACAGGATGATCTCATGGTTCCTTGGAGCATTATCGCCTTTTGACTTGCCTGCCATCTGAACTCCCTTGTGTACCGCGCAACAGTGAACTACTGCAATTTCGTGCCCTTGGCAATCGCCTTATGTTTGCTCAATCCAGCTTGGCGTACTAGCTCCGTGGCGCACTGCTCAAGCCCCTGAAAAAGCGTGGACAAGGATATGCCCAAGGTTGCTGCCACCTTGTGAATGTTCTGGAAGCTCAGATTGCTCTCTCCGCGCTCGATTGTTCCCATAAACGTCCGGTGGACGCCGCATTTGTCGGCAAAGGCTTCCTGCGAATAGCCTTGGTCTTTTCGCAACTCTCTGATTTTTTGTCCCAAAGCCTTCAGAAGCTGATTGGGAATTCGCTCTTCCATATCCGAGAGTGTTCTCTATCTGACCCTTTTACGTCTACACTATTTACATAGCCACTGTATGAGTGGTATTCTGGATTTAGTAAAGCGGTTCTTACGGAACCGGAAAGGAGGCCCATAATGAAGCATCCGAAAGCCTTGACTGGCGGTGGAGGCGGGGGCGGCGGTATTGACGGCAATCCCCAAATTCAATGACCGGGTATATGGCAAGCCAGCACCTTGCATTGCAGGTTTGCTACCACACACATGCAATTTTCTCTTGAGGCCATCGTTGCCCTGGCAACCATTGTCGGGACGGCAACCAGCGTACTTGCTGTTATACAATCCCGCGCTTGGCTTGTCTTCACGGGCCTGTTTTTCGTAATTCTATCGATCATCGCTGGCCTATACGCACGCAAGAAGCGCCTCGCCCTCAACGCTGCTTCGAACGTGATCGAGGGTCACAGCATCGATTCTCTGAACATCGCAAACCTCAAGCGGCGTGTGAATCGGACCCTTGTCATTCAAGAGGCCCATCACACAGCGCGAATCGAAGGCGAGGATCTGGAGATCAACTGGCAGTACTCGGGATACTGCAAATCGGACCGCGAAACATCGATCGATTTCAGCATCGACTCGGATGACAGCACTGCATTCGACAATCTGGACTGTGTTGCGTTTGACCTTGTTCGTGATTCCGGCATGGTCCAGCAGATTCGACCGCTCCTTGTCGGATCAGAAGGCATTTCACGAAAGCTCTCGGTGCCGTTCCTGGAACCGCTCAAATCAAACGATTCATTCGCGGTGCTCTTGAAATGTGTTTTGCCTCGGTGTGTAAAGACGGGGTTTGGCTACTACACGTCAACGCTTTCTTTCACTCAGGATCGTGTTCGTCGATGCGAGGTGCGCCTGATATTTGCAGGTCCCAGGCCAAGCTGGCTGCGCGTCTACGAATGTTCGGCTCAGCGCCGGCCCGTGCTGCTGAAGACGTTGCCGCCTGTTCGGCAGACAGCCGATTCTTGTGAATACCTCGATATTGAAGAGGACAGGCCGGCGCAATCGGCGAGGATATACACCTTTTGGCGGGACGCTGCTTAGAAAGCCGCCAAATTGACACTTGTATCAGCGGCTACTGAACTTCCTCGAAAACTCCGGTTTGCTTCGATTTTTCGCTGCGCAAATCCAGAAGTATCTTAATCTTCTCCAACTCAACAAGGGCTTCTGGTGGAGGCGCTGCCTTCGACGATTCAACTTCATCCTCATAAAATATTGCAATTAGTAGTTTCGAAATTTTGTCTTGTGTAGCAAACCATGATTTAGTTACTTTTTCGATCGTCTTGCCTAGCGTTGTTACTTCTGTAGGACATATCTCCTTAATCGAATCAGCAATTTTAATGCCAGCTTTTGGCGTTCGAGAACCATCAGCGACGAGCTGCTCGAAGGATTTCCGTGCCGCTTTCTGAAGAGAAACCAGATCAGCAAATACGTCCTCAGAAGACTTATTATCAGGAAGTAAATGAATTTGCAACATTTTCGTTTTCAACTCAGCGGCACAATAACTTTGTAGTTGCGCTTGTAGCTTTTTACCACTTGCATCACCATCAGCTAGAGCTACGACACTCCTGCCCTCGGAGAGCATGATTTTAGCCATTGCGACATAATTCTGCAAATCACCTGCGTCGACAATGCTCATGTCATTGAGATCGACATCGATCTGTGCCGTTGCTTTTAATCTCTTTAGAGCATCAAGCAAATAAATTACGTCGGACGGGCCTTCAACCAACAGAGTCTTTTCTGCAATAAGAAAGTTATTGCTTAAGAGAACGCCAAGGGACTGTCGAACGGACTTCCAGTTTTTCGTAAATGGTTTCAGGTCAATTTTTGTCCCTCCAACTGTCTTACTTATCACTCTATTTCTTGAGGGATAGTTCTTGCTTATCAAGAATAACGAGTGGGTCGTATAGGCAAGCTGAGCTTTATCGGCAATTGTCTCAAAACTTCGTTGCAAATCTAGTTGTGCTGATGGGTGAAGATAAGTTCCAGGCTCATCGAAAAGGTAAATATAGGAATTAGCTGAAGCGTTCTGCGATCTTGCGTAGATAATCATGGAAAGCAAAAAATAGGTGCGAAATCCTGAAGACCGTAGAGATGGCCTAGTATATCGTCCTTTAATTGCAGGATCCTCGATCTTGATTACAATCGTGTCCCCGTTTGTACCTGTGTGTTCAAATATCCACTTCAAATCCTTCCCTTGATTCCATTGATCATTGAGGATCTTTGTGAGTACTTCAGACGCTTCCTTTAGCTGTTTGGAGGTAGTGTCATTCTGAATGAAAATCTGATTTCTAGAATCCCAAAGCCCTGCGAGTCGGAAGATTCCTTGCATAAACTCGAATGGAGCAGTATCAAGTTGGGCACGATTAACCTCATCGACTACGTTCCCGCTAGGCGATTCAAACAGCTCAACTCTTGGCCTCAGTGCAAGAACATCCTTTTCATGTGACACCAACACAGGAATTGGTGCCGAAACTACTTTAACTTCGTTATTGAGAAGATTTCGAGAAAATATAATTTCATGATCTGCACCAACTGGAAAAGTTGGGGGAAGAATAGGTGCTGCTGTGGCGATAGCAATGGACGGTGCGGGGGAAGACGGAGAGGGTTCCGCTGCTGCCGGAGTCTGTGACGGGACCGAGGACGGGATAGGGACAAGGGGCACTGTTTCTGCTATTAAACCAGCGGAAACGGGCAGAGATGTTGCGGTATCAACTGGTGCAGACGCGGGAACGGCAGTTGGATTCGATACGGGTATCTGAGTCTCTGTGAGTGGAGCCTGAATCTCAGATGGCTCAATCGTTACGGCAACATTTTGCGGGTCTTTCTGGGGCGGCGGGCCAAACTGCCGCAGTTTCTGAATAATCTCATCGGAGGCGGAAAAGAGCCATTGGATCTCTACGGAATCAGAAGAATTGAGATCCCAATTCCGGTCATCAGCGGTGATTGGATGATCATCATTGAGACATTGGATCGCTGCGAGCAGATTTGTTTTACCGTGGTCATTGGCCCCGATAAGAATAGTCACTCTATCGTCAGTGACGAGGACCTCATTACTCTTGATTGATCGATAGCCCTTGATTTTTAGTTTTGAAAGTCTCATGCATGCACGCTCTCCGACCAGGAATCATCCCCTCAGTATTCACCATCACCTGATTCTAAGATACTCCTCAACAAACTTCACTTCGAGGGCTAGCAGCGGTCTGGAGATGGGTCTACTCCGTTTCAAACCCGCTATTGCTTCCGAACTTCAGAGTTCGGCTATTCTCCGTGACTGTTCGTACAACGGTGTCAGGCACGCCTGCGGGGATGTCTGCATCGATATCGAGGGTGATCTTCACGTTTGACCCCACCAGCCCAACAAGATGAGTAATCACCTCGTCTGCGATCCTGCTAGCGTCCCGCCCGACTCGCGCAGAGTCAAGCACAACCGTACCGTGGAAGCGCTTCGGTTTGGGCGGTTGCGCTGGCCCTGTCGGCTGATTAGGGGACTGTGCCGCTTCAGGCGTAGGAGGCGCGGATGATCCGCTGGCCTCTGGGGCCGCTGAGGCGACCGGTGCCGTCTCATCGTCTATCTGCTTTCGAGCCACATCTGGCCGTACCAGTAGCCCAGCATCATCCTCTGCAACGGCAAGCTGCATACCGTGTTGAAGGCCTCGGTACCTCGGAACAGATTCGTCATAGCTCTCGGCGTAGGCAAAGGCGTCCTTTTCCCACGTCAATAGCGCCAACCCTGATCGGACGGCATTCACCAGAATCGCGGGGCTCTGCAAACGCGGAAGGTAGAGGTATCGACCAAAGTCCTCAACCAGTTGCCGGACCGCGACGTGATTCCCTCGCCACAGCGGCACACGGTCCATCTCCATGCGCAGCCGCGACGCGGCAAAGTTGACGATTAGCAACTCATCGCTTTTCAGCTTCTTGCTGGCGCGCTCTGCTAGTGGGTCAGTTCCTGAGAGACGGATTGTATGCCACGTAACAAGGGCTTGCGGGTTCGCTTGTGTTGGCACCAGGAGCCACTGATAGGTCTCAGGAAGCCTAGCTGTCACAGTCCCATCCGCGGCAGTTCTTTGCGTTTCTGCCTGCCTCACCTGATGCGGCGAAAGGTCGAGCTTCTCCTCTTCCTCTAGGATCGATTCCCAAGCGAGGAACTTCCGGACGGCCTCGTCTAAGTCCTGTAACCGGGTCTTGTCCGCGGCTAAAAAGATGAGCGTATTTCGGAATAGCCGCGGAGTCGTCCCGCGTGTCTCAAAGATCGCCTTGGCCGCAGTCTCGGCGGCACTATTCGGTTCTCTGCTGTAGGCCTGATCAACGCTAAGAACCACGAGCCTCGCATCCAAATCGTCTGGCACGTCTGCACTGGAACTTGGAAGTGGATGAATGCGTCTGAAGTCGCCCATCCTGCGTAGGTCAATCCTCAGTCGTTTGTCGAGCTCATGGACAACCTTGTCCGGATCTCGCTTCAGTTGTTCTGCGCGGTCATCGGCAAGTTTCGTGACCGTGGGTTGCGTCGAATACCAGTATCGCGGCCCGTCCTGATAGAGATATGTGGCAGCCGCGGCAAGTCTTCGCAGAGCATCGCCAAACACTGCGGGCGACTCACCCGGCATCACGCATCCCAACTTTACCTGCCGATCCTCAATGCCCTTGTTGGCTGCTGTTGCCGTCGGTGCAGAACCGAGGTAGATCGTTCTGGCAACGCGGCGACATGCGGCGAACTTCCCGAGATTCGGCACATCTCCGTCCAGTCGCAGGGGCAGAGAACTGGGACCGTCAACATCCTTCTCTATGATGGGTACCCAATTGTCCGAGAGGTAGCGCGTCAGTTCGAATTGCACGCGCGGATCATCAATCGGAATGTTGGCCGGCAGGATCAGAGGATTCTTGTCGCCTTTCTCCCATAGGCTGTGAATGACCGCAGCCATCAGACGCAGCACGCCGCGTGTGCGCTGAAACTTCACAAGCGTGGACCAGTCGGTATAGAGCCGGTCAAAGATCTCTGGGTGGATTGGATAGGCTGCCTTAATCCGCTTCTCGTAATCCGCGTTGCGACACTCAGGTGGAAACTCCTGCTGCTGGGTGCGGTACAGTTCGGCGAAGCCCCGCGCCACAGTATCTCGTTCGACAAAATGGGACTGCTCGACGAGCGGCTCAAACAGCCGTCGCCTGACAATCTCGAATCCCTCTTCGGCGCTTGCAGGTCGCCACGAAGACTCCACGCGTCCAACCACGTTGCGCAGGCGATCCAAGGCTTCGCGTCCGCGTTGGCCGCCGACTTCGACGTCATCTGCTTGCGTGTGCGGCGAACCGGAAGTATCCGAAGCGGGCAGGCTAATCACCAACAAGCATTGCTTGGCTAGCTTTGCCGATTCGGTTAGAACCTGAGCAAAGGTAAACTGTGTCTCAAATCCGCCAGCGGGAAGATCGCTCTGGTCGTGAAGCTGCCGCGCATAGGCTATCTGCAGATTCTGAGGTGTTTTCATGCAATCACCACATTACACCACCGCCAAAAGATAAGGGCCAGATCCGAAGACCTGGCCTTTCTCTGTTACGCCTATTCCATTCACTCCAGTCGAAGGTGGTCAAGCAGCAGGCGGAGGTATACGTCTGCCCTGTCTCACCGATGAGCCGGGCGCCTGCTTTGATCCAATGTTCTTCAACAGCCTTGGAGTATACTGGCCGCGCATTGACGTGCTTGAAGTTGCGCGGTCGGTTTTTCGCCGCCATCGTGACTCCTGTTTGGACGAGAGCAGGGTGGACGCTGGTGCATGAGATGCCACGGACATGGCGAAATCAATGCCCGCGATGCGTCGGCAGCGGCAGCACATAGAAGTTGAACATGTCGGAGTACCAACAAACGGAAGGGGACCCTAATGAAATCACGCTATCTGAGTCTGGCCGCGATCGTCATTGTCGTCGTGGCAGTGTTCTTATTCTGGAACGGGCCACACACCGCCCACGGTTCAGGACAGAACATAGTTGTCCTATGTAGTTCCTGTACTCTCGAAGGGCTGCCGCAAACCGGCAGCTTGATCCTCATGGACGAGAATAACGGTGACATCTGGATATATTCAGATGCCGCGATGGAGGGAAAGGAAAAGCCTATCCAATGGGGAAAATTGGTCATGGGGCAGCCGGTAGTCCGGGCAGTTCATTGAGTGAATAGTAATATTTTGGAACTTACAGAGGAGTGAGGGCTGGTACCCAAAAAGCGCCGTGTTCAAACATAGTCTGTACAAAAAGGAGCCTGCTTAGTGCGGGCTCCAAATGAATCTGATGCAAAGTTCAGGCCGCAATGGGCTTCTTTGAGCCTTTCGCGGTCGGCTTTGGGATGGCGGCTGTCTTCGCAGCTTTTGCCTTGTCCTTCGTGGCGAACTCTTGCTTGACCTTGGTTGTGATGGCTCCAACATCCACCTTGTAGAACTCGGCGGCATCGCGCAGGGTTTTGCTGGATTCATTTGGCGAAGCTGCCGCTTGGAGAACGGCCAGCTCGACCAACATACGGCCCAGGGTGCTCTCATCGGCCTTGCGAAGAAAGGCTGAGAGCAACTTGGCCGGCGCGTCGGTGGCCTTGTTCGGCTTACCGAGGTTGTGCTGTCTCAAGATAATTGCGAGACGGCGTTCGTCCAAGACGGCACTGATCCGCTCCACCACAAAGAGCAGATCCCGCTTCATCAGCCGGACGGGGACAGCTTCGACAATCGCACCCAACACACGGAGTCCGGTTGCCTGGGCCAGCGCCTCCTCGCGGCGGCGTTTGTCCTGCTCGGCCTTGAATGTAGCATCGGCTTGCGTCCGTTGTTTCTTTGGATGATGCACGGGGCAATCGGGATTGGCGCAGATTTTGCGTACTTCTCCCTTCTCCGCGCCTTCGGTGACAATGGCCTCGGTGGTGAACTTGCAGGTCTTGTACTGCGGCCAGTCGCGCTGCTCCTTCTTCTCCGGCTTGTCCTGCCGGATTTCGACGTACTTGTTGCGTGGCAGTGTCGTACTCCCCTCCTGTTCTCCACCAAAACGGGTGCTGATTTGCACGATCTTCGGCTTGGTGGCGATGGTCTTCTGCACGTGTGCGCTGACCTTCGCGGAGTAGCAAGCGGGGTCGGTGCAAGCGTCCTGCCGCACATCAGCAAACAACAGCTTGTTGTGTCCGGTGCGTTTGGGGCAATCGAGGCAGCTTCCGGCAGCGGGGACGAGCTCCGCGTCCTTCGTGTCGAACGGTGCCTCTTTCAGGATGAGCAGGATGTTGTGTTCGACCCACTCCTGCAGATGACGCACGGGCAACAGGATGGGTTTGGACTTCCGAGCGCCGCCGAATTGCTCTTGATAGCAGTTGGGGAGAGCTTCCACCTGCTGTTGCGGCTGGAGTTTCGCCAGCAGCATCGCATGGCCGACGCCGATCTCGTCTTTGGCGAAGGCTTCGACCACTGCCGGAATAAGCTCGGTGAGCTTGAGGCGCTGCGCGATGTACGCCGGCGATTTGCCGGTCTTCACCGCGATTTGTTCGATGCTGTACTTCGGCTCCTCGAGATTCAGCAGAGCACGGAAGCCCTGCGCTTCATCCAGAGGGTGAACGTCCTGACGCTGGAGGTTTTCGATCAACTGCGACTCCAGCGCTTCCGCATCCGTGAAGTTCTTGATGCGGACAGGAACAGTATTGGCTTCTGCCAGCTTTGCAGCCCGGAACCGACGCGCTCCGGCGACGATCTCGAAACTGCGTTCGGTGCGTGGCCGTACCAGTAGAGGCTCCAACACTCCGTGAGCACGGATGCTGGTGGCGAGTTCTTTCAGCCCCGTCTCATCGAAGATGCGGCGGGGGTTGGTGGTGGATTCAGTAAGTACCCCGAGCGGAAGATCGCGGTACTCAGTAGCTGCGGTATCAATGGTAGACATGGCTTGTTCTCCTTGAACGGTTGAGGTTGCGCGTTAGAAGTTCAGGGCGGACACATTTGCAGCGTCCGCCCCGATCACAGAGCGGGTTAGCTGGCAACGGCCAGGGCTTCGGGCTGTTCCTGCGCCTCCTCGACGGATTCATCGAGGGGCGATTCCAGGGCGCCGAGGATGACAGCGGAGGCTTGCTGGATGACCTCAAGGCTCTCGGCAAGCAGCGAGGCATTGCCGTGGTAAAGCTGGATGTAATCGGCGGATGCGGTTCCCGTCTCCAGCCCTACGGCTTTGCCCACCACAAACGCGATGGCTTCGGCCTCTGTCTCACGGACAACCTTCGTGGTTGACGTGCGGCGGTCGGCCTTGTGCAACAACTCGTGCGCCAACTCATGCACCAGGGTTGAGAACTCCGCAGCCTTCGATTGGCCCGGCAGCAGAACGATCTTGCCGCCGTAGCTGACGCCCAGAGCAGGAGCAATGCGCTCGTTGAACTCAAGCGCGATGCCCTGCGTTTCGATAAAGGCAAACAGCCGGTCGAGGTTCTCGCCTACATCGCCCATGACCTCACGCATCGCTGGCAGCTCTGGGCCTTCAGTCTGGCTGATGTCGAAGACATACACCGCGCGGAATCCAACCAATACAGGCTGATTCTGCTTGGTGAGGTCCTTCTCGGCATCTTCCCGCCCTTTGCGCGCGGCACCGATGACGGGAGCGAGAATGCGGATGCCCTTCTCGCCCTTTATCACGCGGCGGCCAAGCTGGTTCCAGGCGAACATGCCAGCTACGCGGGTGGCATCCGGTTTCTGACGCGCGATTTCGAGGATGTTCCCGAAGCTGTAGTTGTGGAAACGGCTCATTGCGTTGAGGTACACGGTGAGCGCGTCACTTTGCCCCGCCTCGATCTGTTCGATCAGGGCTTTGACGTTGGCGGTGATGGCTTCTTTTGCTGTCAGCCGTTGTGGTTGGTTGGGGGTGGATGGTTGGGCGACGGCTGTTTCTGCATTCGTGCTCATGCGTGGTTCCTCCTTTGGTTTTGCACTCGCCTTGCCGCTGAATTGGCGGCGGCGAGTGCAGCTAGACCTTCCTGATGCGTCTCCTGATTCGGTTTTCAATGTGCAAACAGGGCGGGATAAGCGCCCTGCGCTCCTGACGAATTCATTCGCCAAGAGCACAGGGAGCTCATAGCTACCGGAGGAAGTAGGCGACGGTGAGAAGAATGATGATTAGGAGAACAACCGGCGGGAGCTCCGCGACTATGGCAATCGCCGCGAGGAGAAACACGGCAACAAGCGGATTCGCTATAACGAAGCCGACGAGTGCATGTGCAAAGGCAGCTATCGCCGCTATGATCTGGTCAGGATTGAGTGGGGGTAGTGGAGGCATTGCTGTTGAACGTGTTCCGTGTTTTGCGCCTGTCAATGTCACCTGGCTGCGATCAATTGCTTCTGGCCTGCTGGTGAGCAGGTCTATGCGACTGCTGTCTGAGTCTGTGTGACTCTTTCTGGCTCATTGTTGTGGACTCTTTCCGGCACTCAACACGCTGGGATGCCCTGGCGTGATCGGCGCAATACTTGCTTTTGCGCTCACTGACCCAGCCACACCCCACATATTCACAGATGTATAGAGTCTTTAGGGATGGGACCTGATTTGCGATCTGCTCTGCTTCTAGGCGCATGGTTCTTGTTGATTTGGATTGTCTCGACCTTTAATCGAATCACTGTAACGCATCTCTGTAGAATTGCAAGCCCTCAGGACTGGCGGTAGTTTTGAGCTTCCAGATAGACCGTCGTTCGGAGCAATCTATCACTTCCAACAAGCCGACTCGACCAAACGGTTTTTCGATGAATGCAATAACGATTTGTCCGCACCACAGGCGGAATCCATAACTCGCAGAGCGCGGAACGCGAGTTTTTGGCACAGAGTGCACGGTTCAGCTCCAGCACCGGTGCGATGTCCGATAATCGTGCAAATTCAGACTGTGCAAATATCTCATATGTTTATATGGCTATAGACAGATCGGGTGTATAGTGTTGCCGACACTGAAATAGGCAGAATAGCTGTTCTGTACAGCCGGGAGCATTCCGCTCGCTTTGACGCGGAAGGCGCTTGGCAAAGGGAATAGACCGATGCTTCTCAAGATGTTGGTCGCGGCAAGTCTGGCCGTGTGCTCCGGCGCACGCATGACACCGCGAACACTCAAAGCCCAACCGACGCTGAACGACAACGCCGTCATCAAGTCGGTGAAGGCGGGGCTTTCTGAAGGTCGAATTCTCTTAATTATCCATTCCCTCGCGGAGCCCGACCATGGGCACACAAAAACAATTGAGCAGTCTGATGTGCTGGCGTTTACCTAATAGGGGGTTTCATGCGTGCCTTGGTTCAGAAGTGGAGAAGCACAAATCGTTTCATCGGGCTGGCGTTAGTCATTCTGGCGATGCTGTTCGGCACCGTACCCATGCAAGCGCAACCTTCTCCACCGAGCAGGCCGATCCTCTTTGTTCACGGCTGGTGCGGTAGTGCCTTCGATTGGGAGCCTTTCTTTAATTCTCTACTTACTCCGTCCAATCCTATATATACGAACAATAGAATTTATATTATTGAATATAATAGTTATACAGATAGTTACTTATATTATCGGGATGATGAC
>Ga0326727_10020010_pt1 | contig 13353 bp, 11 predicted proteins | sample MB2enrmetagenome_FD_207643 | JGI IMG/M metagenome (GOLD analysis project Ga0326727, IMG submission 207643) | Lab enriched peat soil microbial communities from McLean, Ithaca, NY, United States - MB29MY | ecosystem: Environmental > Terrestrial > Soil > Wetlands > Peat | place: USA: New York...
TCCGCCTCCTGCGAGGTCTATGCCCTGTTAAAGCGCCAGGATGAAAAATTCGTCACCGAGAAGGCTTACTCCAATCCCATGTTCGTGGAGGACGTGGTGCGGGAGATCGCCCATCGTTTGAGTAAGATCGACAACTTTACCTGGTATTCGGTGGAATCGGAAAACTTCGAGTCCATCCACAACCATTCGGCCTACGCCTATATCGAATCGAATTAGAGTCACCCTCACTTGATCAGCCGCCGCCGGTTTTCTTCCCGGGATACCGGCGGCCGTCTTTTTCCCTTCCTTATGCCAGGTTTCCCTCGGTGGCCCCGGCATCTCGCCTGGGCCGGCGCAGTCTAAAGACTGCGGCTACAAAAATAAACGTTTGAATGAGAATAAGTAGTGAAGGTAGGGGGTCATTTCCACTCTTCCGGCGGTTCAGGCCGGCTCCAGGCATCACCTCAAGCAATCCCAGCAGGCCCGGCGGCGAAAAATCCAGTAATGGGCTGAACTTAGGGCCAAAAAACCGGGCTTGCTCCAAGTTGCTAATATTCCGCCGGACCTGACTATTTTGGTAGTTATTTAGCAGTACTGGCAAACGGCGGCGGTCTTTTGGCAATATGGCGCGGAAGCCGGGGTCTCTCTATGCGGCCAGGCGCTCCTCAACTCCCAGGCAGAGATGGCTAATCCCAAGTTCGCTTTTTATTACGCATCCCAGAAAGGCAAATCTTGGGGAGGCGGTCCGACCAGGGTAGAAAGCCCCCGGCGGAATCAGGCGATGGTTTTAGGGGTAGCCAGCAGGGGCAAGAGGACCGTGAGGGCCTGGGTCAGGCGGGAAGCGGCCAGCCGGCTGCGACGCCAGAGATGCACCAGGTCTTTGAGGCAACGGGGGTCCGCCACCAGCCAGCTCAGGGCCTCCCGCAGTCCCACGGTCCCGGGTGATTCACCCGCAGGCGCCAGAAAGCCAGGGATCTCCTCGGCGGCGGTATCGGTGACGGCCCGGAGGCCAAAGCAAGGCAGCCCTGCGCTCCGGGCCACTTCGGCCAGGGCGGCGCTCTCCAAATCCAGCACCGGGTAAGGCAGCGACCGCAGCGGCCCAGCCTGCCTGGCCTTGTGAATAAAATTCGGGGTGCTAACCAGACTGCCGGTAAAGGCGGGCAGCCCGGCGGCGGTTAAGGACTGGAGCATTTCTGCCAAGGGGAGGGGAGGCGGGGTGACCAGCACCGGCTCGGGAACCCCGACCGCTGGATCAAACTTATAAAAAAATTCCCCCAGGACCAGGTCCCCGGGTTGCAGCTCCGGGGTCACGGCCCCGCCGAACCCCAGGGAAACCAGAAGGTGCGGCCGAAATTGCCCGGTCAGGCGGGCAGCCGCCTCCCGAGCGGCCCCGGCCCCCAGGCCCGACAAGGCCAGCAGGCCTTGTCCCGCCTCCAGGGGGAATTCCCAGGCCGGCCAGGGTAACCCCCGGCGGCGCCGGGCTTGGCGGTGCCGTAGAAAAGGCCGCACCTCCTGGGGAAGTGCGGCCAACAACACCATCCGGCAAAGTTCGAGGGCGCCTGCCGACATCAAGACTTGGGCACCGGCAGGTGGCCCTGGCTGGCCGGTTCCGGGGGCAGCAGTTCCGCCTGGCTGTCCACCGTAGCCACCTGCTTCGGCCGCCGCCAGCGGCTCCCCTGGACCAAGAGGCTGCCGTTCTTGTGCAGCACGGTCCGGTCATCCAGAATGATCAGGCCGTGGCGCTCGGAAATATCGGTGTAATACTGGTACTGCAGGTGCTGCTGATTGAGGCGATACTTAAAGAACAAAAAGAAGGCCAGATAGATGACCACGATGGCCCCCAGTCCGGCCAGGACGTAACTCAGGAAAAGAAAGGTGTGGTAGCCCAGGGAACTGAGCCAGGTCATGAGGTAATTCAGGTGAGACAGGGCCAGGAGGGTGAGCAGCAAGAGAAACAGCAGGCCTAAATAGGGCAGACGCTTGAGCTGGCCGATCAGCGCCTCCATCTGGTTCTCGGGGGCTGAACCCGAGACTTCGCTCTGCTCCCAAGAATCCCCCAAGAAGTAATTGAAGCCGGTAATGATGACCCCCATAAGGAAGGTGAGCACAATGGGAAAGGCAAAGGCCACGAAGATATACTCTCGCCAGGGAAAGACCGCCTGCACCCGGTGATATTTATCGTCCGAAGCCCACAGGACCACCACGATGAAAATAACAATTTCCATGATACCGATGAGCTTAAGATAGTCGAAAAACAGCTTTTTACGGTCTGCTTTGCTGAAGTAGCTGGCAATCTTGGACATAACCAACGCCCCCTGGGGCTATTCAAAAGTTTTTAAAAGATAACAACTAAACCCTTTTGGGTCAATCCTTTTCTGGGGCGGCCAGGGCCAGACCCCCGCTCCGCCAAGTTAGCCAAGGTAGTCAGCCGCCCCACGAAAAAACGGCGCAGTCATTGACCGCACCGTTTTCCCGCCGTTTACCGGCCAGCCCTTGAAACTGACGCTTTACCCCTGGGGTAAGGTCACCACGAAATTGGCGCCATCCGGCGCGGGTTCGTAAAAGAGGTCGCCGCCGTGGCGGGTGACGATGTCCCGACTGAGATACAGGCCGAAACCCATACCGGCGCCTTTGGCCAGGCGCTTCTTCCCGAAGTTGGAAAACAACATGGAGCAGTCCCCTTCCGGCACCGGTTTGCCGGTATTATAGACATATAGGCGGCAATGGTTCCCTTGCTTTTGCCAATCGATCGCCATGGTACAGCCGCGGCCGCCGTGCCGGATGCCGTTATTGACCAGATTGCGGAAGACACTCTTGAGCCAAAACTTGCTACCCTTCACGGCAATGGTCCCGTCAGGGGTTTGGTTCAGGCGATTGTCCAGGGTTATCCGATGGTGGCGCAATTCCCCCGCCAATTCCTCCAGGACCGGACTGACCACATCCCGCTGCAGGTCCAGGACCTCCTGTGCCGAGTCGCGGTTAGCTATGGCCTGGTTCATAAATTCTTCGGTGAAAAGGATTAACTTATCAACCTTGTCCGAGATTTCTTGGAGTTTGCCCCGGGCCTTCCCATCCATCACTCCGTTGCGCCCCCGAATCAGAAGCTTCAAAGAGGCGGCGGTGGAGAGCATGGAGCCCCGCAGGTCATGGAACATCATCACCCAACGGTTCAACTCCAATTCGTTGCCGGCCGCGCCGCTTGGCGCCGGATTGACCTGGAGGGGGACCAGATCAACGATCTCCAAGCTCTCCAGGCACTGACTGACGCGGCGCCACATCTCCGTGGGACTGATGGGCATCAGGAGGTAATCATCCACCTCGATCTGATAGGCTTCCGGTGGGAAGGTGACCTCGTGATTGCCGCTGACCACCATGATTTTGACCTCGGGATTCAGCCGCTTGGCCCTTTTTAAGACTTCAACGCCATCCGAATCCGACATGGAGAGTTTGGCGATCACCAGATCGTAGTTCTTTTTTACCAGGGCTTCCAGAGCCGCCTCCGGAGAAATAGCCGTTTTGACCGCGTAACCCTTGTATTCCAAGACCCAAGCCATTGTCCGAAACAGGTGGGAGCAGTCACCTAATAACAGGATTTCATATTGAGCCATCTTCGGACCTCCTCTTCCAAAAACACCACGGTCAAGAATGCAGTTGGTTAATAAATTGGGTTTTGGAATTTTAGACTAAACCTAGTCTGGAAACCCGGTCAATCGGCACAAATACCTATTTCTATATAGGCCAAAATACCTAACTGACTGAAAAATAAAATTATTAAAGATAGGTATAGGGAAAATCCGGACACCGTAACCTTTTTCTTTGGATGAGTTGGGGAAATATCGTTTTCCCTGGTCTGCCTGGATCGATTGATAGCTGACGCCGCGGCGCTCCGGCACGGGCTGATCTCGAGAGTCAGTGGCCAACACCTGGATACTATTCGCTATTCCCTAATTGTCCGGGCGTCTTCGGGTTCGGCGCCCAAGCTTGGCATATTTATCGGCTGAGGGAATAGATGACTAAAAATTTCGTCAAGATTAAAAAGCCAGGGGAGGGCGAGGCCGGGGAACGGCGGCTCGCCGCAATCGAAGCCGGTAACGAGCGGTGATGAGAGATTTAGAGGCGGGATTCGGTATAGCCCTTCTGAATGGCGTACTTCACCAGGTCGGCGGTCTTCTTGATCTTCAGCTTCCTCATGATATTGGCGCGGTGATGCTGGACGGTGCGGGTGCTGATGAAGAGCAACCCGGCCATTTCCTTGCTGGATTTGCCTTCGGCAATGAGCTTGAGGATTTCTTGCTCCCGGAGGGAGAGCACATCCCTGGGGCTGGCCCGGTGCTCCGCCCCGGGGCGAGATTTCTCGATGACCAGGTCCGCCAATGGCGCGGAAAGCAGCGGCGAGATGTAGGTGCCGCCTTTCCGCATGGTTTCGATGGCGGAGATCAGTTCGCTATCGGCATCTTCCTTAAGCAAATAACCATCCGCCCCGGTGGAAAAAGCGTGATAAAGATATTCCATGTCTTTGTGCATCGTCAGAATCAGCACCTTGACCGCGGGGTTGATGATCTTGAGCTCCCGGGTGGCTTCCAGTCCCCGAAGATTGGGCATGGAGATGTCCACGATGACCAACCGGGGCGAGGTCTTTTTCACGAGTTCCAGAAGTTCGAAGCCATCGCTGGCTTCCCCCACCACTTCCGTACCGTTGATGCTTTGAATAATCCTTCTCACTCCCCGCCGAAACATCGTGTGATCATCGGCCAGCAGGATGCTGAAAGGCTCCTCCATGATGTTATCCTCCCTCAAGCCGGGGTTAGAGAAATTAGCCAAGCTTCATTGGTTTGATTATCAAATAAAAACGATTACTTGATCACAGTTCAACTGGCTGCTGATTTTTCGGTTTCCCTTGACACGGGGATGGTGTAGATCACCTTGGTCCCCGCCCCCGTCTGGCTCCAGACCTTGCAGGTGCCGCCCAACATTCGGACTCTTTCATTAATGGCCGCCAGCCCCAGCCCCCGGGCATCGGCCGTCTGGTTCATGACCTGATCCACATTAAAGCCGACCCCATCATCTTCCAGGCTAAAGGTGACGGCCTCACCCTCCCGCTGCACAGCCACCGAGACCTGGCAGACCCCGGCGTGTTTGGCAATATTATTGAGGCATTCCTGAAAGATGCGGTAGATAATGATATGGGATTTTAATGGGAAAAGCCGGTTTAAATCTTCCACTTCCAGGGAAGGCTTGACGGTGATACGTTTGCCCAGCCCTTCCAGTAAATATTTCAAGGACGCTAGCAGTCCCAGGTCCTCCAGGATGGCCGGACTCAGGTCCCGGGACAACCGCCTGACATTTTCGATGGTCCCATCCAAGTACTTCCGTAATTCCTCAAACTCCTGTCGCATCTCCGGCTGATTTACTTGCAGGGCCCCTTCGATGGCCCGGATCTGAAGCTTCATTACCGTCAGGCTCTGGCCCAGCTCATCGTGCAGCTCCATGGAAATCCGCTTGCGTTCCTGTTCCTGGGCGGTCATGAGTTGAGAAGTCAGGAAGCGCAACCGCCGCTCCGACTCCTGCAAGGCCATCTTGGCTCGCTGGGCTTCGCTGGCGTCAAAGAAGACGCCGCTGACATATTCTATATCTCCCTCGCGGTTGAAGATCATCTGCCCCCGGTCCTGTAGCCAGAGGATTCGGCCATCCTTGGTGCGGATGCGAAATTCCCGGGAATACGCCCCATTGGATTTCAGCCCGCGCCAAAAGTCTTTTATGGCGCCAGGCACATCTTCTGGGAGGACCAGGTCCACCCACTTCATCCGGCGGGATTCAAATTCGGCCCTGGGATAACCGGTAAACTCCTCGATCTTGTTATCGATGAAATCCACTGACCAGTCGAGATAGCCCTTGTAAACCACGGCGGGGATGCTGCCCACCAGAAGCCGGTAGCGCTGTTCGCTCTCTCGCAGGTCCGCCTCGGCCTGGTGACGCTCCTGGCGTTCTGCGGCTTCCCGCAAGGCCCTGGTTACCGCGGGAACCAGCCGCAAAAGCCGGTCTTTCAGAACATAGTCCGTCGCCCCGCGCTTTAGACTGTCAATGGCCACCTCTTCCCCGATGGCGCCGGACACAAAGATAAACGGCAAATAAGGGCAGTGCTCCTGGGCCAGCGCCAGGGCCCTCAAACCGTCGAAACTGGGGAGGCTATAGTCTGATAGGATCAGGTGGGGACGGAATTGCGCCACTTCCCGGAGAAAATCCGCTTCGTTGTCCGCCCGCCTGGTCACCGCAGGCAAATTGCCGCGGCGCAGCTCAAAGGCCATCAACTCCGCGTCGCTGGCCAGATCCTCCACTATCAGTATCCGCAACTCCTGGGTCATGAATCTGCTGAGGGTCTCAACCGCCAGGGCCGGGGCCCCTTCATCTTTCCAAAGCCCCCATTCCCTCCGGGAAGACCTTCACCTCCCTGGCCAGACCCTTACTCGGCAAAGCCCTGAGGGTCAGTTCTGCATTAAATATTTTATCTTCAATTAAAATAATCTCAATCTAGCTCTCCGGGCCTATTCTCCTTTGTTTAAGGCCGCGGCTTGCCTGAGCCTAACCAGGGCTCCCGGAATGGCGACCCGGAAAATGCCGTTAGCTCAGGAAGTTCAGGCATACTCAGGATTTCTGGGCTCATAAAGCTGCCGGATCAAATTTTACTAACGTCTTTATGTTACCTATAAAGAACGGAAAATGCACTAGCTCTCAGGACCTTGCCGAAATTTTGTAGGGGGAAAAAACGGTGAAATTGCCCGCCCCGACCGCCGGGCCCGGCAAACCGAGAAGGAGCCTCCGGTTTCTGCCGCCCCCTAAACCAGGGCCGGGTTAAGTTAACCCTCAATAACTTGAAGGACTTTGGCCCATAACCATAATATGTTATACTTTTAAAGTAGAGAACTAGCGAGTTCCCCTTAATTATTCAGGTGCATGTCTAACCAGGAAACCATCGCCCGAAAAAGGTTGCAGATAACTGGGGTCGTACAAGGCGTCGGTTTTCGGCCTTTCATCTATCGGCTGGCCAAGGCGCACCATCTGTCCGGCTGGGTCTGTAACACCTCCACCTGCGTGGAAATCGAGGTGGAGGGACCGCGCCACTCCCTGGAGACCTTTGTCCAGCAAGTAGCCGCCGAGGCCCCGGACCTGGCTCGGGTGGAGAGCGTGGTGGCCCGGGAGGCCGAACCCAACGGAGACTTGGGCTTTGTCATTTTGGAGAGCCGCCGGATTGCGGCCACCGAGGCCCTGATTCCGGCCGACGTCTCCACCTGCGACGCCTGTTTCGCCGAGGTCCTGAATCCCGATGACCGCCGCTATCATTATCCTTTTACCAATTGCACCGACTGCGGCCCCCGCTTTACCATTATCGAAAAGGTCCCCTACGACCGGGGCCACACCACCATGGCGGTTTTTCCCATGTGCGACGCCTGCCGGGTCGAATATGAAAACCCGGAGGACCGGCGCTTCCACGCCGAGCCCACCGCCTGCCCGGTTTGTGGCCCCCATCTCTGGCTGGAGCAGCCGAACCGGGAGATTCTGAGCGTCGACGCCCTGGCGGCTGCGGCCAATCTGCTCAAGGCCGGCAAAATCGTGGCGGTCAAGGGGCTGGGCGGCTTCCACCTGGCGGCGGACGCCCGCCAGGAGGAAGCAGTGGCGACCTTGCGCCGGCGCAAGGGCCGGGTGGCCAAGCCCTTTGCCGTGATGGTCCGGGACCTGGCCGAAGCTGAGCAACTCTGCCACCTGGGTGAGCCGGAGCGCCGGCTGCTATTGTCCCGGGAACGGCCCATCGTGCTGGCCCGGAAACGCCCGGATTGTCCGGTCTCCCCCCAGGTGGCCCCGGGGAACCAGTACCTGGGGCTGATGCTGCCTTATACCCCCCTGCACCTGTTGCTCCTGACCCAGGCTCCCGGAGCCCTGGTCATGACCAGCGGCAATCTCAGTGAAGAGCCCCTGGTGCACCGCAATGAGGCCGCCCGGACCGGGCTGGCCGCCCTGGCGGACGCCTTCCTGATGCACAATCGAGACATTCGCGTCCCCTGCGACGATTCGGTGGTTCGCCCCCTGGCGGTTGATCGGGCCATTCCTGTTCGCCGGGCCCGGGGCTTCGTGCCCGGCCCCATCCATCTGCCCCTGTCGGCGCCCGCTCCTCCCATCCTGGGGGTGGGGGCAGAGCAGAAGAATACCTTTTGCCTGGCCTGGGGCCATACTGCTGTCCTCAGCCAACATATCGGCGATCTGGACACCGTGGAGACCTTTGACTTTTATAGCCAGGCCATCGCCCATTTCAAACAATTATGCCGCAAGGATCCGAAAGTGGTGGCCTACGATCTGCACCCCCTGTACTTGAGCAGCCGTTATGCCCAGGGACTCCAAGGGGTGAAGCTGGTGGGGGTCCAGCATCATCATGCCCATGTGGCCGCCTGTCTGGCCGAGAACCTGCACCCAGGCCCATGCCTCGGCCTGGCCCTGGACGGCACCGGCTATGGCACTGACGGCACCATTTGGGGCGGCGAACTCCTGGTCGCTGACCTGACGGGCTTTACCCGGTCCGGCCACCTGGCCCCGCTCCTGCTCCCGGGGGGGGAAGCCGCGGTGCGGGACCCGAAGCGCATGGCCGTGGCTTATCTTCATAAGGTCTTTGGGGAAAATTATGCTGACCTGGCGCAGGAACTGGGATTGGCTTATCCGCCCCTGGAAGGCCGTATCCTCCATCGGCAATTGACCAGGGGGAACAATTCGCCCCTGACCACCAGCGCCGGTCGGCTCTTTGATGCGGTGGCCGCGGCCCTCAATATCTGCCGGCAGCGGACCTACGAAGGCCAGCCGGCCATTGAGCTGGAAATGGCGGCGGACCCCGAGGAGGACGGCTTTTATCCTGCCCCGCTTCATCAGGAGGGCGACCGGCTCCTTTTAGGTAGCCTGACCATCTTCCGTCAGGTGATCGACGAGTACCGCTCCGGGGTCAGTCCCGGCAAAATCGCGGCCCGCTTCCACCACTCCGTGGTGCGTCTGCTCACCGCCGCTTGCGAATTACTCCGGGAGCAAACCGGCCTGGACCTGGTGGCCCTCTCCGGGGGTGTCTTTCAGAATGCCTTGATCCTGACCCGCTTGCATGATTCCCTGGAGAAACACGGTTTCCGGGTGCTGACCCATAGACTGACCCCGCCCAATGACGGCTGCATCTCCCTGGGCCAGGTGGCGGTGGCCGCGGCCCGGCTGGAACAGGAGAGAGTTCCATGATTTTCGTAGGGGCGACCTTTAGGTTCGCCCACCATTGCAGGGCGAATCCAAGATTCGCCCTTACTCCAAGGGATTAGGTTTAACTTATGTGCTTAGCTATACCGATGCGCTTGATTGAAATCGACGGGGCCGCCGGGGTCGCCGAAGTGGACGGCGTCACCCGCCGGGTCCGCCTGGACCTGTTGCCCGAAGTCGCCCTGGGCGACTACATCCTGATCCACGCCGGGCTGGCCATTGCCCGGGTAGACCCGGACCAGGCCCAGGAGACCCTGTCCCTGCTGCGGACTCTGGCCGATGAAGTATATTGACGAATTCCGCGACAAAGACCTGGTGCAGGAGATTGTCCGCCGCCTGGAGCGGCTGGCTCCGGCGGCGGCCACCATCATGGAAGTCTGCGGCACCCATACCATGGCCGCGGCCCGCTTCGGCTTGCGCTCCCTTCTGCCGGAGTCGGTGCAGCTCATCTCCGGTCCCGGCTGTCCGGTTTGTGTTACGGCCCAGACCGACATTGACGCCTTCCTGGCCCTGGGCGATGAACCTGGCGTAATTCTCACCTCCTTTGGCGACATGCTGCGGGTCCCGGGGAGCCACACCTCCCTGGAACGCCGGCGGGCTCAGGGCGCCACCGTGCGGGTAGTCTATTCCCCCCTGGACGCGGTGGATTTGGCCCGCCGGGAGCCTGGAAAACCCGTGGTCTTCTTCGGGGTGGGCTTTGAAACCACCATGCCCGCCATCGCCCTGGCCATCTGTCTGGCCGCCGAGCAGCAGCTCAAGAACTTTTCCGTGCTGTGCGTCCACAAGACCATACCCCTGGCCCTGCGGGCCTTACTGGCCAGCGGCGAAGTCCAGGTTTCCGGGTTGCTGTGTCCGGGCCATGTCACCACCATCATCGGGGCCGAGGCCTACGATTTTATTCCCCGGGAATTTGGCCTCCCCTGCGCGGTCACCGGTTTTGAGCCGGTGGATATGTTGCTGGGCATCGAGGCGATCCTGCGCCAGTTGCAGGAAGGCCAGGCCCGGGTGGACAACGTCTATACCCGGGCGGTAAAGGTGGAGGCCAACCCCCGGGCCCAGGCCCTGTTGGCCGAAGTCTTTGAGCCCTGCGACGCCGAGTGGCGGGGTTTGGGCCTCATCCCCGGCAGCGGCGTCAAGATTCGCCCACCCTACGCCGGTTATGACGCCCGCCTCCGGTTTCCCGAGGTCTGGGAGCATCTGGCCCCGGCGCCGCCCTCACCCTGCCGCTGCGGCGAAGTGCTGCGGGGCGTGCTGCGCCCCAGGCAATGCCCGCTGTTCCGCCAAACCTGCACCCCATCCCAGCCCCTCGGCCCCTGCATGGTCTCCTCTGAAGGGGCCTGCGCCGCGGCCTATCGGTATGATGGCTGAGTTCTGGGGAAGGTGGGGTGGTTACCCAAAAAGCAAGGCTGAAGGTGGATGATTGGGGGATTCGGCTGGCCTCAGGGCCATTTTCACCCTGATCAGGGAGAACCAGAACAGCGCCAGCAGAACGAGCGGGCCAAGCTGCAATTTCCCGTGGATGATATTGAGATTATTCCACAAGATCAGGGCGGCACAAGGCATAACCCAGCCAAACCATAAAAGCAAAAGTTCCCCGGGCAGTCTCCCGCGTCGGCGGCCCTCTTCCCAGAGCCAGCCCAGGGGCAGGGCCAGCAGGGAGAGATCATAGACAAAGGCATAAGGAGTAAATAACAGGGTCCCTAAGACCAGGACTGCCCCGCGGACCGCCATGGAAAGCGGTTGGCGCCAGACCCAGGCCACCGCGACCGCGACCGCCAGCATGACCACCCCTTGGCCCAGATAAGCGGCCTTAACTGGGCAGCCGGCGGAGAGCAGGGCGGCGAAAACGGTGGGCATGATGTCCCAGCGTGCCGCCCCCACTTCCAGCAACTTCATGGGGGTGGCCTGTACCCGGAAGAAGGCGGGCCAGACCTGATAACCGAACACTATTATACTGGCGATGGACAATAATAATACGGTGATAAGGGTGGTAAATAAAGTCTCCCAGTAACGTCCAACGATCAGAGCCAACAACACTAAGGCTGCAAATGGAGGTTTATAACACAAAAGGCCGAAAAGGCCGCCCGCTAAAATCGGCGAGTTATCCAGGAGCAACAATCCTCCTCCCAACAGGATTCCGGTAATAAAACCATTTTGTCCGAAAAGGATATTCATCAGCGTTCCCGGGAAACAGAGAAATAATATTAACGATATCGGATGATGGCTGACGCCCCGGAATACGATGGCGTAAATAACGAGAAACGCCACGGTCCAGACCAGAAGTGAGGCCAGATAAGGCAGGAGCCCCAAGGGCAATGCCCAAAACAAGGCAAAGGGCGGATAATACCAGCCGCAGCCATAATAATGATGAGTACCAAAGAACTGCTGTTCTACTTCGTGCAGCTCATTAATATTATAAACGAGGGCGGCATGTCCGGAAAGCGCCAGCTTGGAGGCCGCCCAATAATTGGCAAAATCTGCGGCCAACGGCAGGCCGGTGCCTGACCTAAGGGTGGAAAAATTCATGGAGAACGAGCCAATACCGAAAAAAACCCAGAGAGCTAGCGCCGCGCTAATGATACCGCCGACCACGGTCGGTTTTTCGCCTTCGTGCCAGCTCATTGAAGCCTCCCCAGAATGTATCGGCCTGAAGCCGGAAATTAATAAATCACCCTCTTTTCTCGGACAGGAAATGCCATGAAGCATATTCTTTTAAGTCACGGCGCCGGCGGTCGGGAAATGCTCACTCTTATCGAGCAGGTCTTTTTATCCTGTTACGGCAGCCAGGATTTCAGCGGCGATGACAGCGCCACCCTGTTCCTCGACTCCCACCGCCTGGCCTTCACCACCGATTCTTTTGTAGTGGACCCGCTGTTCTTCCCCGGCGGCGACATCGGCCGCTTAGCGGTGGCGGGCACGGTGAACGACCTTCTCACCGCCGCGGCCCGGCCCCTGGCGTTGTCCGCCTCCTTTATCCTGGAAGAAGGTCTGGAGATCGACACCCTGAAGATCATTGCCGCCTCCATGCAGCAGACCGCGGCCGAATGCCGGGTCAGCATCGTCACCGGCGACACCAAGGTGGTGCCCAAAGGCTCGGCGGACAAGGTGTTCATCACCACCGCCGGGGTGGGGCTGGTGCTGCGCCCCGGGGTTTCCGGAGCCGCGGCGGTTCCGGGCGATAAAATCATCCTCACCGGCTCGGTGGGCGACCACGGCACCGCGGTGATGCTGGCCCGAGAAAAGCTCCTGGACGGCGAGGCCATTGCCAGCGACGCCGCGCCCCTGTCTGAGCTCGTTCTGAAGCTTATTGAGGCCGACTGCGCCGTGCACGCCATGCGCGACCCTACCCGGGGCGGCATTGCCAGCTCGTTAAACGAAATCGCCCGGCAATCCGGAGTATCCCTGGAAATCGCCGAGACCCTGATCCCGGTGAAGCCGGCGGTGGCCGCGGCCTGCGAAGCCCTGGGACTGGACGTTTTCCAGGTGGCCAATGAAGGCAAGATGCTGGTCATCGTGGCCCCGGAGGATGCCTCCCGGGCCCTGGAGCTTATTCAGGGAAGCCGTTACGGGGCCGAGGCCAGGATCATCGGGGAAGTGGGAGAAAAGCACCCCGGCCGGGTCACGGTGCGCACCAGCATCGGCACCAGCCGCATCCTTGACCCCCCGGTCGGCGACCTGCTGCCACGGATTTGTTAGGAAGGATTTTTGGGAGAGGGGGCCAGGGGCACTGCCCCCTGCCCCCCTCCCCCAAACCCTCTCCCCCAACCTTTTATACTGATTATGCCGCAGAAAAAGATGGAAATCAGCCTAACCATTTGATAAAAGGAGGATAAATCAGCAATTTGGGGGCTTCCAAGATTCTCCGTTGTGGTGAAAGCCAAAAAGAGGCAATCCGTCCGAATTTTAACCGATCCATCCTGCTCGATTTTCAGGGCGCCACCTTCTCCTCTAACATCCGGTTCATCCTACTGCGTAAACTAGTGTCATGTCTCATTGATAATATGGTATTCAAGCAGCCAAGGGTTTCCCCGTATAAGTCCACTTAAAAGGGTGAGCCCGCTCCTCATTGTACTTGCGGATGTAAAGCAGGATCTGGTCAAT
>Ga0326727_10020014_pt1 | contig 13351 bp, 12 predicted proteins | sample MB2enrmetagenome_FD_207643 | JGI IMG/M metagenome (GOLD analysis project Ga0326727, IMG submission 207643) | Lab enriched peat soil microbial communities from McLean, Ithaca, NY, United States - MB29MY | ecosystem: Environmental > Terrestrial > Soil > Wetlands > Peat | place: USA: New York...
ATTACATGAAGGAAAAGGTTTCTCCGTATAAAGTTCCCAAGATCATCGAGTTTATGGATCAATTGCCCATGAGTGCCGTGGGCAAGGTACTGAAGCGGGAACTCCGCACGATGATGCAGAACAAATAAGAAGTGATAGAAGCGCCTGGAGCAAGTGACCGGTTGCTGAGCAGCCATAATGGTGAGGAGGAGTCAAGATGATGGATACTAACATCAAAGGAAAAGTTGTTGTGATTACGGGTGCGAGCAGCGGACTGGGCGAGGCGGCCGCCCTGCTTCTCTCAGCGCAGGGCGCGATTGTTGTGCTTGGTGCACGGCGTACCGATCGCCTTCAATCCCTAGTAGACGCTCTGACCACCAGCGGCGGCAAAGCACTAGCCGTAACTACAGACGTCACCCACTACGATCAGGTGAAGAGGTTGGTCGACACAGCCGTGCAGACGTTCGGTCGTATCGACGTCATGATCAACAACGCCGGGCTGATGCCGTCCTCGCCACTCGAGCGCCTCAAGGTCGACGACTGGGACCGGATGATCGACGTGAACGTCAAGGGTGTGCTGTACGGCATTGCAGCGGTACTTCCACATATGAAGCAGCAGAAAGCGGGGCATATCATCAATGTCTCCTCCGTGGCTGGCCACAAGATCCGCCCCGGCGGCGCGGTCTACGCGGCGACCAAGCATGCCGTGCGGGCCCTATCCGAGGGGCTGCGTCAGGAAGTGAAGCCCTACAACATTCGCACAACGGTGATCTCACCGGGCGCGGTTACCACGGAACTGCCTAACAGCGTGACCGAGCCGGACATCGCCGAATACGTGCGCAAAATATATGAGATTGCGATTCCTGCCGAGTCGTTCGCGCGGGCAGTCGCCTTCGCCATCGGCCAGCCTGAGGAGGTGGACGTGAACGAGATCCTGTTCCGGCCCGCACGCCAGGAGTTTTAAGTCCCCCAGGCACGCCTGCGGGAGATAAACGTCCATGGAAGGCTATCGGAGTCGACGGATAGTTCGTTGTAGAGAAGCATTCTCACCGGATCCTGGGCAACGCGGTTAGCAAAAAAAGGAGGGAAGCACATGGCAAGCAGTAAAGAACAAAAGGCGATAGATGACTTAGTGGCTGTAGCACCGGAATTTGCGAAGCTCACAGTGGAATTCCTTTTCGGGGACGTCTGGGAACGTCCCGGACTCTCGAAGCGCGACAAAAGCCTAATCACGGTCACATGTCTGGTTGCGCTGAACCGTATCGAGCAGGTCGACTTTCACCTCAAAAAGGCTTTCGAGAACGGCCTCACGAAGGAAGAATTGGTGGCTGCAATTACGCACATTGCGTTTTATGCCGGGTGGCCCACTGCAGCCTCGGGGTTCAGTCACTTGAAGGGGGTAGTGGATCAGCTATAAATTGATTGAGGGGGAATTGGGTCCAAAGGCCTTGTGGACCTACCCAAGTCTCGGGCAAAAGCTTTTTGTGGATTTCGGACCAGAATTTTTTACCTCTTTCCAGAGGGCGGTGGTGAAGATTGGCAGGTGAAGTCGACTATTTTGCCGTCATCAAGATTCAATAAATTTTTGCGGTGGGAAATCAGAGAATCATCTCCTGTTCAGTGCATCAAGAAGTGAACATCCATCGAACACAATCCCCCCGGCATTTTCGACAATACTTGACCGGTATATCAAAAAAAAAGGGCTGCCCCGGCGCGGTACATCGGGGCAGCCCTGTGTCAGCGAAGCCTAATTAAGAGGCTTTGATGGGGATTTTTGTGCCTTTTGCCACCTTCGCTTCCCCGGTTTTCGGGATCTCTACGGTGAGAACTCCATTCTTGAAACGGGCCTCGATGTGTTCCGTGTCCAACCCGTCGTGAAGCGGTATCACGCGGTTGAATGAACCATAGGACCGCTCGCAGTAATAGTAATCCTCATCCTTTTCCTCCTTTTCCGCCTTCTTCTCGCCCTTAATGGACAGATGTCCATCCGTCAGCCGGACATCCACATCCTTTTCTTCCATACCTGGCAACTCTGCGGTGACGACCAGCTGTTTGTCAGTTTCCTTAACGTCAACCGACGGTAGGAACCCGCCAATGCTCGTGTCCAGAGAGCCATAGGGAATCATCTGGAAATCTGACCACAAATCGTCCATGAGGCGATTCAGGCCGAAGAAAGGAACATCCCATGCCCTGCTGATGGGGCTTACCTCTCTCCTCCATACGGAAGGAACCAAACTTCTGAGTGTCATAAAACTCGCCTCCTTCGTTCATATTTTTAAAACCAAATGTATCTATCGCGGCGCGCAATCGAAATTGGTCGCAGCGATCAATAAATTCTCTCTTATTAGGAACATCTTTCATCTGATAAATACCCATAATACCATGATATTTATCGTCTTTTATTCTCAACGCTAATATAGTAACCAAATTCTTAATGTCAAGATGGGAAGAATCAATTCGGCTGACATGAAAGGTCTTGAGGCAGTCACATCAAACGAAAAGACAGGCAACGGTGGGCCCTTGTCCAGTTATGATCACTCCGAAGAGTTAAGGACTTTGGGCTTATTGCAAGGAGCGCAAGCCAGATTTTATCGCATACGTTTCCCTGTTAGTTTCATCCTTGCCAAATATTTTTGTTTTGACAAGATCTGGGAGCCTACATAAGAATGTGAAAAAGAATCATAAGCCATTTCTATCATGTACATCTTTGCCTCGTGTATTGGAAAGCCCCTTATATTAAATCTGGACGCATAAACCGGACAGAAACTGCTTACCTATAGAGAAAGGGAGGACTCTAATGAGTGAAGTGATGTTCGATCTTACGGGAAAAGTTGCATTGATTACTGGGGGAAATAGTGGAATCGGACTTGGTATGGCCAACGCCCTGGCGGCTGCCGGGGCCGATATCTGTATCTGGGGGCGTCATGAGGATAAGAACCATGCTGCCGAGGAAAAGCTCCGGACGCACGGCCATCGGGTCTTGGCCCTGACCTGTGATGTCTCTGATGAACGGTGCGTTGAAGAATGCTTCGCCAAGACTGTAGAAGTGCTGGGAAGGGTCGATTCCTGTTTTGCCAACGCGGGCGTTGGCCAGCTGGGGACACCCTTTCACAAGATGTCAACCGCCGAGTGGCGGGAAATATTTGGCATCAATATGGAAGGGGCATTCTTCACATTCAGGTCGGCGATCAATTACATGATGGAGCAGCAGATAAAAGGGGCGCTGGTGGCAACCAGCAGCCTCGCTTCCAAATCGGGACAGCCACGAGGGGAACATTACGCAGCGACGAAGGCGGGCCTTATGGCCATGGTCCGTTCCATCGCCGTTGAATACGCCAGATACGGAATACGTGCCAACTGCATTATACCCGGCTGGATCGAAACGGGGATGACGGCGGGCATTCTAGGATTGGAAATCATACAGAATTCAGTCCTGAAACGCATCCCCTTGCGTCGGTGGGGCGTTCCCGCGGACTTCGGCGCCATCGCCGTGTATTTTGCAAGCGATGCGAGTGCTTACCATACAAGAGATACCGTTACCATCGATGGAGGGTACATCAGATTCTAATTTAATGTTTCGTGATTCAAGCCTTCATTACGGTTTGAAAGCTTGTATCTTTTCAGAATGTACGGGATTGAGATTCCAAGAAGTAGTTCATACATGACCTGACTCTCACTATCAGGTGAAGTTCTGTTCATGGGGAACAAGGATTTCTGTTAAAATAGATAGTACTATCCTGAAAAGCGAGATAGAGAACTCTGGATAGTGATGGTGATAAGTCCTTATAATAATAGGTAAAACATAAAGCAAACCTATTAAAACATCAAGAAAATTCTTGATTGAATCTGCGTATTGATATAGCGTTTCCCCTGTTGTTTTATACCATGATGGTCACGAAATGGTCATCACAAGCTTGACTCTATAGGGGACGGATCTGAGAATGACATGAAACGGGGACTGAAGTGGTTACTACCAATCATCATATTGCTGATTGCCTCTGTTGCTCAAGCCAAAACAGCCAGCGAGGTCTTTGAGGCGGTATCTCCCAGTATCGTCGTGGTCCATACATTCGATGCCAAGGGCGAAATCCTCAGGCTCGGCAGTGGCGTGGTGTTACCCGGAGGCATGGTCGCTACAAACTATCATGTGCTGAAAGGTGCCGATCATTTTAGCGTACTATATAAGAGAAAAGAGTATTCGGCGGCTTTGTATTACAGCGACGCTGACCGGGATGTATGCACGCTTACCATCAGCGGTCTGAAGGTCCCAACAGTCATACTAGGCGATACCACCAGCTTAAAGGTCGGTTCACGGGTCTACGCCATCGGCGCACCCCAGGGACTGGAACTGACCCTTTCTGAAGGCATTATTTCAAGCTTGCGTCCGGCGGGCGGCGGAAATTATCTCCAGTTTACCGCCCCTATCTCATCCGGCTCAAGTGGCGGGGGCCTGTTCAGTGAAGAGGGGAAGCTCATCGGTTTGACCACCTTTTACATGACCGAGGGCCAGCAGCTTAATTTCGCTGTGCCGGTTGAGTGGGTTGTTGAGTCGCTCAAGCGGCACAGGAGTGAATTACAGGCTTCAGACACTTTTACCGAGTGGCGCAACAAGGCAGCTGCCCTTGAAAAAAAGGGGGATTGGCTAGGACTGATCGATCATGAACTCCGCTGGACACGGGCATTTCCGCAAGATGCCAGTGCCTGGTACAACCTCGGTCTTGCTTACGGTAAACTAGGTCAGACCGACCAGGCGATCAATGCCTATCGGCAGTCGCTGCGCATAAGCCCGGAAGATGCCGACGCATGGCACAACCTGGGGAGCGCTTATGATAAACTCAGGCATTACAGCGACGCCATCAAGGCCTACCAGCAATCGCTGCATATAAAGCCGGAGGATGCCAGTGTTTGGTCCAACCTCGGCATTGCCTACGATAAGTCCGACCAGACCACACGGGCCATCGAGGCCCTACAGCGGGCCCTGCACCTGAATCCGGAATATGACCAAGCCTGGTGGGGTCTAGGCACGGCCTACAATAAATCCGGCCAGTTTGCTGAGGCCATCGAGGCCTACAAGCAGGCCCTGCTGATCAATCCGGAAAATTCCGATGTCTGGAGTAACCTGGGCTGTTCCTACGTCGACTCCGGACAAACGGCCAAGGCCATTAATGCCTTTCAGAAGGCCCTGCGCATAAATACCGGAAATGCCAACGCTTGGTACGGCCTCGGTGTCGCATACAGGCAATCCGGCCAGACGGGCCAGGTCATGGAAGTCTATCAGCGCCTGAAAACCATCGATCCCACCAAAGCCGATCAATTCTTCGATGAGCAGGTTCTACCCTGACGGTAAAGACATCGGGGAGACCATTGTAAATCGAACAACCCCGAACTCCAATCACACCCAGAAGGCCCTAGTTGAAACAGGCATCTGCTACGATGCAGCCCTGAACAGGGCTTGATGACAGTGGTGTACAAGCCTGCTCGGCATTCCACTAACTGCGTCGGCCGTTCGAATATGTAGACATTTTGGCTACAATCATGTAGACAGACTTGCTGCAGCCGCTTTGCGAGATTATAGGGCGGCTCTATTTTTGATGCATTTTGAAGCCGTAAAAAATTCTGGGAGTGGACTCATGCTGCAATCGGTGTCACGGGGTCTTGCAGATGTTCTGCTGTCCCCCATAACCATCAACAAAATGGTCATCCCCAACCGCATATTGATGCCCGCCATGCATCTTTCGATGGTCGACAGGTCGCATGTAACGGACCAGCTCGTCGCATTCTATAAGGAGCGCGCCAGGGGAGGCGCGGGTGCCTTCGTGGCCGGCTACGGTATGGTGAACGAATACGCCGGCAGTGACATTATCATCGGCGCACACCGGGACGAGTTTATCCCGGGTTTAAGGAGGCTCGCCGAAGCCATGAAACTGGGCGGAGGGCGGGCAGGCCTTCAGTTCAATCATTCCGGCCGCTACAATTTCTCCATCCTGCTGGGAGGCAGACAACCGGTAGCGCCTTCGGCCATTACCTCGAGCTTCACCAAAGAGCAGCCCCGCGCCCTGGAACGCGGCGAAATAGAACAGACCATTCAGGACTTCGCAGCGGCCGCAGTCCGGGGGAGGGAGGCCGGATTCGATTTCGTAGAAATTCTTTCCGGGACCGGCTACCTCATCAGCCAATTCCTTTCGGATTTAACCAACCAGCGCACCGACGAGTACGGCGGCTCGTGGGAGAATCGCATGCGATTCGGCCTGGAGATTGCGCAGGCGGTGCGAAAGGCGTTGGGCGACGACTATCCCATAATCTGGCGCATCAACGGCAACGACTTCATGCCCCATGGCATTGGCCGGAGGCGCATGGAGGAATACGCCATACGGCTCGTCGGGAAAGGCGCTGATGCCATTTCGGTCAACGTCGGCTGGCACGAGGCGAGGGTGCCGCAGATCGTCACTCAGGTACCTCGGGGGGCTTTCGCTTATCTATCCAAGGGCATCAAAGAACTCGTGGATGTCCCGGTCATCGCGGGCCACCGCATCAACGACGTGGCAACGGCGAGTGAGATGATCCTGGATCACATGTGCGATCTGGTCGGCATGGGGCGTGCCCTGATAGCCGATCCCGAACTGCCCATCAAGATAGCCGAGGGCCGCGAAAAAGAGATCATTCACTGTGTCGCCTGTGCGCAGGGATGCTTCGACCACCTTTTCGCGCTGAAGCCCGTGGAATGCCTTTGCAACCCTTGCGCTGGCCATGAAATCGAACGCAAAACGCAGGAAACAGCGTCCCCGAAGAGGGTCCTGGTGGTCGGCGGGGGAGCGGCGGGCATGACTGCCGCCGCCGCAGCCGCACGGCAGGGACACGAGGTCGTGCTGTATGAGCAAGAAAAATGTCTTGGTGGTCAGCTACTCTTGGCGGGTATACCTCCTGGACGCGAGGAATTCATCGTCTTGGCCGAAGATTTGGAAACCCAACTCGCTTCCAGCGGTGTCAGCGGGATTGTGAGGGGTGTTGCAGTGGACGAAGAGGTCATTGATAAGGAGCGGCCGGATGTCGTCGTTCTCGCCACGGGAGCCAGGCAGGTTATACCTTCCCTGCCCGGGGTCGAGCGGCCCCACGTTGTAGGGGCGTGGGATGTGCTGCTGGGGCGTGTTTCAACCGGCCGCAAAGTGGTTGTCATCGGCGGGGGGGCCGTCGGGGTGGAGACCGCATTGTTTCTGGCCGAGAAAGGTACTCTTTCCGGTGACATGGTCAAGTTTCTCCTGGTCAATCGTGCCGAACCGATCGAAGATCTGTACGACCTTGCGACGCGGGGTTCGAAGGAAGTCACGTTGGTGGAAATGCTGGACCGTGTCGGGCCCGACATCGGCAGGTCCACCCGCTGGGGTATGCTCCAGGACCTGGACCGTTACCGCGTGAAGGTCCTTTCTACCACCACCGCTAAGGAGATCACGTCCGCGGGCGTCATCGTAGAAAATGGGACCGGAATGCATGAATTGGTTGCGGATACCGTCGTTCTGGCGCTGGGTTCCCGGTCTTACAACCCCCTGGAAGAGATCGTGGCGAGTAAAGGCATTCCTTTTCATGTGATCGGGGACGCCAGAAGCGCCGGTAAGGCATTTGACGCCATTCATGATGGCTACAACACTGTCCGTGAAATATAAATAAATCTATCGGAGAATCCAAAAGTAAAGGGGCATGTGCATATGGGCAAAGACGATAAAAGCTTTTACAAATCCTTTGTCGAGTGGATGAAAAATACCTGGTACGGCATGCCTGACTCTGAAGCCGTTGAAGCCCTGATCATGGCGCGCTACAGCCCGGAAGAAGCGGAACTCCTCACCGATTTTCCCTTCATGCCGAAGAGCCTGGTAGAACTGTCCGAATGGAAAAATATCCCTATGAAGGAGTTGGAAGACAAACTCCTCGATCTTGCCAGGAAAGGACTCGTCAACCGCTTCGTCAAAAATGACAAGGTCCATTACAGCCTCAACGACGCCTTTTTCATGTTACGCACCTTGGGCTGGCAGGGCAGGACCGATGAGTATTCAAGAAAATTGGCCCCCATCATCAACAAGTATTTCTTAACCGGTTTCATGGAACCTTGGAAGGCGACAAAGTACCAGGGACTGCGTGCCCTGCCGATTGAAACCACCATTGAAGAGGGACGCCAGGTGCTTCCCTATGAAGAAGTCAAAAAAGTCCTGGATTCTTTCTCGTATTTCACGGTAAGCGCCTGCCCCTGCACGCACCGCAAAAACCTTGATCCAGACAGCCACAACTGTGAATATCCTATAGAGAGGTGCCTCCACTTTGATCGGTTGGGACACTACATCGTCGAGCAGGGGATGGGGCGTGAAATAACCCGCCGGGAAACCGAAGAGATATTGCGCAAATGTGAAGAGTTGGGTCTGGTCCACGGCATATCCAATTACCAGGAAAAACCGGATACCATCTGCAATTGCTGCAAGTGCTGCTGCATGTGGTTTGAGGCACACGACAAGCTCAATCATCCTATGAGCATGTCTCCCTCCGGTTATCGGCTTCACATCAATGATGCCACGTGCGTTGGCTGTGGCCTCTGTATGAAACGCTGTCCGATGGAAGCGATAGAGATGCGCGAGGCATTTGAGGTAAAGGGCAGGAAAACCTTGATAACGAGAGAAGGTAAGGGTAACCAGGAACTGGTCAACAAGCTGGGCAGAGTGGCGGGGGTCAACACGGAGCTGTGCATTGGGTGTGGTGTCTGTGCTTACAAGTGTCCAACACAATCCTTGCTGCTCAAACAAGTCGAATCGCTGGAGGAACCGCCTAAAACCGTGCGAGACTGGGCGATGCTATTCATGGCAGACCAACATAAATAATTGAGCGGTTCAGCGGAGAGTGGACAGACGACAGGTTAAGACAAGAGGCGGTTTTGCATACGGTGCAAAGTTTTGATAAAACTAGCATTAAATTCGCACATCTCTCAGATTTGCCCTAAACAGAATCTGACCCAGCGCCAAGTGTCAAGTCGTGGATTGACTTCCTCCTGAAACGGTTAGCCGGTACACTTCATTTTTGTGGTGGATTTTAAATGGAAATCGTGATTACATAAATCCCAGTCAAGTTGCAATCTGAAGAATAGTCCGGGATCCTTCAACCATACATGAGGGTAATATGGACTGATCACTGGAACCCCGTCACTTGAATGAGGACGGGATTTTTTGTTTTAGCAACTATGAAGTCAGAACATGTGGCTTCAAGAGAGTAAACAAAAGGCGAAACGCCCATGACAAACGGTCAAAGCACCGACAATGGCACCAATCACACTTGGAGCAAAATAATCGTAAGTACCATTATAGGGGCCATCATAGGCATCATTATAGTACTGCTTATGATGGTTGGTATGTCTGTTTATGAGCGTTTTATCTCTCCAGAAGCCCCCCCAAAAATAAAGGTGACAACGCCGCAGGCACCGCCTCCTGCCATAAAGCCGCCACCTGAAAAGATTGTTGAAAGCCATGTCAAAAAAAATATTCCAAGATTTGAATTGAAAATGATTGCCGCAAATATACCCCAAAATGACTTTTATAAATCCCAGATGTTGTTAACCATTAAATCAAAAACAAGGCTTAAAAATGTGTATGTAAGGGTAAGTGCCAAATCGATCATAAGTTTTCATGCATCATCAAAAAGAGATGCCTTGGTCATACTGGGCCTCACGTCGAAAGGGGGGGGGTATGCCTTTACAAATATCCTAAACGCCCGTGGTCAATACCTATTGGAAATCATCTCTGAAAAACCGTGTAGTATGAAAGTTACTTACAGTTATAAATAGAGGCATCGGTGAAGATGTGACAACGGCCAGGGCAAGGCGGCCATCGCGGTTGAATGCAATCTTGAAAACCAGGATCATTGAAATGTAACATGCCCTAACTTAATGCGTGATGCAAGTATTTAGGGGCAGATTACAACCAAGGTGACCGAGGCAGTAAGAAGGATAAAATCCATATTGCTGTAAGGTGTATCCGTTTTTAGCACACTTCACATTAACCATTTCTACATTTACCAATGAGCCAGTATGGACTCGAAGCATAAGCCTCTCCCCATTGTCAAGACAGTAAAAGGGCTTGATTAAGGTGCATGGTTGGATAAGCCTGCACATGACTTGGGTTAAATGAGATACCGGAATAAACCTCATACGGTGTCCGGTATCCTAAAGCCTCATGAATCCTTTCTGTGTTGTAGCACCAAGCATATCGTTAATAAATGTCCGCTCGGCATCACAGGCGGTATTTAATCATTTTCAATGATATTGATGCTATTGGTAGGCAGGTGTTATCGATCACACCCCACGCATCAATCAGACATCATGCTTCATGCTATACGTATGAAGGATCCGGGCCACTATTTCCGCCAACAGCGAGTCCCTGTTGTCCCGCGTGACTTCAAATAGTGCCACATCGCTTCTGTTTTTTATCTCTTCAATCATCCCGGTTCCCTTGAGGGCAATGGCGGCAACAAGTATTTTTTCGGAATCAAGAATTTCTCCTATCATTTTTCTGAACTTGCCGGACAGGCACTCCATCTTTCCAATCTCGTCAATCATAACGAGTCCGGTGGCAGGAGTCATAAAAAGAGCTGGTTCAAGAAAGTCTTCAAGACCCTGAATATCAACCCGGTATTTCCCGACACTATGAGGACTTTTTATCTCTGCGTGCGCAAGAAGCCCCCTTCTCCCGTCAAGGCCGACAAGTTCAAATCCTTTCCTGGTTCCTTTTTCCCTTATTTCGGCAGTGTAAAAACCGGCAGGGTGGAGATGCTTCAATGCCGCGGCAAGTTTCCTGATGATTGTGGTCTTACCGATGCCCGGCACTCCTGTTATGAGAATATGCCTCTTTGTCGATTCCATTGGATTAATCTCAAATGTTATTCGGAAAGGAGCGCGTGCTCTTTGCACTGCACAGTGCTCACTCCATAGTACACCTAGTACTGTTCAACGGATGATGATAATTCGAACTGAGGATTGCTGGTGGAATTCATGATGAAAAAATCCACCTTAATACGACAGGCTATAGATTAGAATTCGCGACTAATTCCAAAATGCGTCTGCTGATTTATATTCTTCTATGAGGTTATCTTCAAGTTCACGGCGGAATGATTCAAACTGGCTGTCATTCATGTTTTCAGGCACGGAATAGATATTGCCGAACCGAAAAAGCAACCTACGGATGGCTTAGGAATCATGAAACGGTCCCAACTATGGGCAGTCCACGCATTTTCATAGGAAACGATACCGGGACAGATGGCTGCACACGCAGCACGGGCCAGAAGGATGAGGCCGGGCTTTATGATGCACGGAGGTCCAGTGGGACCATCCACAATGTGTCCCCTAACACGGTATTGCATGACTCCCCGGACCATTATCTGAAGCGCTTCCCTGCCGCCCCTGGAACCGGATCCCCTCACCAGGATCCACCCGATCCGTTGGACTACTTTGGAGATGAAATCCCCGTCACGACTCTGACTGATCATGATGCAGGGAGACCATGCAAAGATCCTAGGCAGATAAAAGCCCCCGAAAAATTTTTGATGCCAGCTGGAAATTACAACCTTCCCGCCATCTTCTAGATGCTTCTGGAGTTTTTGCTCCCCTTCGAATGTCACCCGAAGAGTTTTGGCGTACATGCTGAACAGATAATAAAGGAGATTTGGAAAAAGAGCGTTAATCAGTAAATATTTTATTTGCTTCACAGTGGGCATGATGTGAAATCCCTATGGGCATTCAATAATCACCCTGAATCAATTTTTCGGGATCGTCCAATCAGTGGAGCCGTTTATTTGATCGATTCGCCTACCTTCTGTCGTAGCCTCTACCCCTGGATGATCTGCTTTTGGGAGGACGGGCTACGTCAACCTTTATATTGCGTCCATTAAAGTCACTGCCGTCCAATTTTCTTTTTGCCTCTTCAGCGCTCACCTGGTTCGCCATTTCCACAAACGCAAAGCCTTTGCCTTGGATGACATTCACCTGCTGGACCTCGCCAAATTGTGAAAAAAGTGCCTTCAGGTCCTCATTCGTGGTATTAAAACTAATGTTCCCCACATAGAGTTTGCTGCCTTGCATGGTTATCACCTTTCCTTTTGGTTTATTTTTAAACTTTAGCCATCCTGTTTCTCATCCAGTAAAGCCTGAGCATCGGATTCGTCTCCAGCTACATTTTCTTTTAATTTTTTTTCTAATCGGCGGGCTGCCTTTTCCTCCTGTTTTTGCTTCCGCGCCTTCTCTCGCGCATGTTTTTCAAATGTATATCGGGATTTCGCCATGGATCTTATACCCCTTAGCGGTTTCTTAAATGAATTGAGGTCAACCGCCTATGAAAAGCCAAGCTCCTTCAAAATCCGTTTTCTCAACGTGCTCGGCTCATACCCCATCCCTTCGCAGACCATGTTAAAAAACTCGTTTTCCGGATCTTTAATCCAACTCAACGCTTGACCCATATATGCACCTTGATTTCGTAAAGTCCGGAGAGCATCCAGGGTCACGGATGCCCACAATTCAAAGATCCCAGATCTCAGTGAGCGGTTCTTCTCCAATAGTTTATCAAGCTGCATACAAATCTCGTCCGAATGGACTGAAACAATGCAGGGGAGCGTCCCTATTCATCGTGCATCGATAAAAAGTCCGACCCGGTGGTCGACAAGTCTTTTTTCGAGATGCAGGATCATCCTATGGAGACACTACAGATAGAAAGCCCCATCTCTTTGCAATCAGAGACGGGGTACCAATGATGAGCGCCAGAAGAATATGAATCTAACCTGTTTCTGATAGGCAACCTTGCGAACAACTCATCGGGATTACGTTCGCATAAGACATCCAAATGGCCGTGAAGTCAAGAAATATTATCTTTTAACATATGAAACCCCATCTAAAGGGGAAATAATTGAAATAAATATTGATTTATCCTTGACTTTCGTTTCGGGACATAATAGGGAGGCCATAATACATGAGTTCGGATCAAGACATTCTGAATGGTAAAGATGGGACAGCCAGCTCCTTGCGGGCTCAGTGGCTATTTTCTTTCTGTCATGGTGGCAATCCGACTTATCAAATTTTTAAGAAAGGAGGATGCAAACAATGGCAGAAGGCAAAGTCAAATGGTTCAACGATGCAAAAGGCTTTGGATTCATTGAAACGGATGAGGGCGGTGATATCTTCGTTCATCACACTGCTATCCAGATGGAAGGCTTCAAGTCACTTGCCGAAGGGCAGCGTGTACGTTTTGATATCGTGAAAGGCAAGAAGGGACCGGCAGCGGAAAACGTGAAGCTCATCTAAAGGATACAGTAAGTCGAAAGCATACCTGAAAGGCAGGGTTAATCGGCTCTGCCTTTT
>Ga0326727_10020015_pt1 | contig 13351 bp, 11 predicted proteins | sample MB2enrmetagenome_FD_207643 | JGI IMG/M metagenome (GOLD analysis project Ga0326727, IMG submission 207643) | Lab enriched peat soil microbial communities from McLean, Ithaca, NY, United States - MB29MY | ecosystem: Environmental > Terrestrial > Soil > Wetlands > Peat | place: USA: New York...
GTGCATTTACGTCCGCGCTTGCGTCGATGGCGGCCTGGATTTCTTAACCACATTCATCGTTGCGTCCGGTGAGGCGGAACAATATGACGCTATAGTTGGCACGTGTCCATGACGGCTTCTGGACCGATCCCGAAGGCATCCAGACAAAGATATTTTCAGTTAGGAATAATTGTGTTAATGGACCTTTCTCGCGACCTTGCTGGCGGCAGAGATTGAGATGAGACTCAACTAACCTTGCCGATCTAGCCTTGCGGCCATCTAAGAAATCCTGGCCCGAATAGGAGGACGCTACATTTTTATTCCAGCGTCTGAGCAATTGTTTTCATGTATTTGATGATCTCGATGTGCTGAGGACAGACCCGTTCGCAATTTCCGCAGGCGACGCAGTTGGAGGCTTTACCGCTAGTTCTGGTTACAAATCCATAGCGATTCTTCGCGCCGACAAAATCTTCATGTATCATCTTGCGGTTATACGCCTCAAAAACATTGGGAATTGGTATGTTCTGCGGGCAATCTGTTAAGCAATATTCGCACGCTGTGCAAGGAATACTGGGAATTTTCTCGATCGCTTCCCGCGCTTTCTCAATAACGGCGAGTTCCTCTTTATTGAGCGGCTTGAACTTTTCCATATAAGATACATTGTCCCGTACCTGGTCTATTGTCGACATTCCGCTCAGAACCGTAATAATGTTGCCCAGGGATGCCGCATAACGTATAGCCCACGACGCAAGCGAAGCATGCGGATTGGCATCTACGAATATTTTTCGGACGCTTTCAATCGGGTTCGCCAAGATGCCGCCTTTAACCGGTTCCATAACGACAACGGGTTTATGATGCTTCAGGGCCACTTCATAACATCTCCGAGATTGAATGGTGGGGCTCTCCCAGTCGTCGTAATTCAGCTGGAACTGCACAAACTCCATCTCTGGGTGCTGGGTCAGAATCTTATCCAGAACGTCTGCTTTGTCATGAATTGAAAAACCGATATGCCGTACGAGACCTTCTTCCTTAAGTTTGCGGACATAATTCCACATTCCGAAATTATCAAAACATTCGGTACGGCTGTCTCCCAGATTGTGGAGTAGATAGAAATCGATGTAGCCCGCGCCGGTACGCTTCAATGAAGTCCAGAACATATTCTGGGCCTCATCTGCGGATTTGACAATCCAAACAGGGCATTTGGTGGCAATTTGAAAGTTTTCGCGAGGATAACGGTCAACGATTGCCGTTTTCATTGCCTCTTCTGATTTTCCACCGATATAACCCCATGAAGAATCAAAATAACTGAAGCCCTTTGACATGAACAGATCGACCATTTCTTTTGTCTGTTCGATATCAATTTCTTGTCCGATCATGGGAAGCCGCATAAATCCGAACCCAAGTTTCGGTATATTTTCCCCTAAATATGACATACTGTCCTCCAAGCCTCCGAATCCGACCCTGCCAATTGAAGATCGATAGGCGTTTACCTCTTCACGGAGGATGATTAGTGCTTTCAAATGAATATCCGCATACGACCAGGGCGTTATGCGAGCTGGTGTTTGTACAACTCGCTTATCACTTTTTGCCTCTTATCGTCATCTCAGGTAAGGCAGTAGGGGGCGTCGGACCTCTTGCACCCCAACCGACAATAAGGGTCTACTGCTTATCGTTCGTTAAGACATTTTATCATCCGGAAGGCCTCCGCACAATATCCCTTGAGACCGTTTGAGACCCCTTGTAACCCGTTGCCGTGTCAGTCCCGTGTCGGTTGAGGCACTACATCGGCTCTTTTCGAGCTTGCGAAGAGCAACGGGACCTGCTGACGCGCTGTCGCCGGGGAAAAAGCGAATCCTACGGAACCAGCCGGAATCGTATAAACGAGCATATCTCTGAGGGCGGAGATCAAGGTTCTTCATGTTCCTTACCTGCCCCTTTGAATATTAGAAAAGGGTATCGAATAGACACGCGCGCCCTGGAGAATGGCGATTCTTAGATTGGTTTGGATAGATCTCCGTCATCTGGGAGCAAGGTACGAGATCAACACCCGCAGAATCGAGATTGTTCTGGGTCCCCGCTTCAGCAGCAAGGAAGTGACGGAATAAGCTGGTGTGGCCAATCAATCTGCTGAAAGTCCAGGACGACGGCACCCGACAACCAGCCTGTGAGAAGCTATCCCCATGATGCGGCCAGCCGATCGGCACGCGTGAACGATGCCCCTATGGCGGTCAGCTGGTCGACTAGGACGCCCAGCTCACGCAGCGCCCTCTCGCCGGTGTTCTTCACAATGAACCTGTCAGGCATCACCGAAGCCTCGCCAAAATGGTAGCGCTTCTTGCATGGAATGAATTCCCAAGGATGGAAATAGAAGCATAGCACCACCGGTAGGCCCTGGTTCTGGACAAACTCGATGTGACGAACTATGCGCTGCATCAGTTTCGCGGCGCCCAGCGTGCGGAACAGCGGCCACTGGTCTCTGTCGCGTTCGAGCCCGGGGTCTTTGGACTCCATGGTCATGTCAGCGAAGTTAGGGATTTCCAGGATTCGCATGCTCCCCTCCACTGTCCAGTCGGTCCGATCCGGATGATACGGAACAAGCCGCTGGCGGAAAAAATACAAGGGGTAAGATGCGTCGGCCTGGTAGCCCAGGGCCTCCAGCGAGTCCACTACCGCGGTGGAGCCCCACAGGCGCGGGCAGCGGAAGGACAGAGGTCTGCGGCCGAGGGTTTCTTCCACCCATTCGGTTGCCTTGGCCAAGCGAAGGGGGACCTCCTCGGGGAGTAAGGGTTTGAGACCGGGGATGGGGAAAAGCTCATTGCCGACCGTCTCGTGATACAGCGAATGGCAGCCGACCTCGTTTCCGCTCTTGTCGACGAGGTCAACGATCTCCGGATTCTCGCGCGTCGCCTCGCCCGTGAAGAAGAACGTGCCCAATATGTTCTTCTTTGCAAAGAGTTCCAGCAGCCTCGGGGTCCCATTCTTGACACCTTCGTAGAAGGGCGTGTAGCTGCCAACATCCGTTTCCATGTCGATGCCGAATATGACCGTTATTCTGCGATCAGCCATGTGGAACTCCTTATGAGTAATCAGCCAAAGCCATCCCAGGGCTTACAACACCTATAGAGAATATCAAGCTTGCAGGGCGAAGTGCGTCCTCGATCAAGCGTTTCAACTCAGGGCAAACAAGCGCACAAGCTTGGTCCAGGTTTCACCGATCGTGCGTTCACAGCTTCCCCACTTTTATCGCCGCACCGAGATTCGGGAAGCCCGGCCCCGGGTAGTCCTTGCCAAAGGGTAGAATCATTGGTTCTTCGAATGGACGGAACGGAACCATGGCGGCAATTCCATTCAGACGGGACAGGATATCGTCAGGCAACGGCCCCTTCATTCCTGCCTTCAGACTCTCTTCCAGCTGCGCCGATGACTTGGCTCCAATCAGCGCGCAGGATATGTCGGAGTTGGAAAGTACAAAGCGCAGCGACATCTCCGTGATTGATATTCCCGTGTCATCAAGAAGCGCATAGAAGGCCAGAAGCTGGCGCTGCCTCGGGCGGGACAGCCACCAGGGACGCGCCCTTACCAGCTCGTCAAAGCGCCGCCCGAGGCCGCCCTGCCCGTAGACCGAGCCGATAAGGACCCCCATTCCGTCTACTACTGCCGCCGGAAGAAGCTCCTCGGCAGCCTCGCGGTAGAGGGCGTTGTAGTTGAAAGCAGTTAGCACAGCATCGAAAGAGCCGCTGGAAACGAGGCGGGAGAGTTCAGCGATGGTGGTGCCCCCCAAGCCAATAGCGCGGATTGTTCCGTCCGCCTTGAGCTCCCGCAGGAGCTCCATCACGGGTCCTTCACACTGCAGCGGGTCGGTCCACCAATCGTAAATCTGAGGTCTATCAGGTTCATGGATGAGCAGCAGGTCAAGGGTGTCGCGCCGGAAGACACGGCGGCTTTCGTCGACAGATTGCAGAAGCCCTTTCTTGTCCCGGGGGTCGAACGGCTTGGGCCTGCCACCCAACTTGGTTGAGACGATCAATCGATCCGTCTTGGAACCGAGCTTGCGAAAGACCTCTCCAAGAGTTTGTTCACTATCGCCATACGCGGGAGCTGTATCGACAAGGGTGATCCCCATGTCGATTGCCGTCTCGATTATTCGGACAGTCTCTGCAATACCGCCGCCAAAGGAAGAAGTATATAGGCCACCGAGCCCTATCTCACTCACCTTCAGGCCTGTTTTCCCTAGACTGCGCTGTTTCATAGGTTGAACAGCCTCTTAAGAGTACGGCCCCCGTTGAGGTCCGTCATCGAGACAAGTCCTTGACGGAGGCGCGGATGATCAACTCCGGGCTCAGTATGATTTGCCGGTGTTCATCCTGGTTTTTCTCGATCTGATCGAGTAGCAAGTTGATGGAGTAGATCCCGGTCTGTTCTTTGGGCTGGTGTATCGTGGTGAGCGCAGGATTGAGGTACTTTGTGGCAAGGATGTTGTCATACCCGACTACGCTGTAACGGCCCGGGATGCTGAACCCATGCTGCAGGGCTGCCTCGTATACACCGATCGCGATTACGTCGCTGAACGCCAGGACGGCGGTGAAGTCGTCGCGCCCTATACTGTCTTCCCCGGAGAAGACTGCATCGAATTGCGCGTCTGTTTCCGCGATAGAGATCTGGTTGTACTTGATCATCTCTTCGCGGACAGGTATCCCGTGTTCGCCAAGCGCCTTGCGGTACCCCTCGGTGAAGTGTTGCGAAGACGAGAGCTTCGCGGGACCGTTCAGTAGAAGGATATTCCTGTGACCTGACTGGATCAGGTACTCCGTGCCTATTCTTGCGGCTTTTTCATGATCGACGTAGACGCAATTGATCGTAACGTCGGAGGGATGGTTGTCGATGAATACCACTTTGACGTGCTCATCCAGTAGCAGGCGGATATTTTGAGATTCTTCGCTCACCGACGAGATGATGATCCCTTCAACCCCCTGCGAGATCATCGTGGAGATGTTCTTCTGCTCAAGTTCCTCGTCGTGACACGAGTCGGCGAGAAGCATCGTATAGCCCCTCTTGTTCAGAACATCCCCGATAGCCTTGTATATTTCCGAGTAGAAGGGGCTCTGGAGATCATTGAGGATCATGCCGATGAACTTGGTCTTCCTGTTCCTCAGACCCTTTGCAAGCATATTTGGCCTGTAGTTAAACTCCTTGGCGATCTTCTTGATCTTTTCCCTCGTCTTTTCATTGATCGCGGGGTCGTCGTGCAGGGCTTTCGCGACCGTCGAAAACGACATGTTCGCTTTTTCCGCGAGGAATTTGATGGTCACGCTGCGCCGATTCATAAGTCTTCAGTGAGGCCAAATGATCGTTGATGCTAATCTAATAATTACAACGTTGTCAATATATTGCGCTAAGACCCGAAGGTACCTTCTCAGGAGAGGCGGGAAAAAGTTGATATGCGGGCAAAAAAAAGCCTTGACAAGCTGAGAGGGGTGGGTTTATATGATGGGCGAAAACTACAACGTTGTAATTATTTGGAACTACCTCCGTGGATTGCGATCTTTTGATTACAACGATGTAAAGGGAGGATCCGATGTCATACTACAACTTGGCCGAAACCAAGGAACGAGTAGCCAAGGTTAGAAGCCTGCTCCGGGAAAAGCGACTCGAAGCCGCGCTTGTCTACTACGACGAGCTTAACGTGGCAAATGGGTGGTACCTGACCGGATGGTGCCCTCAGTTCGAAAAGGGTTGCGTGCTGCTCCCGGTAGATGCTGATCCGCTGCTCCTGGGAGGACCTGAGAGCGAGCCGTTCGCGAAGATGAGCAGCGCGATCACAGATACGCGGAATTTCCCTCCTTTCATGGTCCCAGACGAGGAATACCCAAACGCGACACTCAGCACTTTCGCATCACTTTCCGAAGAGCTCAAAAAGAAAGGCGTTCCGATGGCCACGATCGGCGTGGTCGGAACAGCGGCTTTGCCGCACAACGTGTTTGCTCAGTTCGAGTCGGGGTTTTCAGCCAGCCGCCTGGTCGATATCACCGATGACTACGAACGCCTGCGGGCGCACAAGTCCCGCTGGGAGATCGGAAATATCGGAGCGTCTTTCGGTCTGACCTACGAAGCTTACAAGGCCATGAAAAAGAGAATCGCCCCCGGGGTGATCGAGTACGAAGTGGCGGCTGAAGGCGAATACGTCTGTCGCAGGGCAGGGGCGAACAGCTTCGCTTTTTCCACGATTGTGGGAAGCGGCGAGCGTGCGCGGGCGGTAGTGCCCACTGCCTTGAACAAGGAGATGAGGGCAGGGGAGCTCGTAATGGTGGGCATCGCTCCCCGTATCAATGGGTACGCCGGCGTGGTGGGCGACACTCTGGCCGTGAGTGGAAGCTACACTAGGAGCCAGAAGGAGTGCGTGAACTACCTGCGGGAGGCCTTCCGGCTTACCAGAGCCTTGTTGAAGCCGGGGGTCAGCGGGCGTGAGATCGACGTGCCTGCCCGCAAGTCATTCATCAAGAACGGTCTGATCAAGTACCTCGTGTGTCCCTTCGTCCATACGATCGGCTTGATGGAGGCAGAGGGACCTTTCTTTGGTCCCAACAGCGATGACGTACTCGCCCCCGGGATGGCGGTGTGCGTGGACGTCAGTTTTTTCGGGCACCCGGAGTTCCACGGGGCCCGAATCGAAACCGGCTACGAGATAACGGAGAGCGGGTACAAGCCGTTCTGTCCCGAGATGGATGCTTTGTTCTCCGAGGACGTCCAGTAGTGAGCCTCGGTGTGTCCGCAGAGAAGCGGCTTTGGCTTCGTCAACCGAGAGCGTCGGTCAACTTGTCGGTTGCATGGAGCGGTTCGATTCTCCCGAGAACAAGTAGAACAAGAGGAGCCCGCTGAGGGCCGGAGATTCCTGGTCGATGTTTTGTCCCAACCTGATCTTGGAGGAGTGGCGTCATGACGACTGGAAAGCGAGTCTGGGTGTTTGCCGACGGAGATCTCCCGCCACACCCTGCTGACGCGGGCGAACCAAAAGCGCACGAAGCGCTCATGGTCGTGAACAATAACGACAGACCGGCAGAACTGGCGGTCACGTTGTTGTTCGAGAACAGCGAGCCGAAGATGAACCTATCCCTTGTCGTTCCGCCCCGGCGGGTGAGTTGCTTCAGGATGGACCAGCCGATCTGGGGTGGAGACTATGTGATCCCTTTTGGGCAGTACGCGGTCATTGTTGAAAGTAATGTCCCAGTGGTTGCAGTGTTCGGGAGGCTCGACCGGAGGCAGAACATCGCGTACTACCCGGTCGCGCCCTATGCCCAGTAGTGGGGGAAAGGGAACCCGAATCGGTTCCGGGTTCCGTCAGATAGACGCATAGGACGCGGAATCGCGCCCTATAACATGTGCAAGGAGGAGGACGAGGATGAGGAAGGTATTGGTTTCGTTTGTGGCACTGTCGGTTGTCGTCAGTGCCGCGTTCGCAGCCGGGCCGAACAAGAAGATTATTCTCTCGAACGCGTACTATACCGCGCCGTATTGCGCCGCGTTCAACCCGTCGGCCATCGCGAAGGCGAAGGAACTAGGGTATGACCTGCAGATCCTGGACGGGGAAGGAAACCAGCAGAAGCAGCTGGAGCAAGCCCGCCTCGCGATCTCCGAAGCAGCCGGTTTCATTTACTTTCCGGCCGATGTTGCGGGTTCGGTCCCCGTGGTCGAAGCCCTGAACAAGGCAAAGATCCCCTACCTGATCGTGAACAACTACACGCTGGATGCCCTCAAGACAAACAACGTTCCCTGCTACGTGGGCACCAACGTGAAGCAGCACGGGCACAACATGGCGACGCTGATCAAGCAACTACTTCCCTCCGGCAAGGGCAACCTCGTTGCCATCGAGGGAACCGCAGGGCACGCACAGACCATCGCGTTCAACGAGGCCTTCAACGAGGACTTTGCGGGCACCCAGATCAAGTTCTTGGACAAGCAGCCCGCGGATTTCGACGCCGACAAGGCGCTCAACAAGATGAATGACTTCCTGACCAAGTACGGAAGCAAGATCGATGTGATCGTGTCGCATGACGGCGGTATGCTCGCCGGCGTCATAGCGTCCCTTCGCGCCGCGGGCAAGCTGGGACAGATCCCCATTGTGTGCGCCGGTTCCAACAAGATCATCTATGACGCGATCAAGGCAGGGTACGTGTACGGAACGTCGACTCAGGATCCGGGAGTAGAAGGTGCGCTTGCAGTGTCCACACTGATCGACCTTATAAATGGCAAAAAGGTCCCCCAGTGGGTCGAGCTGCCAATAAAGCCCGCCACAAAGGCGACAATCGACAATTTCAACTGGTTCTAGGAGGGCAGCCAAAGCGTAGTTGCATGAACCGGAGGAGGGGGGCCCAAGACCCCCTTCCTGCAAATACGCCCACGGGCACAGAAGGTGCGCTGCAATCTTGAGGTCGAAATCCGTTGGGTAGGGGGGCGACGCGCGTGAGCCAGTTCATTCTCGAGATGCAGAACATCAGCAAGACTTTTCCGGGCGTGAAGGCCCTGGACGAAGTCTCATTCTCGGTGAAGCCGGGCGAGGTCCATGCCTTGGTCGGTGAGAACGGTGCGGGCAAGTCGACCCTTATGAAGGTGCTGAACGGCGTTCTTCAGGCGAACTCGGGAACGATCCTTATCGACGGAAAGCCAGTCGTCATCCGGGGAACCAAAGCGGCGCAAGCCTTCGGCGTCAGTCTCATCTACCAGGAGTTCAACCTCGTCAACACCCTCAGCGTCGCGGAGAACATCTACCTGGGCTATCTGCGGACCGGGGCGACGAGACTGATCAAGTGGACGACCGTTCGCAAAGATGCCTCCGACCTGCTGAAACGCCTCGGTTTCGATCTCAACGTGAGGAAGAAAGTGGGAAGTCTCAGCGTCGCCGAAAAACAGCTGGTGGAGATCGCGAAGGCTCTTTCCGTGAACGCTCGTATCATCGCCATGGACGAGCCGACATCGTCCCTCACGAAGAATGAGACAGAGAAGCTTTTCGATATCATCCGCGGGCTAAAGAAGAGCGGGATCACGGTGATTTACATTTCGCACAAGCTCGAAGAGGTGTTTGCGATCTGCGATACGGTGACCGTGCTTCGCGACGGGCGCATCGTGGACACGAAGCCTGTCGGCGACACCAGCCATTCCGAGGTCATCTCCAGGATGGTGGGACGACCGGTGGAAATGAGCTACCCCCGGCGCTCGTCGGTGATGCAGCCTGATGTAGTACTCGAGGTCCGGGACGTCGCGTGCGCCGGTTTCGTCGAGGGCATCTCCTTCACTCTGCACAAGGGAGAGATTCTCGGGATCGCAGGGCTGGTGGGCTCAGGTCGAACGGAGCTCGTAGAGGCCATCTTCGGGGCCCGCCCGCTTCAGGCGGGAGCAATACTCGTACATGACAGGAAGGTGAGGATACGGAACACTGCCGACGGCAAACGGTGCTCCATGGGCCTGATCACCGAGGATCGCAAGGAGACCGGCCTTGCCCTTCACTACAACCTCACGGACAACGTGACGATTACAAACCTCACGAAGGTATCGAAGGGGCCGGTCGTCAGCAAGAGGCTGTCCCAGGCGTCAGTGAACATCTGCGTCCAGGAGCTCGGCATCAGGACGCCTTCGACGAGGCAGACCGTCATGAACCTTTCAGGGGGAAACCAGCAGAAGGTCGTGCTGGCCAAGTGGCTTTTTTCGGACGTCGACATCTTCCTGATGGATGAGCCGACGCGCGGCATCGATGTGGGCGCGAAGTACGAGATCTATCTCCTAATGAACAAGTTGGTGGAGCGGGGGAAGTCAATAATCATGATCTCTTCTGAGCTTCCTGAAGTGCTTGGAATGAGCGATCGCGTGATAGTCATCAACGAAGGCCGGTTGAAGGGCGAGTTGAAGGGCGCCGAGATGAATCCGGAAGCTGTCATGAACCTTGCAATTAAGCGCAAGAGCTGATGGGATCGACCATGCTCGCCCAAGAAAATGACTTTCGAAATCTCGGTACCAGGATCACACGGCTTCTTAGGAGCCGCGGAGTCTTAATCGGGCTCGTCCTCATCATCATCGTCGCCTCAATCGTGGAGCCAGCGTTCCTCACAGCAAGCAACGTACTCAACATCCTGCGGCAGGCTTCGGCCCTGGGCATCGTGTGCCTCGGAGTCACATTCGTCATGATGACCGGCGGCATGGATCTGTCGGTGGGCTCGGTTCTCTCGCTGTGTTCGGTGGTTGCGGTGAGCTTTATGAACAAGTACGGCCAGGCTCCGGGCTCCAACGGGACTGCCTTGATGGCCTTCCTCGCCGTCATTGTCATTGGATTCGCCGTCGGGATAGTCAATGGCTCGATCATCACAATCCTCAAAGGCCGCCTCGGAGAGACCTTCATTATCACGTATGGCATGGAAATAGTCGTAGCCTCGCTGGCGCTACTCTATACGAGGGGCCAGTTTGTTCCCGGCACTTTCGGGACGGGGCTCTATGAGAAGGCGGGCATGGGTTTCACCCCCATTATCTGCTTCCTTTTCCTCGCGTTAGTCATGCACGTGGTCCTCGCATACACCGGCTTCGGCAAGCAGATAAGTTTCATCGGGGCGAACATGGACTGCGCTCGGATGTCCGGCCTCAAGGTCGGGCAGCTGAGAGTGATTACCTACGGTATTTGCGGTGTTTGCGCAGGCATTGCCTCCGTTATCGTGTCGTCCCGTGTGTATTCCGCCTCTCCGTTGCAGGGGACAGGCTATGAGCTGGACGCGATCGCGGCGGTGATGGTGGGAGGCACCAGTCAGTCAGGGGGGACCGGCGGCATCCTCAACACGATCCTGGGTGTGCTGGTACTCGGCGTCCTAGGAAACGCCCTCAACGTTCTCGGTGTGGATGCGAACGCCCAGCTTCTTTTCAGGGGGGCTATCATCCTGATCGCGGTGGGCCTCGATATGTGGAACACCATCGCCCTACATAAAGAGGCTGCAAGATGAAGGGGGGAAAACGAAGGGAGGCCCGGCCTCTCGAGCTGTTCCTGGATCAGACGGTTGTCGTCCTGCTGGGCGGGTTCGTCGTGCTCATGGCATTTGCGAAGCCGTCGTTTCTCGAATGGTCGAACCTTCAGAACATCCTGACGGATGTGTCTATCTACGGTGTGGTCGCCAGCGGGATGACCATCCTGATCATCTGCGGTGAGTTCGACCTGAGCGTGTCCTCGCAGTACATGTGGGCGCAAATCCTCTTTATTACCCTGCTGAACGCGACTAACAACATGTTCGTCTCCGTGATACTGACCCTCTGCTCAGGTCTCGTTCTAGGGATCATCAACGGGATCATCGTCACAAGGTTCCGCATCAATTCGTTCATCACGACCCTCGGCACAATGACGATGATACGCGGCCTGTGCCTCGTGTTCACCGGCGGCAAGATGGTGAGCACCCAGAACCCGCTCATCAAGGCACTGGGCACGGCCGACTTCTTCGGACTGTCCTTCTTCTTCCTTGTCTTCATTGTTGTCCTCGCCGTGCTCTCCGTCATGCTGGCTTATACCAACTTCGGGAGACGCGTCTATGCAACCGGGGGGAATATAGAGGTCGCCCACCTTGCAGGAATCAACACGGCGTTCCAGAAGACGGCCGCTTTTTCCATCATGGGCGTCCTCTGCGGCATCGCCGGTATTTTGCTCGTGGCCCAACTCCGGGCAGGATCCACGCAATACGGAACGGATCTCGCCCTGACGTGTGTCGCTGCCACGGTTATAGGAGGAACCCGCCTGTCGGGAGGGGCGGGAAACACCCTGAGGACCGCACTCGGCATGCTCCTGATAGTGGTTTTGTACAAGGCGTTGATCTACCTCGGGCTGCAGGCCTACTATCAGAACCTAGTGAAGGGCATCGTGCTGATCCTGGTCGTGATGTTCGACCTTGCCGTCAGCAAGCGGCGTGTCCTGTCGCGATAGGTGCCCGACATGCGAGTCGTGGTCGGCTCTCTTCAACAGGAATCGAATACCCTCACATCCCGCATGACCTCGCGTGATGACTTCACCGTGTATCGCGGAGGGGCGATGCTGTCGCACATTTCCGTGACGGAATACTTCTTTTCGGTGGGCGTGGATCTGATACCCACGCTATATGCAAACGCTGTCCCCGGTGGTCGACTGCGTGAAGCAGATTTCCTCGATCTGGCCGGAGAACTCGTCTCGATGATTCCCCGCGACGGCGTAGACGGGATCTGGCTGTATCTCCACGGCGGCATGGAGGTTGAGAACCTTGGCAGCGGAGAACTGGCGCTGCTGCGTATGGTAAGGGAAAAAGTCGGCTTCGATCTGCCCATCGTGCTCGCGCTCGATTTTCATGCCAACAACACGCGGGAGCTTATGACGCTTGTGAATGTCGTCGCCGGATACCGTACAGCGCCGCATCGGGACATGCAGGAAACGGAGCTGCGCGCGGCCGAGCTCCTCCTTCGCTGCATCGAGAAGCGGTTGCTTCCGAAGCCCCAGATGTGCCGGGCCGATGTCGTGGTCCCGGGGGACTGCGTGCTGACCGACGAGTCTCCTCTCCGCGAGATCATGGCAGAAGCAGCCGCTCTCGAGAGGAAGGACGGCATGCTTGTCTGCAATGTATTCAACGGACAGCCCTGGGTGGATGCGGAGAACATGGGACCCTCGATGGTCTGCGTACATGAGCGTGACGAGAGTGCCGCAAAAGCGGCGGCAAGACTCCTTGCAAAGAGGTTTTTCGATGCCAGGCACGATTTTCGATTCTCGGTCGACGCGTACGAGCCAGGCGAGGCCCTCGAGCGCGCCTCAATGGAGCGGAAGCGGCCGGTATTCGTCAGCGACAGCGGTGACAATACTACCGCGGGTTCCGCAGGAGACAACGCGTACCTGCTGAAACGGCTGAAAGAAAAGGCGATCACCAAGGCGCTCATTGGAGGACTCACCGACGCGCCTGCGGTTCAAAAGTGTCACGCTGCGTCGCTCGGCGATCTTCTGGACCTGGATCTCGGCGGGACCATCGAGCCGACGAGCACCAGGACCTCCTTCCGTGGGACGCTCCTCTTCAAGGGAGACATTGAGGGATGGTACGGCGAGAATGCCGGGCCCTGCGTGGTGCTCCGAAGCGGCGGCATCGACGTAATCGTCACCGCCCGTCGCTGCGCCCTGACAAGGCCGCGGATCTTCGAGGGGCTCGGTCTGAAGCTCGACGACTACCAATTCGTAGTTGTGAAGCTGGGGTACCTGTACCCGGAGCTCGCGCGGGTCGCCAGTCGGGCATTTCTTGCCTTCACGACCGGTGGGAGCACTGAGCGATTGCAGGAAATGGGTATGAAGCGCATTCGCCGTCCGATGTTTCCCCTTGATGATGACTTCGAGCCCGATTTCGACTAA